>Ga0126306_10000343_pt1 | contig 20463 bp, 18 predicted proteins | sample Plot27_FD_92592 | JGI IMG/M metagenome (GOLD analysis project Ga0126306, IMG submission 92592) | Serpentine soil microbial communities from UC McLaughlin Reserve, CA, USA - Plot27 | ecosystem: Environmental > Terrestrial > Soil > Grasslands | place: USA: UC McLaughlin Reserve, Lake County... | reverse complement strand
TGGCGGTTCATCGCCTAGACCAGCCCTCCGCGCCGGCGCGCGTCCGCGCGAGCGCGGTCGGAGACGATCAGGAGGAGCGCGAGCAGGACCATATTCGCCACGATCGAGCTGCCGCCGTATGAGACGAACGGCAGCGTCACTCCGGTCAGCGGGATCACACGGGTGACTCCGCCCACGATCACGAACACCTGGATCGCGAGCACCGATGTGAGCCCGGTCGCCAGCAGCTTGGAGAAGCCGTCTGCCGCCGACAGCGCGGTCCGAAGGCCGCGGTAGACGAGCAGCAGGTAGACGCCGATCAGCCCGGCCGCGCCGAACAGCCCGGCCTCGTCGGTGAGCACGGCGTAGATCAGGTCGGTGTGCGCCGCCGGCAGGATCGTGCCGCCCCCCGGCAGCTCGAGCAACGCCTGGCCGAAGCCCTGCCCGAACAGGCCTCCGTCGGCCTGCGCGAACAGCGACTGGGCGAGCTGGTAGCCCTCGTCGTTCACCACGCTCGGCTTGAACGGGTCGAGCCAGATGTCAACGCGCTCCTGCACGTGCGCCACGCTCTGCGAGAGGTAGAAGGCACCGCCGAAGAACATCGTCGCGCCCACGCCGATCAGCGACAGGCGCGCCGTCGCGACCCAGAGGAGCCCCAGGAAACCGCCGAAGAACATCAGCGAGCTGCCCAGGTCGCGGATGACGATCAGCATGAGCATCGCCAGTCCCCAGACCAGCAGCAGCGGGCCGAAGTGCTTGGGCGACGGCCGGTCGCGGATCACGGCGGCGAACGAGAACAGGAACACCGCGAGCAGCACCGAACCGGCAGGGCCGAGGCCGAGCACCGCGATCCCGAGCAGCGTGAGTACCGCCGGGATCCCCCACAGGATCAGCTGGCGCTGGTAGGGCAGCGGCCGGAGCCGCGGCCGCACGAGTATGTCCCCCGTCTCGCGCAGGTAGCTCGCGAGGAAGATGATGATCCCGAGCTTCGCGAACTCCGCGGGCTGGAACTGGATCGGGCCGACCTTGATCGCGAGGAACGCCCCGTTCACCTGAGCGCCTATGCCCGGCAGGCGGGGCAACAGGAGGAGCCCGATGCTGGCCGCTGCGATCGTGTACCGGTAGCGCTCCAGGACGTGGTGGTCCTCGATCAGCAGGATCGTCACGCAGAAGAAGGCGAGGCCCACCACGAACCACTGCGCCTGCTCGCGCGCCAGCTCCGGGTCGATCCGGTAGATCAGCACCAGGCCGATGCCGGCGAGCACGGCGGTCAGCGGGAACATGTACGGGTCGGCGTCGGGGAGGCGCGCGCGGATGAACAGGTGCGCGAGCACGCAGAGGCCGAGGAAGAACGCGCCGTAGGTGAGCGTCGCGTTCGACACGTCCGTCGTGCGCGTCGAGAGCACGGCGGCGAAGCCGGCCGCCACGAGCAGCGAGACCGGCAGCAGGCCGAACAGCTCGCGTGTGCGCGCGGACATCAGTTGGAGGCCCCGGCCTCGAGCTGGCCGCGCTCGAGCGCCCGCACAAGGTCGACGGCGTCGTCGCGGCTGCGCCACTGGTGGTCGAGCACGCGGTCGCGACGGGCAGCCGGGATCGCCCGCGCCGGCATCCCGCTCGCGTAGTCCTGCTGGTAGAGGTTGATGCCGAACGGCAGCTCGTACGGAACCCCCTGGTAGACCGTCACGATGCCGCCGTCGTTCGTGCCCACGAAGTAGACCTGACGACTCGCCACATAGGCGCCGCCGATCACCGCGGCGATCACGACGAGCGCGAGCGTGGCGCGCAGCCAGGCGCGGCCGCGGCGGCGGCGCGGCCGGCGAGCCGCCGCGGGACGGCGCTCCACCGGCTCGAGCGGCTCCGGGCGGCGGTGGATGACGGTCGCGTCGGTGCGGTCGGTGTCCGGCGCGGCGGGCGCGGCCACCTGGAGGTCGTCCGCGTGGAGGCCGCCCGCGATCGTCTCGTCGTCGGCGGGCGCGGGCGCGATCGTCTCCGGCTCCTCACCGGGCACGCCCTCGCCGAGCCGGAACAGGATCACGGTGATGTTGTCCTTGCCGCCGCTCTGGTTTGCCGCTCGGACCAGCGCCTCGGCGGCCTCGTCCAGCGAGGGCGCGGAGCGCAGGATTGAGGTCACCTCGTCGTCGGAGATCATCGACGTGAGGCCGTCCGAGCAGATCAGGAAGAGGTCGCCCTCGCGGCCGGCGAGCGTGTAGGTGTCCACCTCCACGTCCGGCTCGGGACCGAGCGCGCGCGTGATGATCGAGCGCTGCGGGTGGTGCTCCGCGGCCTCGGCGGTGATCTGGCCGCTTCGCTCGAGCTCGGCGACGAGCGAGTGGTCGCGCGTGAGCTGCGTCAGGTCGCCGTCGCGCATCCGGTACGCGCGGCTGTCGCCCACGTGCGCAAGGCTCACCTCGTCGCCGTGGACCTTGGCGAGCGTGAGCGTGGTGCCCATGCCGCGGCGCGACTCGTCCGCCACGGCAAGGTCGTAGATACGCCGGTTGGCGGCGCGCACGATCCGGGCCAGCTGAGCCTCGGCCGGCTCGCCGGACTCGCGGGCGCGCTCCACGGCCTCGACCGCGACGGCCGAGGCCACCTCACCGGCCTTCGCGCCGCCCATGCCGTCGGCGACCGCGAACAGCGGCGGTCGCACCGCGAGCGAGTCCTCGTTTGCGGTCCGCTGACGGCCCACGTCGGTGCGGCCGGCCTGCTCGACGATGCGGAGCGTCACCCCGCTACTCCTCGTAGCGGTATTCGCTGTCGCCTATGCGGATGGTGTCGCCCACGTCGAGCCGCTCGGCGGACTGCACCTTGCGCCCGTTCAGGTAGGTCCCGTTGGTGGAGCCCATGTCCTCCAGGTACATGGTGCCCCCGCGGTCATCGATGCGCGCGTGCGAAGAGGAGGCGAACGGGTCGTCCACGCGTATGTCGGCGCCGTCGGAGCGTCCGAACATCGCGCCGTCGCGCAGATCGAAGGTCGTGCCGGGCTCGTGGCCCATGGCGGCCACGACGACGAGCCGAGGAGCGCCGCCATCGCTGCGTCCGGCGACCGGGCGTGCGCGCCGCTTCGGGCTCGGCGTCTCGACGGGCTCCGCGGCCGCCGTGCCGCTGTAGCGAGCGAGGTCGCGCGCGGAGCTGCGCACCACCCACAGCAGGAACAGGTAGAGGACGGCGAGGAAGCCGAACTTGAGCGCGACCGCGACCGGCTCGTCCATCGGCTAGTCGAGCTCGAAGGTCAGGTCCGTCACGCCGATCGTGATCTGGTCGCCCGGGCGCAGCGGCTGGCTGTCCACCCGCCGGCCGTTGACCTTGATCCCGTTCGTCGACCCGAGGTCCACGATCTGCCACCCGCCGTCCTCACGGCGGAGCTCGGCGTGGCGGCGCGACACGTTCGGGTCCTGGAGCACGATGTCCGCCTCGCGACTCCGTCCCAGGACGACGCGGTTGCCGCTCAGCACGTTGCGGCGGCCGCCGCCCACGAGCAGTGCCTGCCGGCGGTCGTCCACCGGTTCGATCCGGCGCGCGTCGTGGCTGGCCGAGTAGACCATCGTGTGGCCGAAGTCGCCGGCGGACGGCGCGGGCGCGCCCTCGGCCTCGGGCCGCGCCTCCTCCTCCGGAAGCGCGACCAGCTCGGCCTGGATGCCGAACTCGCCGAGATCCAGCCGCTCGTCGGTGTGGAACTCCACCTGTGGCCGCGTGGAGAGCGCGAATTGCTCCTGGCGGGCGTGCTCGAGCAGGTAGTCGGACAGCTCCTTGCGCAGCGCGGGCTCGTAGCTGGCGAACTGCTCGCGGTCCTGCGGCGACAGGTAGACGCGGTAGTGGTTCGGCACGTACACGCGCGAGACGGAGGCCATCTGGTTGTCCTCCATCTCCTTGGCCAGCTTGTGGGCGAGCTCGACCGGCTGGACGCTCGTGCGGAACGCCCGGCCGAAGGCCCCCTCGACAAGGCCTCCCAGCTTCGCCTCGAGGTTGCGCAGCATGCTCATCTGGTCCCGCAGAGTAGTCCTAAGCGGTGGTCACACGCGGAGGCCGGTGCGCGAACGTGGGCCGCTGTCCCCCGGCAGCGTGATGGGTCACGATCACGACCAGGGCGGCCGCGATGCAGCCCGCTACGCCGCCGCGCGCGCGATCCAGCGCCACATCCGCGGCGAGCGCGTCTCCGAGCGCCGCGTGGGCGGCGATCAGCCCCGTCGCGCACGCGCCGGCTCCGAGCAGGTCCATGGCCAGCCAGCGGCCGCGCACCACGAGCGCGAGCACGATCGCTCCAGCCGCCCAGGCGATGACCGGCGCCAGCGCCGGACTGGTGAGAAGCGGCTCGAGCGCGTCGGAGGCGGCCGCCGAGATCGAGCTGTCCCAGTTGTGGCGCGGCAGGACGCCGTCGGGCGCACCGAAGAGCAGCTCCCGTCCCGTGAGGACCTCTCCTGCGAGCACCCACCAGAGGCCGGCCGCCGCGAGTCCGGCGCGGCGCGCGTGGGTGGAGGCGAGCGCGGCGACGCCGATGAACGCGGGCGCGAGGGCGATGGTGCCGAGCAGCGGTGCCAGCACGGGCACGGACCAGAGGAGGCCCGCGCGCGGAAGCAGGAACGGGACGGGTGCAGCGGCCGCCGCGATCACGAGCGCGGTGCCCTGCCGGTCGGCCTCGGGCGACACGAGCCAGGCACACAGGCCGATCACGCTCAAGAGCCAGCCGATGCGCGGCAGGACCGCCGTGGCGACCGCCGCGAGCCCGGCCGCCGCGAAGGGCGAGAACGTGGGGTCCGGCCCGAGCGTGAGCAGGCAGGCGAGGACGAGGCCGCCGGCGGCGATACCGGCCGCGAGCCGCTCCGGGATGCGCGGCGGGCGGTGCGCGCCGTCGTCGAGCGGGGAGACGCCGGGAAGCGCCTCGCCCGGCTCGGAGATGACCCGCCTCCTCCGCAGGAAGCCGCGCCGCTCGGTGGTCGCGAGGCCCACCCGGCGAAGCGTCTCGGGCTCGACCAAGCCGCCCTCGTCGGTCAGCTCGCGCTCGGCGGCGTTCAGCTCCGCGCGGAGCTTCGCCGGGGCGGGCCTCAGCGCCGGGTCGGGATCGAGCGCGTCGTCGATGGCGTCGCAGAGCTGCAGAGGCAGATCGCGGCGCACGCGTGCGAGCGAGGGCAGCGGGCGGCCGAGGCGGCGCGCGGTGGCCGCCGGCCCCGCGGCTCGAACCGGGTTCGTCCCCGTCCACGCCTCGTACAGCGTGAGCGCGAGCGAGTACACATCGCACGCGGGCGTCACGCGCGCGCCCTCGGCCTGCTCGGGCGCCATGTAGGCGAGCGTGCCGACGATGTCGCCGGTGCGCGTGAGCGCGTCGGCCGTGGCGACGTGGGCCACGCCGAAGTCGGCGAGCTTCGCGAACCCCGCCCCGGCGGCCGGGTCGGCCAGCACCATGACGTTGCCCGGCTTCACGTCGCGGTGGATGACCCCGCGCGCGTGCGCGTGGTCGAGCGCGTCGCACAGCGCGATGCCTATGCGCGCCACGTCGCGGTCCGAGATCGCGCCCGCCCTGGTGAGCTCCGCGAGCGTTCGGCCCCGAACGAGCTCCGAGACGAGGTACACGTCGTGATCGTCCGAGGCCAGCTCGTACACGCCGACGATGCCCGGGTGGTTCAGGCGCGCCGCGGCGCGCGCCTCGCGCTCGACCCGCTCTCCCTCGCCGCGCTCGCGCGGGATCACCTTCACCGCGACCTCGCGCTCGAGCTTCTCGTCCCAGGCCAGCCAGACGACGCCGAAGCCGCCGGCCCCGAGGCGGCGCTCCATGCGGTAGCGGCCGAGCACCACCTGGGCTCCGGATGCCGCAGCAAGCTGTTCTGTAGGGTCAGACCCCCCTAGCGGGAGCGTTCTCATGCCACTTCCGTGTTCGGTTTTCACAGAGCGCGTCCTGCCCCCCGTTCATACTCCCAACGACGCGCGCACCAGGCGCGCACTGCGCTAGGAGCGATTCGCCTGTCCTTTCTCGACGAACCGGACGAGCCTGCACGCCGCCGGCCTCGCCGGCCGCCGCGCGGTCCGTCGACCGACCGCCAGACGCTTTTGGTGCGCCGGACCATAGCCGCCGGCGCAGCGATTCTCGTCTTGATTCTGCTCGTCGTCGGCTTCAAGGGCTGCCTGAACGCCCGCAAGGAACGCAACATGCAGGACTACGTCCGCAATACGAACGAGCTGGTGGACCTCTCGAAGGCAGAGAGCAGACGGCTGTTCGCCATCCTGGAGGCGCCGAGCGACCAGAACCAGGACGTCGACCGCCAGAACCAGGCGAACACGCTGAAGATCGACTCGGCCACGCTCGCGGACCGGGCGCGCAACCTGGACGTGCCGGACCAGTTCTCGAGGGCGCAGGACTACTTCGTGGAGAGCCTCGAGCTGCGGCGTGACGCGCTGTCTCAGATCGCCGCCGAGCTGCCGGGCGCGCTGGCGCAGGAGGAGCAGCGCCAGAGCACCGGGCGGATCGCTCAGATGATGCAGGTCTTCAACGCCAGCGATGTGCTCATGCGGAGCCGCTTCCTCGTCGAGGAGAAGAACGCGCTGAAGGAGGAGGACGTGACGGCCACACCGCCGACGACCACGGCGCTCACGTTCCTGACCGATATCCAGTGGCTCCAGCCGGACTACGTGGCCGATCAGATCTCGGGCATCCGCGGCTCGGGCGGCAGCGCCACGCCGGGCCTCCACGGCGACGGTCTGGGGACGGTGTCGCTCGGCGGAGTGGCGCTCACGCCGGGCGGCTCCACCACCGTCACGCTCTCGAAGGACATCGCCTTCGACGTCCAGGTCGTGAACCAGGGCGACAGCACGGAGACCGACGTGAGCGTGACCGTCACGGTCGGATCCGGCGGCGACGCGGTCAAGCTCGAGGAGACGATCCCCGAGATCGCCGCCGGCGAGCTGAAGACGGCGAGCATCCCGCTGACCTCCCAGCCGCCGACCGGCCAGAACGTGCCGATCACGGTGAACGTGAAGCCGGTGCCGGGCGAGGAGGTCACAGACAACAACAAGGCCGACTTCACGGTCATCTTCACCCGCTGAACCGGCTGGATACCCTGGCGCCGTGGACGATCTGAGCTCGACCCAGGGGATCGTGGCCCTCGCGGCCGCGGGCGTGGCGGCGGTCACGCTGATCTGGGTGATCGTCCTCGCCGTGAAGCTCCGGCGTGTGCGCGCGGCGCAGCGCACGATCCTCGGCGGCTCGGAGACCGACCTCGCCGCCCACGCCGCGTCGCTTCAGGAGGCGTTCGTCCAGCTGCGCGACTGGGTCGAGGAGGTTGCGCGCGGTCTCGAGGGCCGCGTGGGCGGCGCCGAGCATCGGATGGACGGCTGCATCGCCCACACCTCCGTCGTTCGCTACGACGCGATGAACGAGCTCTCCGGGCAGCAGTCGAGCACGGTCGCGCTGCTCGACGAGCGGCGGACGGGCGTCGTGATCTCGTCGATCCTCCACCGCGACCAGGCGCGGCTGTACGTCAAGCAGGTGCGCGAGGGGAATCCCGAGTACGAGCTCTCGCCGGAGGAGCAGCAGGCCGTCGAAGAGGCGATGGCAGGAACGCCGGCGAGCGCCTGAGCGGATGCGCGTCGCCTATCTCGGGCCGGCAGGGACACATAGCGAGGAGGCGCTGAGGGCTTCGGCGCCGGCGGACACGGAGGCGATCTCCCATCCGACGATCTACGACGCGGTGATGGCCGTCCAGGAGGGCGCTGTGGACCGCGCGATCGTGCCGATCGAGAACGCGCTCGAGGGCAGCGTCGCCGTGACGCTCGACACGCTGACGCTCGAGGCGGACCGGGTCCGGATCGAGGCCGAGGTGGTCCAGCCGGTCCACCACTGCGTGATCGCCCGCTCCGAGGTCTCGCTGTCCACCGTCGAGCGCGTCGTCTCGCATCCCCAGGCGACCGCCCAGTGCGCCCGCTTCCTCCGCGAGCACCTCCCGAACGCCGAGCACGTGAGCGCGCCCTCGACCGCGGACGCGGTGATGACGGTGTGTCGCGCGGACGACGGGAGCGTCGCGCTCGGCTCGAGCCTCGCCGCCCAGTTGTACGACTGCTACATCGTGGCGACCAACGTCGAGGACCATCCCGACAACGTCACCCGCTTCGTGTGGTTAGCGCCGGAGGACCAGGTGGGCGAGCCGGGCGAGGACCCGAAGACGTCGATCGTGTTCTGGGGCGGCGGGGACGAGTCGCCCGGCTGGCTCGTGGACGTGCTGAACGAGTTCGCGGGGCGCGAGGTGAACCTCACCCGGATCGAGTCCCGCCCGCGCCGCACCGGCCTCGGCCACTACTTCTTCTTCGTGGACCTCGAGGGCGCCGCCGGCTCGGGCCGCGTGGACGAGGCGCTCGACGCGGTGCGCGGGCACGTGGAGGAGCTGCGGGTACTTGGGTCGTACGGGCGGCCCCCGTGGCTAAACTGAGCGCATCGTGGCAGCACGGGCGCGCGTGTCCTTCACGACCGAGCCGGGTGACGTAGAACCAGGCCCTCGCCTCGCGCTGCCCGGGGCCGGCCGGCCTGAGCAGCGCGCCACGTCGTCCGGCCGGGTGCTGGTCCTGAACGCGTCGTACGAGCCGATCAACGTCTGCACGGTGCGGCGCGCCGCGGTGCTGATCCTGAAGAATCGCGCCGAGGTGCTCGAGAAGGGCGACTGGGCGCTGCACGCCGAGAACCTGACGCTCGACCGGCCGGTGGTGATCCGCCTGCTCACCTACGTGCGCATCCCGCGTGACGCGCACCGGCGCAAGATCACCCGCCGGGCGGTGTTCGCCCGCGACCGGTGGACCTGCCAGTACTGCGGGCACGAGCGCGGCAACCTGACGGTGGACCACGTGATCCCGCGCTCGAAGGGCGGGCGGTCCACCTGGGAGAACATCGTCACCTGCTGCGCCCCGTGCAACCGCCGCAAGGGCGACCGGTTGCCGAAGCAGGCGAACATGGTCCCCGCGCGTTCCCCGAAGGCACCCAACCCAGCGATCTTCATCCATGTGGCCGCGCCCACGATCCCGGCCGCCTGGGAGCAGTACCTCGTGGTGGCCGCTTGACGGGCGACCCGCCTCCGGCTTCATACGTCGAGGACGACCGGGCGGCGACGCTCGGTGATCTCAGGAGCCTGCGCCGGTGGCTGCCGGTGACCGCGGTGTGGGCTGTGGCGGCCACGGCGCTCGGCGTGATCGCCCTGATCCAGGCGAACAAGGACGACGACACGGGGCGCACCCAGACGGCCGCCGACCTTGCGCGCGTGCAGCGCGACCTCGCCGGCCGGATCGACGACCTGAAGGCTCAGGTGGACGAGCTCCCCACGTCGGACGACCTGTCGAAGCTCGACGGCCGCATCAGGGACGTCGAGAAGAACGCCGACACCATCGGGTCGAACATCGAGAGGCTCAACGGCCGCCTTGACGACCTCGAGCAGCGAGTCGACGACCTCGGATCGGCGAACGAGTCGCAGACGAACACGACGACGACTCCCTGATCCACCGCCTCCGAGTCTGCTTCAATAGCCGGACCAGGGAAAGGAGGTGGTCCGAACTTGACTGACAGATTTTTCGGGACCCTGGAGGTGTCCGGCCGCTAGACGACCGGAGCTGGGCCCGGTAGTTGGGAGGCCGCCGGTGGCGGCGGACCTCCTATCTGGTGGAGTCCAACCGTGACACCGTCGATGGCTTTGGCCGTGGTGGTCCCGCCGGCCGCAGTAGAGGAGCCGCCGATCGAGTCCAGCAAGAACTGAGGGGCGCCCGAGAGGGCGCCCCTCGACTATTCGGTCTCGTCGATCTCGACCTGCGCGGCCGTGTCCTGCGCGCTCTCCATGACGAGCGCCACCGCGCTCACCACGTCGTCCTCGCGCAGGTTCATCACGCGCACTCCCTGGGCCGGGCGGCCCTGCTTCGAGATGCCCCTGACGCCGGTGCGCTGCACCATCCCGTTCTGCGAGATGAAGACGAGATCGTGGTGCTCGCGCACGATCAGCGCGCCGGCCAGGCCGCCCTTCTTCTCGGTCAGGCCGATCGTCTTGACGCCCATGGAGCCGCGACCCTTCACCGGGTACTCCTCGATCGCGGTGCGCTTGCCGTAGCCGTTCTCCGTGACCACGAGCAGCTCCGTGTCGGGCCGCACCACGTCCATCGCGAGCACGCGGTTGTCGCCGCGCGAGACGTTCATCCCCTTCACGCCGGCCGTGTCACGCCCCATCGGGCGGACCTGGTCCTCGTTGAACCGCGCTGCCTGGCCCGAGCGCGACACCATGATGATGTCGTCGTCGCCGCTGGTCCTGCGCACCTCGACGAGCTCGTCGTCGTCGCGGATGTTGATCGCGATGATGCCGTCCGCCTTGATCGGCGTGTTGTAGGCGAGGAACTCGGTCTTCTTGATCTGGCCCTTCCTGGTGGCGAAGACGAGGTACTTGCCTTCCTTGAAGTCGCGCGTGGCCTGGACGGCCTGCACGCGCTCACCCTCTCGCAGCGGGAGCAGGTTCACGAGCGCGCGGCCCTTCGCGGTGCGCTGGGCCTCGGGCAGCTCGTACACCTTCTGCCGGTAGACCTTCCCGCGGTTCGTGAAGAACAGCAGATAGTCGTGCGTCGAGCTCACGAATAGGTGCTCGATGTAGTCCTCGTCCTTCATGTCCATCCCGGTCACGCCCACACCGCCGCGCTTCTGCTGGCGGTACGTCGCGAGCGGCAGGGTCTTGATGTAGCCGGAGTGGGTGATCGCGATGACCATCTGCTGGTCGGCGATCAGGTCCTCGATGTCGATCTCGTCCTCAGAGTGGGTGATCTGCGTCCGGCGGTCGTCGCCGTAGCGGTCGCGGATCTCGAGCAGCTCCTCGCGGATCAGGCCCATGACCTTGGCCTCGTCGCCAAGGATGTCGCGCAGCCATGCGATCCGCTCCACGACGTCGGCGTGCTCGGTCTTGATCTCGTTCGTCTGCAGTGCGGTGAGGCGCTGGAGGCGCAGGTCGAGGATCGCCTGGGCCTGCGTGCGCGACAGCTCGAAGCGTTCCATCAGGCCGTCGCGCGCCACGTCCGGGTCGCTCGATGCGCGGATCAGCTCGATGACCTCGTCGATGTTCTCGATCGCGATGAGGAGGCCCTCGAGGATGTGGAGCCGCGCCTCCTTCTCACGCAGCTCGTACTTCGTGCGCCGCACGATGATGTCGCGCTGGTGGTCGACGTAGTTCTTGACGATCGGCAGGAGGCCGAGCGTGCGCGGCACGCCGTCGACCAGGGCGACCATGTTCACGCCGAAGGTCGTCTGGAGCTGGGTGTGCTTGTAGAGCTTGTTGAGGACGACCTTCGGGATCGCATCGCGCTTCAGCTCGATGACGAGCCGGATGCCGGACTTGTCGGACTCGTCGCGGAGGTCGGAGATCTCCTTCAGCCGGCCGTTCTGGACCTGCTCGACGATCTTCTGCATCAGACCGCTGCCGTCGCCGCGGCCGTCGCCCTTGTAGACCTGGAAGGGCATCTCGGTGACGATGATGCGCTCCTTGCCGCGCTCCATCGGCTCGATGTGGGCCCTCCCGCGCACGACCACGCGGCCGCGGCCGGTCTCGTACGCGTCTCGAATGCCGCCGTGCCCGACGATGATCCCGCCGGTCGGGAAGTCCGGGCCCTTCAGATGCTTCATCAGGCCCTTGACGTCGATCTGCGGATCGTCGACGAAGGCCACGACGGCGTCGATCGTCTCGCGCAGGTTGTGCGGTGGGATGTTCGTGGCCATGCCGACCGCGATGCCCGACGAGCCGTTCACCAGCAGGTTCGGGAAGCGCGACGGCAGGACGAGCGGCTCCTGGCGGGACTCGTCGTAGTTCGGCCGGAACTCGACGGTGTCCGCGTCGATGTCGCGGAGCATCTCCGTGGCGAGCCGCGACAGGCGCGACTCCGTGTATCGCATCGCGGCCGGAGCGTCGTTGTCGATCGAGCCGAAGTTCCCCTGCGGGTCGATCAGCGGGTAGCGCATGGCGAAGTCCTGGCCGAGCCGGACCAGGGCGTCATAGATCGCGGAGTCGCCGTGCGGGTGGTAGTTCCCCATGACTCCGCCGACGACGTTCGCGCACTTGCGGTGCGGGCGCCCGGGCTGGAGTCCGGAGTCGTACATCGAGTAGAGGATGCGGCGATGGACCGGCTTTAGGCCGTCGCGCACGTCCGGCAGCGCCCGCCCCACGATCACGCTCATGGCGTAGTCGAGGTACGAGGAGCGCATCTCCTCCTCGAGCCCGCGTGGCTCGATGTTTCCGCCTGTCAGCTGATCGATGCTCATCTCTACACGTCCAGGTTGGTGACTTCGCGGGCGTGGTTCTCGATGAACTCCCGCCTTGGCTCCACGCTGTCGCCCATCAGCATCGAGAAGATCTGGTCGGCGACGCTCGCGTCATCGATCGTGACCTGCTGGAGCGTCCGGTTCTCCGGGTCCATCGTCGTGTCGAAGAGCTGGTCGGCGTTCATCTCGCCGAGGCCCTTGAAGCGCTGGAGCGGCACGCCGTCGCGGCAGATCTCGAGCACCCTCGTGCGCAGCTCCTCGAACGACAGCGCGTCGCCGTCCTTCTTGCCGAGCGCCACGTGGAAGGGCGGCGCGCCGGCGAGCTCCTGAAGCTCCTTGTGGATCTTCACGAAGCCCGTGTACTCGGTGGTCTCGAACAGCGCACGCGCCAGCCTGTAGGTCTTGGCGGTGCCGGTCTTCCGCTCGATCACCATCGCGACGACCTCGGTGTCGCCCTCCTCGAGCAGCGACGTCTCGTATGCCTCGCCCTCGTGATCGTCGGCCTTGAGCAGCTCGATGACCGCGGCCGGGTCCGTGGCGCCCTCGTCGAGCAGCGACGACTCCTCCAGGAAGCTGATCGGGTCGTGGCCCCACTCGGCGCGCAGGGCGGCGGCCCAGCCCTCGTACTGCTTGAGCAGGCGCCCGTACCGCTGCCAGCGCGCGTGTGTGAGGCTGAACGCGTTCCCGTCGCGGTCGGTGACCTCGAGCTTCTCCAGCTTGTCGCGCAGGAGGACCTCCTCGAGCTCCGACTCCTTCTCGATGTACACGTCCTGCTTGCCCGACTTGATCTTGTAGAGCGGCGGCTTCGCGATGTATACGTAGCCGGCGTCGATCAGCTCGGGCATCTCGCGGTACAGGAACGTGAGCACCAGCGTGCGGATGTGCGCGCCGTCCACGTCGGCGTCCGTCATGACGATCACCTTGTGGTAGCGGGCGTTCGCGATGTCGAACTCCTCGCGGATCCCGGTGCCGATCGCGGTGATCAGGGCCTGGATCTCCTTGTTCGAGAGCACCTTGTCGATCCGGTTCTTCTCGACGTTGATGATCTTCCCGCGCAGCGGCAGGATCGCCTGCGTGTTCCGGTCGCGCCCCTGCTTCGCGGAGCCGCCGGCGGAGTCGCCCTCGACGATGAAGATCTCGGCCAGTGCGGGATCGCGCACCGAGCAGTCGGCGAGCTTGCCGGGCAGCGTCGAGTTCTCGAGCGCCGACTTGCGCCGCGTTAGGTCGCGCGCCTTGCGGGCGGCATCGCGAGCCCGCGCCGCGTCGACGGCCTTGCGGATCGCCTGACGCGCCTCGGTCGGGTTCTCCTCGAGGAACTCGGCGAGACCCTTGTTGACGGCGGCCTGGACGAAGCCCTCCACGGGCGGGTTCCCGAGCTTGGTCTTGGTCTGACCCTCGAACTGGGGGTCGGCGATCTTCACCGAGATGATCGCGGTGAGGCCCTCGCGCACATCCTCGCCCTGGAGGTTGGGGTCCTTCTCCCTGAGCTCGCCGACCTGTCGCGCGTACGCGTTGATCGTCCGGGTGAGCGCGGAGCGGAAGCCCGACAGGTGCGTGCCGCCCTCGTGGGTGTTGATGTTGTTCGCGAACGAGAGGAGCGCCTCCTGGTAGGAGTCGTTCCACTGAAGCGCGACCTCGACCTCGCCGATGTCGCTCGAGTCCTCGAAGTACACGACCTTCGGGTGCAGCGGCGCGCGCGTGCCCTGGCTGTGCAGGTACTTGACGAAGTCGATGATGCCGCCGTCGTACTGGAAGCTGCGCTCGAAGCGCTCCGCGCCGCGCGCGTCCTTGAAGCCGATCTTCAGGCCCTTGGTGAGGAACGCCATCTCGCGAAACCGCTGCTCGAGCGTGGCGCTGTCGTAGTCGATCGTCTCGAAGATCTCGAGGTCGGGCAGGAACGTGATGCTGGTGCCGCGGCGGTCGGTCTTGTCGCCCTTCTCGAGCGGCCCCATGGGGACGCCGCGCTCGTACGACTGCTTGTGCTCGAAGCCGTCGCGCCACACCGTCAGGTGCAGCCACTCGGAAAGCGCGTTGACCACGGACACGCCGACGCCGTGGAGGCCACCGGACACCTTGTAGCCACCGCCATCGCCGAACTTCCCGCCAGCGTGGAGAACGGTGAGCACGACCTCGGCGGCCGGCTTCTTCTCCTTCTTCATGATGTCGACGGGGATGCCGCGGCCGTTGTCGGTCACGGTGACGCTGTTGTCGGGGTGGATGACTATCTCCACCTCGGTCGCCTCGCCCGCGAGCGCCTCGTCGACCGAGTTGTCCATGACCTCGTAGATCAGGTGGTGCAGACCGCGCTGGCCCGTCGACCCGATGTACATCCCGGGGCGCTTGCGGACGGCCTCCAGGCCCTCCAGGACGGTGATGTCCTGGGCGCCGTACGAGCCGTTCTGCTTCGAGCCGTTCTTCTTTGCGGGCTGCTTCGCCAAATCGTTCCTTCCATCGCACGGCGGCGGACGGTCACGCCGCCGCACACCGCGAAAAGCCCCGACTCCGGAACCCCTGTCGGCCGGGTCGGGGCGCTACATAAGACTGCTCTAGATACTAGCAGGCTACCCCCCGAACCGGACGGTTCTCCGGGCTACAAAATGCCCGCAAATCGCGACAAAATGGAGCTTGTCAGCGACGGTTCGGGGCCGAACTTGTAACGAACCGCAACCTGGTCACCGATCGGGCGCCGAGTGCGGCCTCGAGACGGACCAGCAGGTCGGGCGCGAGGAGGTCCAGCTCCTGCGCCCAGACGCCCGATTCGCAGGCCACGGTGACCACCCCATCGCGCTCCGAGACGGGCGTCGCGGCGGCCGCCATCCGGTCGCCGGCGACCTCCTTCCAGGCCGCCTGGACCTGGGCGAGCAGCGTGGCGGGCGCGACGTCGGGGAGGACGTTGTCGAGGGCGTGCGAGAGAGAGCGGGGCCCGGCGCGCCTCATTGCGGCGCTCCGAGACTGACCACGGGCATTGAGGGGTCGGGTCCGGAGGGGGTTTGCCGGATTACCCGCGTATATCGCGGATAAGTCGTCAAGCGCCCTCTCCTCCGTGCTCGTCGTTCATGCCGCCACCCCCCGGGTCACTCCCTTCAGTGCTCCGTCCTTCACCGCGCCGTTCTCCACGCGGATCAGGCCGCCGCCCGCGAGCGCGGCGCCCGGCACGTGGTCGGGCTCGGTCGTCGTGATCACCGCCTGGCCACCACCGCGGAGGAGGTCGGCGAGCAGCTCGCGACGCTCCGCGTCGAGCTCTGACATCACGTCGTCCAGCAGCATCAGCGGCGGGCGGGCGCGACGCTCGGCCAGCAGGGTGCGCTCGGCGAACAGCAGCGCCAGCAGGGCGGCGCGCTGCTGGCCCTGGGAGCCGTACACGCGGAGCGCGACGCCGCCTAGCAGCAGCTGCAGCTCGTCTCGGTGCGGGCCATGCGCGGTGAAGCCGCGCTCGAGGTCGGCGGCTCGCCGCTCGGCGAGCTCCGCGACCAGCCCCTCGGCGTCCGAAGCCTCCGACCGCGGCCGGTAGCGCAGCTTCGCGTCCCCGGGAAGCCCGAGCCGCTCCGCGAGACCGGCGAACAGCGGGCGCAGCCCCCTCACCGCCTCCTCCCTGTCAGCCATCAGCCGCACCCCGTGTCGCGCGAGCTCCACATCCCACGCGTCCAAAGCAGCCGGGCCGGTCGCCCCGGCACGGATCCGCGCCACCAGCGCGTTCCGCTGCGCGAGCGCGCGCGAATAGGCGGTGCGCGTCTCCGCCCGGCTCGGCCACACCGCCGCGACCACCTGGTCGAGATGGGCGCGGCGGGCCGCGGGCGCCCCCTTCACCAGCTCGAGCCGCTCGGGGAGGAAGACGCTCACGAGCGGCCGCGCCTCGACCGCGGCCACGCTGTCCACCGGGCTGTCGTCCACGCGCAGGTGCTTCGCCTCGCCGGGCTGGAAGCCCACCTCGATCCGGTGCTCGCCGTCGTCGCCGGCCAGGTCGAGCACCACGCGGGCCACGCCCTCGCCGCCGCGCCGGACCAGCTCCCGCTCGTTCGACGTGCGCGGCGAGCGCGCCGTGCAGCCGAAGTACATGGCCTCCAGCAGGTTGGTCTTGCCGGCGCCGTTCGCGCCGGCCACCACGGTGAGCCCGTCCGCCAGCCGCACGTCCGCCGCCTCGTAGTTGCGGAAGTCGCGCAGCTGGATGCGCTCGACGCGCATGGGTGTCCCTCCCTACACGTTCAGCCTGATCGGCATGACGAGGTAGCGGAATCCCGCGCCCTCGTCACCGGACTGGATCAGGCCGGGCCGCAGCGGGCTGATCAGCTTCAAGACCAGCTCCTCCGACTCCGCGCTCTCGAGGCCCTCGCGGAAGAACTCCGGGTTGAACCCGATTTCGAGATCCTCGCCCGAGAACGGCACCGGCAGCGACTCGCTCGCCTCGCCGACGTCCGGCGTCTGCGCCGACACGTCGAGCGCGCCCTCCGAGAAGCGCAGGCGCAGCGGGGCGTTCTTCTGCGCCAGCAGGCCGACGCGCCGCACCACCTCGAGCAGCTCGTCCCGGCTCACGCGCAGCTCATGCTCGTACGACTCGGGGAGGAGCTGCTGGTAGTTCGGGAAGCGGCCCTCGACGAGCCGCGACGACAGCACGATGTCGTCTACGGTGAAGACCACCTGGTTCTCGAGTGCGGCCACCCTGATCGAGTCCGCGCCCTCGGCCGAGGCGATCCGGCCCAGCTCCTGGAGCGTCCGCGCCGGCACGTTCGCCTCGAGCGAGCCGCTCAGCTCGGCGTCGAGCCGGGTCTCCTTCACGCCGAGCCGGTAGGAGTCGGTCGCGACCATGCGCAGCTCGTTGCCGCTCGCGGTGACGAGGACGCCGGTGAGGTGCGGACGTGTCTCGTCGCGCGAAGCCGCCCGGGCCACACGCGCGATCGTGTCGACGAATGCCGGGGCCGGCACGGTGAGGCCACTCTCGCCGGGCGGGTCCGGCAGCTTCGGGAAGTCCTCGGTGGGCAACGTGCGCAGATGGAACTTCGACGGGCCCGAGACCACCTCCACGTCCTGCTCCGCGCTCCGGAACTCGAGCGTCAGATCATCCTTCGGGAGCGAACGAACCACGTCGAGGAGGAGCCGGCCGGGTACCACGGCCTGCCCCGCGGTCGAGTCGGACGTCTCGAGGGACACGCGCACGCCGAGCTCCATGTCCGTGGCCTGCAGCTCGGCGCGGCCGTCTTCCACGCTCAGGAGCACGCCGGCGAGGGAGGGAACCGGCCCGCGGGTCGACGCGCCGCGGACGGCGATGCCGAGCCGGGCGAGAAACGTTTCACGGGAAACGGAGAGCTTCAAAAGATGCTGCCTATCTGAGTAGGGGTTGTTGGTGGTGTGAAGTGTGGGGAGAAGTGGCGCTGTCTCAGTCGTGACGCGGAATGCCGCGCGGGGACAAGCTGATGATTCTTCCATTCCCGGCGGTCATGACGCGGGGTGGGCCAGGCGCCGGCGCAGGATGTTCACGGAGCTGCGCACAACTTCGTCGTCCTTCACCGCGGCGTCGATCTGCTTCACCGCGTGGTTCACGGTGGTGCGGTCGCGCTCCCCGAACACCTTCCCGATCTCGCCCGGAGTGTGTCCTGTCAGCTCCTGGGCGAGGTACATCGCCACGTGCCGCGCTCGGGCAACCGGCCGTCGCCTGCTGCTGCCCTTGAGGTCGGCGAGCTCGACGCCGAACTCCTGCGCGGTCGCCTCGAGGATCTCGTTGACGCTGCGCGCGTCGGGCGTCTCGTCAGCATCGAGCCGGCGCAACACGTGCCGGGCGATCTCGGGCGTGGGCGGCTCGTCGTGCATGGACGCGTAGGCGATGACTCGAATCAGAGCGCCCTCGAGGGCGCGCACGCTCGTGCTCACACGGCTCGCGATCTCGGCCAGCACGTCTCGCCCCACCTGGATCTCGTCGAGTCGCGCGCGCTTCGCGAGGATCGCCATGCGCACCTCGAGCTCCGGCGTGTCCACCTCGGCCACCAGGCCCGAGCCGAACCGCTCGATCAGGCGCGCCTCGAGCCCCGGGACGTCCTCGGGGGCGCGGTCGGAGGTCATCACGAGCTGGCGGCCGGCGTCGATCAGCGAGTTGAACGTGTGGAAGAACTCCTCGCGGGTCTTCTCGCGGCCGGCGAGGAACTGGATGTCGTCGATCAGCACGACGTCCGACCCGCGGAAGCGCTGCTTGAAGTCGGCGGTCTGGTTCCGGCGCACGGCCTCGACGAACTCGGAGGTGAACTCCTCGATCGTCGCGTAGCGGACCCGGAGCCCGGAGCCGAACCGCTCCACGTAGTTGCCGATGGCGTGCAGCAGGTGCGTCTTGCCGATGCCGGGCGAGCCGTGCAGGAAGAGCGGGTTGTAGGAATGGCCCGGCAGCTCGGCCACGGCCAGCGCCGCGGCGTGCGCGAAGCGGTTCCCGGGCCCGATCACGAACTGCTCGAAGGTGTACTTCGGATTCAGCCGGTCGCCGCGGCGCGCGGGGCCGTCACCGTCCGAGCGGCGCGAGCCGTCGCCGTCCGAGCGGGGCGGTCCGCTGCCGGAGGGCGGCTCCCAGTCGTCTCCGACCACCTCGACCAGCGCCTGCTTGTCGAAGCCGGTGGACGCGGCGCGGCGCAGCAGCGGGAGGTAGCGCTCGGCGACGGAGGTGCGTATGTGCTCCGGCGCGCGGACGTAGACGGTGTGGCCGCGGATCGCGGCCAGCTCGAGCGGCTCCAGCCAGATGTGGAACTTGAAATCGGGCGTCTCGCGGCGGAGCTCTCCGCGGATGGCATCCCAAATCTCGTCTGGCTGTGCAGGCACGGGCGGTCGCGACCCTCCTCAGGGGCCAACTGGATCAGTCTTCACAGAGGAAGGGCCGAGCGGAACGAAAATAGCCCCGCCGCCCTCGGCCCGGCGAGTGTACAACGGCAAAAATGGCCGCGCCGCATACCCCGGGGGGAGGCCCCGCAAAACGCGGGAAAAGCGTCGCGGCGCGATCTTGTACCCTGGCTCGCGCGACATGAAGCGCACCTACCAGCCCAAGAAGCGCAAGCGCGCACGCACGCACGGCTTTCGCGCGCGCATGAGGACCCGCGCCGGCCGTGCGCTTCTCAAGCGCCGCCGCGCCAAGGGCCGCAAGCGGCTCACCCCGTAGCCGATGGCCGACCGCGCGCGCCGAAAGCGCCGCCGGCTGTCCCGCAGCGGCGAGTTCGAGCGCGTGTACCGCGAGGGTCGCTCGCACGCGAGCCGGCACCTCGTCGTCTACGCCTTCCCGCGCGCGGAGGACACCGACACCGAGCCGCGCCTCGGCGTCTCGGTTGGCCGCAAGGTGGGCGGCGCGGTGGAGCGCAACCGCATGAAGCGCCTGCTCAGGGAGGCATTCTGGGCGAGCGCGGAGGAGCTTCGCGACGGCCACGACTTCGTGATCGTCGCCCGCCCCGCGGCCGCCGAGCTGGCGGGCCAGGGCGGCGAGCGGGCGATCGAGGCCGAGCTGCGCGAGGTGCTCAGCGCCGCCGGCCTGGCGCAGGGCCCCGAGGGGTCGGCGTGAGCGCGCTCCGCTCGATCGCCACCGCTCCGGTGCGCTTCTACCAGCGTGCGATCTCGCCCGGGATCCCGGCGCGCTGCAGGTACCATCCAACCTGCTCCGAGTACGCCGTTCAGGCCATCCGGCGCTACGGTGTGCTGCGCGGCGTCGTCCTGGCCGCGTGGCGGATCCTTCGCTGCAACCCCTGGAGTCACGGCGGGGTCGACCTCGTCGAGGACCAGAAGCTGTTCCGCGCGCGCCCGCGCGCCGAGCACTAGCCCATGTACATCGCAAACGTCCTACAGCCGCTCATCGATGCCTGCCAGTGGATCCTGGAGTTCTGGCATGACCTGATCGACGAGAACGACAACCTCGACGGCAGCTGGGGCATCGCGATCATCCTGATGACCTTCACGGTCCGGATCGTGATCCTGCCGCTGACGTTCAAGGGCGTGAAGTCGATGCAGCGGCTCCAGACGCTGCAGCCGAAGATCAAGGAGATCCAGGAGCGGTACAAGGACGACCGGCAGCGCATGAACCAGGAGGTCATGGCCTTCTACCAGCGCGAGAAGGTCAATCCGCTGGGGTCCTGCCTCCCGCTGCTGCTCCAGGTCCCCTTCTTCATCTCGCTCTTCTACCTGCTGCGCTCGGACACGTTCAAGGCGGACATCGCCGACAACCCGGGCTTCCTGGCGATCGACAACCTCGCGGAGAAGGTCACCGACCCGGTCCTGCTCGGCGT
>Ga0126306_10000342_pt1 | contig 20471 bp, 18 predicted proteins | sample Plot27_FD_92592 | JGI IMG/M metagenome (GOLD analysis project Ga0126306, IMG submission 92592) | Serpentine soil microbial communities from UC McLaughlin Reserve, CA, USA - Plot27 | ecosystem: Environmental > Terrestrial > Soil > Grasslands | place: USA: UC McLaughlin Reserve, Lake County... | reverse complement strand
CCAGCATCCGGTCCTTGATCTCGTTGGTGATGTGCGGGATCACCTGAACCGTGTCGCCGAGGTACTCTCCCCTGCGCTCTTTGGCGATCACCGTCGAATAGATCTGGCCGGTCGTGACGTTCGCCCAGCGGTTGAGGTTGCGGTCGAGGAAGCGCTCGTAGTGGCCGATGTCGAGGTCGGTTTCCGCGCCGTCGTCGGTCACGAACACCTCACCGTGCTGGAACGGGTTCATCGTGCCCGGATCGACGTTTAGGTAGGGGTCCAGCTTCTGCATGGTGACCCGCAGGCCACGGCTGGAGAGCAGGGCGCCCAGCGAACTGGCGGTCAGACCCTTGCCGAGAGAGGAGACAACCCCACCGGTGACGAAGACGAACTTCGTGGGCTGGGAGTTGTGCAGGAGGCCGCGTGATGCGAAGGACTCAAGCGTTCCGGACGGTCGATCCACGGGATACGACCGTAACACGGTCGGCGCCCACGACCGGTCCGGAGTGGGGAGCGCCACGCGAGGTCTCCCCCGTTCCGGTACCCCCGCTCGGGCTGCCGGCGGCGAGCCAGACCAGCAGCGGCACGAGCAGCGCGCCGGCCGCGGCCGGCACCGCGACGCCCGAGTCGTTGACCGCTGCGCCGAGGGCCAGGCTCAGCAGTCCGGCCAGCAGCGCGGCCCGGAGGACGGCGACGTCGGCCGGTCCCAGCCGGCTCGGCCCGGGCGACCGGAGCAGCCCCCCGGGCCGGACCAGCCAGAACGCCGCGACCAGGGCGACCGGCAGCATCCAGGCCAGCGGGCTGCGCAGCAGGATGTCGAGGTTGGCCTGCCCCTTGCGGCTGATCACCGTCCACGCCTCGCCGGTGAGCACCTGCTCGACGAAGCGGCCGAGGTGGCTGCGGTCGGCGGCGGGGCGCGTCCAGTCGAGGACGGCGACGGCTCCGACGGCGACCACCGCCGCCGCGAGGATCGCCGCCATCCGCACCACGGTCACCCGGATCCGGGCCAGCAGCATCGCGAGCAGGAGGAATCCCGGGAGGGCGGCGAGCACACCGCCGAAGTCGCGCCCCAGCCCCGGCGCGCCGATGACCCCGACGGTGACCAGGCCGATCGCCAGCACCGTGCCGCCGGTGGCCAGCCGCGCCCGCTCCGGCCCGGCGCGCCGGCCGGCGGCCGTCGCGATGGCGGCCGTGACGATCAGGGCGCTGACCGAGAGCAGCCCGAAGCTGAGGTTGCCGTAGCCGGTGAACCGGCCGGCCACGATGGCGTCGTACCCCAGCAGCCCGTTCAGCTCGAGTGTCGACCCGGTCAGGACGTCGGCGACGAGCGTGCCGACGGTGAGCGCGAGCACCGCGAGGGCCGGTCCGGCGGGGCGCCGTCGCCAGGGGCCGAGGAGCGCGACCGCGAGCACGACGAGGTCGGCGGCGAGGACGGCGGCCGCCAGGGCGAGCGCGGGAGCGTCCGCCCGCTCCCACGGTGCGAGCCCGGCCAGGTAGGTGGCAACCGGCAGGCCTGCGGCGGCGATCGCCGCGGTGCGCAGGACCCGGCGGCCCGCGGGCCGGGGCCGGGGTTCGGTCGGGCGGTACGGGAGGCCGCCGAGGACGAGCATCCCGACGACGACGAGCGCCGCGGCGACGAGCACCAGCGTCCAGAAGAAGAAGCCGGTGTTGCGGTGGTGCACCGTCGCCCCAGTGTTCACCCAGTCCAGCTCCTCGACGGCGCGGGCCTGCTCCGGCCGCTCCCCCGTGGGGCGCAGCGGCTGACCGTTCATCGAGGGCGGCTGGTCGAGACCCAGCGCCTGGAGCGCCGTCGGCGCGAGGTCGATCAGCTGCGCGAACGGCGCCCGTCCGGTGCTCGCGGAACTCAGCCAGCCGGACGCGGAGAAGCCGGGCCCGGATGCCATGCCGACGTGCAGCTGCGGCCGGCCGTCGTTGACCTCGGAGATCCCGGCCAGGAGCAGCAGCGTGTCGCCGGGCAGCGAGGCCACCGCCGCGCGGAGCCGCCCGGCGGCCGCGTCGATCCGCCGCAGCGCGGCCGCGCGGGGCTCCGGGTCGGTGCCGGTGTCGGTCTTCTGCGCCCCGGGCTGCCCGGCGTCGCTGAGCTGGTTCAGCGTGACCAGGGTCAGCGGGCAGCCGGTGAGGACGCCGGCCAGCGCCGCCGGGTCGACCGGCAGGTCGTCGACCCGGGTGAGCGGCACGCCGGGCACCGCCACCGCCAGCGTCGCCGCCCGGCCGGACACGGTGGCGCAGCCGACGGCCTCGCCGAGCGCTCCCGGCTCCGCCCCGAAGCGCGCGGTGCCCTGGTCCTCCGCGGTGAGCTTCAGGGTGACCTCGGGGTCGGCCAGGGCGACGTCGGCGGCCCGCTCCTGCAGCCCGCAGTGCGACAGCGAGGTGTCCAGCGGGGGCTCGGTCGTGCCGTCGCCGGGGGCCGTGGTGGGAGCGGCCTGGTCCTCCGGGAGGGGCACGGTCGGGAGCGGCACCGGGGGCAGGCCGTCGTCCGGCCCGGGAACCCGGGCCCGGTTGCCGGCCCCCAGCGTCGCCCAGCCGTCGAGCACGCACGTCGTCGACCGGGCGGCCCGCACCGACAGCGCGCCGATCGAGGACTCCCCCGCTAGCGCCCACAGCTCCGGAGTGCCGTCGGGGTCGATGTCGCTCCAGGTCAGGCCGGGCACGCCGACGACGAGGACACGGTCGGCCGTGGCGTCCTCCCCGGCGTCCCGGGCCCCGGCCGGCGACGGCGCGCCGAGCAGCGCCGCCAGCACGACGAGCACCAGGACGGCGGCCTGCCGGGCGGCCCGGCTCATGGCGGACCGTCTCCCGGCGCGCCCAGCAGCTCGCGGTACACCGCCACGATCCGCCGTCCCGCGGCCGCCTCGTCGGGCCAGCTGTCGGCCTGCCTGCGGCCGGCCTCGGCCAGGTCCCTCGCATGCGCCGGATCGCTCAGCACCCGGACGACCGCGTCGGCCAGGGCCCCGGCATCCCCGACCGGCACCAGGGACGCCCCGGACCCCAGCAGCTCCGGCAGCCCCCCGGCGCGGGTGGAGACCAGCGGAGTGCCGGCCCGCAGGGCCTCCTGCGCGGTGAACGGGCTGCCCTCCCAGCGGGACGGGAGGACGCACAGGTCCGCCGCGCCCAGCAGGTCCGCGACGTCGTCCCGGCGGCCCAGCAGCAGCACCGGCAGCCGGTCGGCGCGGATGCGCGCCGCCAGCTCGTCCTCGAGCGGACCGTCGCCGGCGATGGCGACCAGTGGCGCCGGATCGAGCGCATCGCCGGACTCCCAGCGGCGCACCGCGTCGAGGAGGACGTCGTAGCCCTTCTGCGGGTGCAGGCGGCCGATCGCGACGACCAGCGGGCGCCCGTCGTCCAGGCCCAGCTCCTCCTGGACCTCGGCGCGGGACCGGGTGGCCGGCGGGCGGGGCGGGGCCATCGCGGGGGCGACGCGGACGTCGCGGGCGCCGAGGCGCCGGGCGTTGTCGGCGAGGTCGCCGGACACGGCCAGCACCAGGTCGGCGGCCCGAACCGTCGCTCCCTCGGCCGCCCGCAGCAGCCGCTGCTTCGGCCCGGAACCCTCCTGCAGGGCGTTGTGCAGGGTCAGCACGAGGGGTGGGCGCGGCGCGCCGGCCAGCCGGCGGGCGGTGGCGGCGACGAGGCCGGCGCGCAAGCCGTGGGCGTGCACGAGGTCCGCCGCGGCCAGGGCCCGGCGGAGCTGCAGGACGGCGCGGGCGTCGGCGACCGGCGCCAGGCCCGCGGCGATCCCCACCGGCACGAAGTCCGCGCCGGTGGCGGTGAACCCGAACAGCTCCTCGGTGGCCGGCGGTCCGCAGACGGAGACCATCGCCCCGGCCTCCCGGACGGCGGGCACGAGGGCGCGGACGTGGGTGCCGACCCCGCCGGCGCTGGTGGCGAGGACCTCGACGACGCGGCGGCCGTGCAGGGGCGACCGCTCAGTCACCGAGCACCTCCTGTCGTTCCGGCCGGGGGCTGTCGGGCGTGCGCAGCGCCCGTACGGCCCCGGCCAGCGGGGCGCGCGCCGTGCCCATCATGACCGCCGCGACGATCACGAGCACGGTCGCTGCGGCCGCGAGTCCCGCCCCCACTGCGCGCACGACGCCGTCCGGCACCGGGTCGGCGCCCAGTGCCCTGGCCACCCACAGCCCCCCGGCCGCAGCCAGGGCGGCGCCCACGATCGCGGTGCCCCCGGAGCGGGCGACCCCGTGCAGCGCCGCGGGCCCCGCGGCGCGGGCGACGACCACGAGCAGGCCGAGGCCGGCGACGGTGACCCCGAGGCTGTGCCCCGCAGCCAGGGCCAGCCCGCGGTCCTCGACGGGCAGCAGCCGGGCCAGGACGACGTCGGCGGCGACGGCCAGCAGCCAGCCGCCGACGACGCACACGGTGGGCGCCTTCCACAGGCCGCGGGCGTACAGGGCCCGGGTCAGCAGCGCCACCAGCCCGTAGCCGACGAGGCCTGGGGCGAAGGCGATGATCGTGTCCCGCAGGGCGGCCACGGTCGACTCGGGCGCGCTGGCCAGGAAGACCCGTGCCATCGGCCCCGACACCGCGACCAGCACGCCGGCCGCCACCGCCGAGGCGACGACGACGAGGACGGCGGCCGGGGCGAGGGCCCGGCGGTACCCCGTCTCGTCGGCCAGCTCGGCCTTCTCGGAGAGCCCGGGGTAGGCCGAGGTGGCCACCGGGACGGCGAGTGCGGCCCACGGCACGAGGAAGAGCGTCAGCCCGGCGAAGTAGACGACCTGGGTGCCGTCGGGACCGTCGTTGGCGAGCCGGATGGCGACCGCGGCCACGGCCTGCTGGCCGGCGAGGGTCAGCACTCCGGCCAGGGCCAGCCGCCGGACGCGGGGTGCTGCGCCGACCGGGAAGCGCAGCGACGGCCGCAGGCCCAGTCCCAGCCGGTGCACCGGGACGAGCAGGCAGAGGCTGAGCGCGACCACGCCGAGCGTCGTCCCCACGCTGAGCACGAGCCCGGCGGGCGTGGACAGATCGTCGACCTCGCGGCTCCCACCCATGCCGGCGAACAGCAGATAGGCGGCGGCCACGACCAGGCTGGAGAGCAGCGGCGCCAGCGCGGGGCCGGCGAACCGGCGGTGCGCCTGCAGCACCCCGGTGAGCACGATCCCGATGCCGTACAGCACGACCTGCGGCGCGAAGACCAGCAGGAAGCGCGCCGCCAGATCGACCTCGGCGCTGCCGCCGCCGCCGAGCAGCAGCTCGGCGATCGGCTCCGACGCCAGCACGATCACGACCGACAAGGGCGTGAGGATCAGCAGCGTCCAGCCGAGCAGGGCCGAGGCGGTGCGCCGCACCTGCTCCCGGTCGCCGACGGCGATGCCGCCGGCGAGCATCGGCACGACGAGACTGGCGAGGGCACCGCCCGCGACGACCTCGAACACGATGTTGGGCACCGTGTTGGCGGCCAGGTAGGTGTCGCCCGTGCTGTCGGCGCCCACGGTGTTGGTGAAGACCAGCGTGCGGCCGAACCCGGCCAGCCGGGCCAGCAGCGTGAGGACGGCGATGAGGGCCGCAGCGCCGGCGACCCCCTGGACCGCCCCTCGGCTGACGGACGGGCGGCTCACGTCGGCAGGCGGCCGAGCCGGTCCAGCTCGCGCAACCCCGGCGTCGCCTCGATGACCCGCGTGAAGCTCACCTTCTCGCTGGCCAGGGTGAGGCCCACCACCCCGGACAGCAGGGCCGCCCGCCTGCTCGTACCCGGCACCGACGCCAGTCGCAGGCCCAGCAGCGCGCCCAGCGCGTTGGCGCCGCAATCGCCGAGCATGACCCGCTCCCCCAGGTCGTCGGGGAGCACCGCGAGGGTGGCGCCCAGGGGCCCGGCGACCAGGCCGCCGGCCGGCCCCCCGAGGGTCGCGGCGGCCGCCAGCGCACCGGCCTTGGCGGCCCGGCCCGGTCGCAGGTCGAGGAGGTTGACCAGGTTCGCCGTGCCCGCCACGAGGCCGGTGGTGAGCACGCCGTCGAGGACCGCGGCGGCACCGCGCCGCCGCCGGGTGAGGACCGCGGCCACGGCCGCCGCCGCGCCGATGCCGGCGACCTTCACCGCGCCCGCGGAGACCCGGCCCGCCCGCAGCGCGGCCAGGTGACCGGCCAGTCCCTTGTCTCGCGCCTGCTCGGGCCGGGCGCCCGCGAGGTCGTCGTAGCCGCCGACCAGGCCGGACACCGCTCCGACCACTGCTGCCGCGGCCCGGGTACCGGGCGGGGCGCCGAGCACCGCGGTCGCCGTGGCGGATACCGCGAGGGCCGAACCACCGAGGAGCGTCACCGGCCGCCCGGCGTAATTCATCCGCCGCCACGGCGCTCCCACCGGCCGGGCGGTTCCGGCGGCCGCCGCGGCGAGCGCCGCCCGGGCGGCCGCCGCGCCGACCAGCGCCAGCACTGCGCGGCGGCTCCGGCCGGCCCGCCGTGGCGACGTCACGGCGCCGCGGCGGGCACCGGAGGCACCGGCTGGGTGTCCTCCCCGGTGCCGTACGCCCCCGAGGTCCCCTCGCCCTCCGGTCCCAGGGCGAGCACCGTGCTGATCCGCCCGGCGGCGACCGTCGCGTTGTCGACGGTGGAGAGCGCGGCGGACAGGGTGGGGTCGGCGCGGATGACCCCCACCAGTCCGTCCGCACCGGCCGAGGCGGCGTCCCCGGCGACGACGGCACCCGATCCGGCCTCGTCCAGCGCCGAGGCCAGGTCCACCAGCACCGCGTTGCGCTCGGCGGCGTCCTCGCCGGTGAAGGCCCCCGCGGTGAGGACGATCGCGTAGTCGGCGGGGGCGACCGAGTCGCTCTCCTGGGTCAGCACGTCGAGGGCCCGCAGGCCGGCCAGCACGGAGGAGATCGCCGCGGCGTCCGGGGTGGGGCCGCCGGTGGCCGGGATCATCAGCACCTGCGCGAGCAGGGCGGCGACGAGCTGGCCCGCGTCGTCGACCTCCGGCAGCTGCACGCCGGTCGGCAGCCCGGGGCCGGTCACGTAGCTCTGCAGGCCGGCGGACGTCGACGGGTCGCTGTACTCGGGCTGGAGCCGGATGGTGCCGGTGACGGTGCCGCCGGCCTGCTCGACCAGTGCGGTCATCGACTCTAGGGTCTCCGCGGTGACCTGCTCGTTGGTGGCCACGAGCAGCACACCGGCGCCGTCCAGCGCGCCGTCGACCAGGGCAGGGGCGACGGCGTCGGCGAACGTGTCGGACGTGTCCACCTGCGCCTGCAGCTGCTGCGTGCGGTCCTCCAGCGAGCGCTTGTCCTGCTCCAGGTCGGTCACCTGGTTCTTGATGTCGGCGAGGATCGGCTCGTTCAGGGCCGTGGTGCCGATGATGATCCCGAGCGCGATGGCCATGAAGACGGCGATCAGCGAGACCAGGTGATAGCGGAAGTCGATCACGAGAAGAGGTTCTCCAACCAGAACAGGAAGCCGTTCCACTGGTCGAGCAGGAGGTCGAGGTAGACCTGCCCCGCCGCGGAGACGGCGATGGCCGAGCCGATGGCGACGAAGGCGGCCAGGACCAGGACGATGAGCGCCGTCGTGGAGATCCGGCTGCGGTAGAGGCGGCTCACGCCCTTGGCGTCGACGAGCTTGCCGCCCAGGCGCAGCCGCGTGAGGAAGGTGGATGCCATGCCGCCGCGGCCCTTGTCGAGGAACTCCACGAGCGTGGCGTGCGTGCCGACGGCGACGATCAGCCGGGCGCCCTTCTCGTCGGCCAGCAGCATCGCGATGTCCTCGCTGGTCGCCGCCGCCGGGAAGGTGATCGCCTCGACGCCCAGGTCCTGCACCCGGGGGAGTCCGGGCGCCCGGCCGTCGGCGTAGGCGTGCACGACCACCTCGGCGCCGGAGCGCAGGACGTCGTCGCTGACCGAGTCCATGTCGCCGATGATCATGTCCGGCGAGTAGCCGGCCTCGACGAGGGCGTCGGCGCCGCCGTCGACGCCGATGAGCACCGGCCGGTAGTCGCGGATGTAGGGTCGGAGCGCCTGCAGGTCCTCCTTGTAGTCGTAGCCGCGGACCACGACGAGCACGTGTCGGCCGTCGATCTCCGTGGCGACGTCGGGAACGCCCACCCCGTCGAGCAGGAGCGCACGCTCCCGCTTCATGTACTCCATCGTGTTGGCCGCGAACGCCTCGAGCTGCACCGACAGCCCGGCCTTGGCCTCGGTCATCGACGCCTCGACCGACGACCGGTCCTGGGCGGCGCCCTCCGCGAGGACGGATCCGTCGTCGGCCAGCAGCTGGGTGCCCTCGACGCGGACGTGCGTCCCCTCCTTGAGCCGGGTGAACACCTCGCGGCCGACGTCGTCCAGGAGCGGGATGCCGGCCTCGAGCAGGATCTCCGGCCCGAGGTTCGGATAGCGGCCGGAGATGCTCGGCGCGGCGTTGACGACGGCGGCCACCTTGCAGCCGACGAGCGCATCGGCGCTGACCCGGTCGATGTCGACGTGGTCGATCACCGCGATGTCGCCGGGGCGCAGCCGCTTGGTGAGGTTCTTCGTGCGGCGGTCCAGCCGGGCGGTGCCGGCCACTCCGGGCCCCGCCTCCTGGCTCCGGCCGCGCCGAAGGGTGCCGATGCGCATGCGCCGCATGGTTTCACGATGCGCGAAGGGCCCGACCCTCCGACGCGCGTCGGCTACCTCTCAGTCACGCACCGTGTCCGACACCTCGGGCGGAGCAACACGCCAGAACCGACGCCTCCGGCCCTCCAGCGGGACCGTTACCGACTCGTGACTAGCGTTGTGGATGTGACTGGAGTGGCCGGCGCCCTGCCCCGAAACCCCCTTCTACCTGGGGCTTCACCCGACGATGAGACGATCCCCGCCCCCGTCCCCACGCCTGCGGTGATCCGCGCGGTGCCGACCGCCCGGGGCGAGGCGGTGCCGCTCCACGACGACGCGCCGACGTCACTGGGCGTCCCGGGCGGTCGCGCGGCGGAGCGGGCAGCCGACACCGGGCGGAAGCGTTCCAAGGGTCCGGGAGCGCGGGAGCTGCGCCGGCAGGAGACGCGGGCACGGATCGTCGACGCCGCCACCGAGCTGTTCGCCGAGCGGGGCTTCGAGGCGGTCAGCGTCCTGGAGATCGCGAAGCGGGCCGGGGTGGTCGAGAAGACGGTCTTCAACCACTTCCCGGTCAAGGAGGGGCTGGTCTTCGACGCCGACCCGCCGATGCGCGCCGCCCTGCTCGACGCGGTGCGCCACCGGCCGGCCGGCGAGTCGGTGTCGGCCGCCGCCGGCAGCTTCGTGGTGACGGCCGTCGGTGCGCTGGGCGCGCCCGAGGCCGCCGAGGGTGTGGCGCGGATGGCGAGGGTGGTACGGAGCTCCCGCACCCTGCAGGTGCGGGAGCGGGAGATCCTCGGGGAGCTGACCGACGCCCTCGCGGGGCTCATCGCGGAGGAGACCGTGGCGACGCCCGGCCGGATCGAGCCGTGGCTGTCCGCCCACGCCGTCCTCGGGCTCTACACGTCGCTGCTCGAGCTGGCGCGCGACCGCGTGCTGGCCGGGATCACCGGCCCGGAACTGGGCGCGGAGCTTCGTCTCCAGGGCCGCCGGGGGCTCTCGCTGCTGCAGTTCGGCCTCGCGGGCTACGCGAAGAGAAGGTGACGAAACGAGCGGGGGCCCGGAGGGCTCCCCGAGGAGCGTCAGGTACGGCTCAGCTCAGCAGGGGGACGGCACCTGGCCGCGGTGTCATCCGGAGGATGACGGTGTGATCTGCAGTGCTCGCAGCAGTTGCTCCGCGCGGTCGCCGGGGATGTCGGGGTTCCGTGTGAACAGCACGACGGCGACCATGTACTCGTCGTCCCCCGTCCACCCGTGCCCCTCGGCGCAGATGCGGCGGATGTGCTCGCGCACCTTCGGCTCGCTGCTGTAGGCGCCGTAGTCCAGGCCCATGGCGAGGAAGTTGCCGACCCGGTAGCCCAGGTCGGTGGCGGTGCGCACGGTGGTCTCCGGGTCGGCGTAGCTGGCGACCGCGGCGATGACGGTGTCGTAGCCGGCCTTGAGCAGGCCGAGGACGAGGTCGTTGCCGTACAGGCCGCCCCACAGCTCAGGCATCAGGATGTCGCGGTCGGGTGCCGGGATGTAGGGCGGATTGGCGATGACCGTCGACACGGCCGGGCCGCCGGCCGAGTCGGCCTGGTCGAAGAAGTCGCCGAGCTCGACGCTGTAGCGGTCGGGGACACCACGGGCGGCGATGTTGGCGTGGGCGTTCTCGACCGAGGACGCGCTGATGTCGAAGCTCCGTACCCGGAGGCCGGGGAGCGCCGCGACCACGCCGGCGATCGCGGTGGCGTCGCCCGTCCCGAGCTCGACGACGCCTTCCTCCTCCCAGCGCAGTGCGTCCCGGTACTGCTCGAGCAGCATGCAGACCGAGAACCCGTAGTGCGCCGACTCGTCGGCGGAGGAGAAGCAGCTCACGGGGACCGGCTACCCCCACCCGGTACGGGGCACGCCCCCCGTCACCTTTCCGTGGCCTGGCTCACATTCTGCCGGGTGACGCGGGGGCTCAGCCGCGGGCCGCGGCCGCCACGGAGAGGAGCTCGCGGGCGTGCGCCTGCCCGGTGTCGCTGTCGGCCAGGCCCGAGAGCATCCGGGCCAGCTCGCGGACCCGGTCCTCGCCGTCGACGGCGCGGATGTCGGTCGCGGTGACACCGGCACCGGTGTCGGGCGACTTGTCGACGACCAGGTGGGTGTCGGCGAACGCCGCGACCTGGGCCAGGTGGGTAACCACGACGACCTGGTGGTCGCTGGCCAGCCGGGCGAGCCGCCGGCCGATCTCACCGGCGGCCTGGCCGCCCACTCCGGCGTCCACCTCGTCGAAGACCATCACCGGCACCGGATCGGCCCCGGCGAACACCACCTCGATGGCCAGCATCACCCGGGACAGCTCACCGCCGGAGGCGCTCTTGTGCACCGGCCGGGCAGGGGCGCCGGGGTGCGCGGCCAGCAGGAGGGCGACGTCGTCCACGCCGTCCGGGCCAGGCTCGTCGGGACGGCTGTCGACGGAGAAGGAGACGGTGGCGCTCTTCATGGCCAGGCCGGCCAGCTCGCGGCCGACCTCGGCGGCGAACCCGTCGGCGGCGGACCGGCGGCCGGCGGAGACCTGCGCGCCGAGCGTGTCGACCTCGGCGCGGGCGGCGTCCCGCGCGGCCTGCAGGCCGGCGAGCGCCTCGTCGGAGACGTCGAGCTCGGACAGCCGCCGTTCGGCGTCCTCCGCCCAGGCCAGCACCCCGGCCAGCCCCTCCGCCGGCGCGGCGTACTTGCGCACCAGCGCGGTGATCGCGGCCCGGCGGTCGAGGACCTCGGCCAGCCGGCCGGGGTCGGCCTCGAGGTCGGCGACGTACCCGGCGAGCTGCCCGGCCACGTCGGACACCACGGCCACGGCATCGGCGAGGTCCTGCGCCAGCAGCACCAGGGCCGGGTCGTCGGAGCCGGCGAGCGCCCGCTCGGCGATCGCCAGGGCCGCGGTGGCGTCCTGGGGCACCTCGCCGCCGCCGAGATCGCCGGTCACGTCGCCGACCAGGGCCGTGCGGGCGTCGTCGGCGGCCGCGCGCAGGGCGTCGGCGTCGCTGAGCCGCTTGGCCTGGGCGTCGAGGCTCTCGTCCTCGCCCGGCTCGGGTCCCACCCCTGCGATCTCCTCGAGGCCGTGCCGGAGGACGTCGGCGGCCTGGGCCAGCTCCCGGGCCTGGGTGCGGCGGCGCTCCAGATCGGCGGCCAGCTCGCGCCATCGCCCGTACGCGTCGCGGTAGCGGTCGAGCAGCGCGAGGTGCCCGGCCCCGGCGTAGCGGTCCAGCGCACGCCGCTGCTCGGCGGGGCGGGACAGGCGCAGCTGGTCGGTCTGGCCGTGGACGGCGAGCAGTCCCTCGGCGAGCTCGGCGATCACGCCGACGGGAACCCCGCGGCCACCCAGGAACGCCCGGGAACGGCCCTCGGCGCTCACGGTGCGGGCGAGGATCAGGCTGCCGTCGTCGTCGGGATCGGCGCCGGCGTCGGCCGCCCGCTCCCACACCGGTGACTCCGGGGGCAGCAGCAGCCGGCCCTCGACGCCGGCCCGGCCGTTGGCGCGCACGCGCCCCGGGTCGGCGCGGCCGCCGAACAGCAGGGTGAGGCCCGTGACGACCATCGTCTTGCCGGCGCCGGTCTCGCCGGTCACCACGGTCAGCCCGCTGCCCAGCTCGAGGGTGACGTCGTCGATGGCGCCCAGGCCACGGATCCGCAGCTCGGTGAGCGTGCCCGGCCCACCGGTGCGGACATCCGGGCCCGCGACAGCCTCCGGCTCAGCGGTCGTCGTGCGTGCCGGCACCGGTCACCTCCCCCGCGACCACGTCGGTGCCGGTGTCGCCCTCGACGTGGGCGTCGACCGCGCTGCCGTCGCCCGTGACGATGTCGCGCGCCAACACGTTGCGGCTGGTGAAGAGCTCGTGCCCGGGCCCGGCATGGTGGCGGGCGTCGCGGAAGCCCCGGACGGGGAGGCCGAACTTGGCCACGAGCCGGTCGCCGAAGGTGGACGCGTGAACGCGTGCGATGTGCACCGGACGGTCGGCGCGCCGGACGGTGACGCGGCCGCCGTCGGGGATCTCGACGACCCGACGTCCGTCCGCCGAGATCCGGGCGCGGTTGCCGTCGGCGGGGACGGCGACGGTCAGCACGGAGTTCGGGGAGGTGACGAGCGGCCGGGCGAAGAGGGCGTGCGCGTTGCTGGGGACGAGGAGCAGCGCCTCGACGTCGGGCCAGACCACCGGACCGCCGGCCGAGAAGGCGTACGCCGTCGAACCGGTGGGGGTGGCGCACAGGACGCCGTCGCAGCCGAAGCTGGTCAGCGGCCGGCCGTCGATGGCGAGGACGACGTCGAGCACCCGGGAGCGCTCGGCCTTCTCGACCGACACCTCGTTGAGCGCCCAGGTTCCTCCGACGACCGTTCCGCCGGCGTCGAGGACGTCGACCTCCAGCGCCAGGCGTTCCTCGACCGAGTACTCGCAGCGCTCGATCGCGATGAGCGTCTCCTCGACCGCCTCGGGCTCCGTCTCGGCCAGGAAGCCGACCCGACCGAGGTTGACCCCCATCAGCGCGGCGTCGGCGTAGCGCGCGAGCTCGGCGGCGCGCAGGAACGTGCCGTCACCGCCGAAGACCATGACGATCTCGGCGCCCTCGGCGGCCCCCGCGTCGGCCGGCACCACCTCGGCGTCGGCGATGCCGAGGTCGGCGGCCTCGTCGGCGAGCAGCCGGACGACGATGCCACCGGCGTGCAGCCGGGCCGCCGACGTGCGGGCGAGCTCGACGATGTCGTGGCGGCCCGTGTGCACGGTCAGCAGGACACGCCGCTGCTCCTCCGGCCCGGCCGTGGTGCCCTGGCTGGCCTGCGTCATCGCGGCCCCTCCTCGACTGCTCGGCGGACGTCGTGCTCCTGCAGTTCCCCGGCGTCGCGGCGGAGCCACAGGAAGAACTCCACGTTGCCAGCCGGTCCGGGCAGTGGGCTCGCCACCACCCCGGCGGTCCCCCAGCCGAGCGACGCAGCGGCCCGCGCGACCTCCAGCACCGCGGAGACCCGGTGCTCGGGATCGCGGACCACTCCCCCGGCGCCCAGCCGCTCGCGCCCGACCTCGAACTGCGGCTTGACCATCGGCAGCAGATCGCCGTCGGGGCGGGCACATGCGACCAGCGCGGGCAGCACCAGCCGCAGCGAGATGAACGACAGGTCGGCGACGACCAGGTCCACCGGGCCGTCGATCGCCTCGGGTGTCAGGCCGCGCACGTTCGTGCGGTCGTGCACCCGCACCCGCTCGTCGGTGCGCAGCGACCAGGCCAGCTCGCCGTACCCGACGTCGACGGCCACGACCTCGGCGGCGCCCCTGCTGAGCAGCACCTCGGTGAAGCCGCCGGTGGAGGCGCCGGCGTCGAGGGCCCGCCGTCCCTCGACGGCGACCGGGAACGCGTCGAGGGCCCCGATCAGCTTGTGCGCCCCGCGGGAGACCCAGCTGGGCGCGTCGGGGTCGGTGCGGACCACCACGGACGTGCCCGCATCCACGCCGGTGGCCGGCTTGGTGGCCGCCCGGCCGGACACGGCCACCCGCCCCTCGGCGATCAGGCTGACCGCGTGCTCGCGTGACCGGGCCAGACCCCGCCGCACGAGCTCCGCGTCGAGCCGGCTGCGGCGGACCATCAGAGCTGGTCGATCGTGCCGAGCTCGCGCTGCAGGCGGGAGTGCTCGGTCTCGAAGACGTCGACGTGCGCGGAGACGGGCTTCTCGGTGAGGTCCGCGAAGCGGTCCTCACCGACCTCGTCGTTCTCCGGTTCGGGCGTGCCGGCGGGCCCGGGGCCGGGGACGGGCCGGGGCGGGCCCGGCACGGGCCGCGACGGGCTCGGCTCGGTCATGGTGCTCGCCTCTCGCCGGTGGTCGGGAACCGCTCGCAGGGGCGCCGGTGGCGCCGTTTCCGTTCGATGCGAGGTTACCGGCCGGGGAGGACGGGCAGGTCTGCCGAGCAGGGCGATAGCGTCCCGTCGCCCGGTTCGACTGTCTGCTGGAGTGGGAGGCGCGCCCCAGTGGCGACGATGGATCAGTGCATGAAGGCCCTCGAGGGGATCCTCGGGGACCTGGCGCGCAACCCGGCGGCGGCCGGGCTGGACCGCAGCCTCTCCTGCCGGTTCACCGATCTCGACGAGGTGGTGCTCGGGCGGCTGAGCAGCGGGGCGGTGCGGGACCTGCATGTCCTTCCGCACGGGCCCGAGGTCCCGAAGGCGGACATCCGGCTGACGATGACCAGCGACGACCTGATCGCCCTCACCGACGGGCGACTGTCGTTCGGCCCCGCGTGGGCCACGGGTCGGGTGAAGCTGGAGGCGGGGCTGCGCGACCTGCTCCGGCTGCGGAAGATCCTCTGAGCCCGATCCGCTAGTCCGCGGGGGCCAGCCCCCAGCGGCGCAGGGCCGCGTCGGCCCGCTCGCCGACGGCGACGACCGTGCCGCCCGCCGCCCTTCCGGGATGCCGGCTCCAGTGCGCCACGCAGAGCGCCCGGAGGCCGTCCAGCCCGTCGTCCGCCGCCTGGTCCTCTGCTCGCTGCTCGCGTTCGAGGACGAGCGCCTCACCGGTCTCGGCCAGCCGCACGGTCCAGTGCCCGCATCGCCAGCCACCCGCCTCCCCCGTCACCGCCGGATGTGGGACGAGTAGTCCGCCGGCGTCGGCCGCGAGCAGGTCGGGCCGGTGCAGCGGGCCGGCCGCGAGGAGGGCGGCGGGCTCGGTGACCCCGGTGAAGACGAGCAGGCTGGCCGCGCCGGCCCTCCGGGCGCCCTCGATGTCGGTGTCGAGCCGGTCGCCGACCACCAGCGGACGCCGCGCCCCGGTCCGGCGGACGCACTCCTCGTGCATGGCCGGGTCCGGCTTCCCGGTGACCAGCGGCGCCTGGCCGGTGACACCGGCGACCACGCCGACCATGGCACCGTTGCCGGGCAGCGGTCCGCGCGGTGAGGGGATCGTCGCGTCGCTGTTGGTCGCCACGTGCCGGGCCCCGTTGCGGACGGCGACCACGGCCTCGGCCAGCTGGGCCCAGCCGACCTCGCGGCCGTAGCCCTGCACGACGGCGTCCGGCCGGTCCTCCGCCCGCTCGACCACGGTGAGGCCGGCCGCGGTGAGAGCAGCGGCGACACCGGGGCCGCCGACGGGCAGGACCCTTCCCGACTGCCCGAAGAGCCCGGCGACGACGCTGGCGGCCGCCTGCGAGCTGGTGATGACGTCGGAGGGCTCGGCCGGGATGTCGAGGTCCCGCAGGTGCTCGGCGACGTCGTCCGGGGTGCGGGACGCGTTGTTCGTGACGAAGCCGAGACGCATGCCGGCCGCGCGGGCGGCGGCCAGGGCGGCCGGCACGCCGGGTACGGCGTCGGGCCCCACGTAGACCACGCCGTCGAGGTCGAGCAGGGCGACGTCGTAGACCTCGCTGGGCGGGGCGCTGCAGCCGGCCGTGAGCGGTCCGGCGGCTCGCGGTGGGTGGCTCACGGGCTGTCCGCCGCCTGCCGGGCCCGCACGCCACGCAGCGCGCGGGCGTAGTGGCCGATGTCCGGCCGCATCGCGACGGCGAGGGCGAGATGCTCGGCCGCGACCCGCAGCTCGCCGGCCCGGCTCGCGGCCAGGCCGAGGCCGAAGTGCGCGTAGTCGTCGGTCGGACCGAGGGCGATCAGCGCCGTGAAGCTCTCCATGGCATCGGCATAGCGGCCGGCGTCGTACTGGGAGCGAGCCAACGCCTCGAGGATGCTGCGCGAGCCGGGCTCGGCGTCGGCGGCACGGGCGAGCAGGGTGGCCGCCGCGGCCGGGTGGCCGTCTCCCAGCAACTGGACGCCACGCTGGAACCACTCGTAGACGTCGCCCTCAGGGGGCTGCTCCTCGGACACTCCTCCCCCTTCTCGCTGAGCTCCGCACCGACGCCCACGCCCCCGGACGCGGGACCGGTCGTGTCCTCGCCAGTGGCCCGACCGGCCCCCGCGCGGACGCTCCTACGATCACCATCGTGATCTCGTCGTCGGAACCCCGGTCGTCGTCGGCGGCGACGGGGCTCGAGGTCCGGCCCTTCCGGGCGCTGACCTACCGGCGGCAGGACCCCGAACATCTCGCCCGGGTGAGTTCGCCAGCCTACGACCTGGTGACGCCGGCCGGACGTGACCGGCTGGCCGACGCGGACCCGCACAACATCGTCCGCCTCATCCTGCCCACCGGCGACCAGACGGGAGGACCCGCCGCCGCCGGCCAGGAGCGGCAGCTCAGCTCGGCGGAGCAGGCCGCCCGGACGCTGCGCGCCTGGCAGTCCGGCGGGGTCCTGGATCGCGACCAGGTGCCGGCGCTGTGGCTCTACGAGCTGCAACCGTCCACGGGTCCGGCGACCGTCGGGTGGCTCGGGGCGGTGGCGCTGCCTCCGGTCGGATCGACGGCCGTGCTCCCGCACGAGGACACCTATCCCCCCGCGGTCGAGGGACGGCGTGCGCTGCTCGCAGCGACCGGAACTGACCTGGAGCCCATCGTGCTGGCGCACGACCCGGAGCCGGCCGTCACCGAGCTCACCGAGCACGTGCGCCGCCTCGGCCCGACGCTGGAGGTGACCGACGTCGACGGGGTGCGGCACCGCCTGTGGCGGGTCACCGACCGTCCGCTGCTCGAGCGGCTGACGGCGGCCCTGGCGGGCACCGAAGCCGTGATCGCCGACGGACACCACCGGTTCGCCGCCGCGCGGGCCAACTCGCACGCGAGGCCCGTTCGGCCCGGCAGCGACGCCGTGCTCGCCCTGCTCACGCCGACCGGGTCAGGCGGCCTGCGGGTCGACCCGATCCACCGTGTCGTGCCCGACCTCGGTCTCGAGGCCGCGGTCGCCTCCGCCGCCCAGGGTTTCCGGGTCACCGAGACCCCCGTCCACGGGGCCGGCCTCCGCGATGCGATCGACGCGTGGCTGCACCGGTCGGGGTCGGCCTCGTTCCTGCTGACCGACGGCGATCGACTGGTCGAGCTGACCGACCCGACCCCCGACACCCTCGCCACGGTGCCGCCGGAGGCACCGCCGGCCTGGCGGGGTCTGGACGTCGTCCTCGCCCACCACGGCCTGCTGACCGGCCTGTGGCACCGCAGGGACGACCCCGAGGCGGTCGTCATCGCGCACACGGTCGACGAAGCGCTGCGCACCGCCCGGGAGAGGTCGGGCGTGGCGCTGCTCCTCCGCGCGCCGTCGCCGAGCGCCGTGGCGGCGGTCGCCCGGGCCGGGGCACGGATGCCGCGGAAGTCCACGCTGTTCGTACCGAAGCCGCGCACGGGACTGGTCCTCCGGCCGCTCGACGACTGAACGCCCCGCGTACCGGCGGGCGTGGTCACGCGGTCCGCTCGGCCGCTGCCGCGCCCGACCGCGGGACCTTGCGGCCACGACGGCAGTTGACCTCGCAGACCGATGCGGTGCCGGTGCCCGTCCGCCAGAACCGGCGCTGGAGCGCGCCCTCGACCTCGACCACGTCGCCCGGCTGCCACATCGCGGCGCGACGTTGCAACGACCGGTCGTAGGTGATGCAGGTCAGCACGTCGACCGACTGGCCACGCGCCCGAGGCTCCGGTCGGCGCACCACCAACCGGAAGGTCAGCAAGGTGTCCCCGCTCGGCAGGGTGCGCACTTCGGCCGGCGCGGACACCCGCCCACGCAGCACCACGTCGTTCCGGTCGATCACAGCCACGCTCATGCAGCGAGCCTGGCGTCGCGCGGGTCGGCGGCCCAGAACTGCAGTCGATCTGTGGACGCCGATCCGAGGTGTGGACGACGGGGGCAGATCTGTCGGTGCCCCCTGGTGCTGCTCTCGTGTCGGGGCGGCGAGCTACTCCGAAGTCGGCGGCTCGGTCTCGCCGAGCAGCTCGGCGACCTCAGCCTCGACCTCCTCGTCGAAGCTCCGGCCGAGACCGTGGTCGTCCTCGGGCAGGCGCTCGACGTCCTCGGGTGCAGACTCCGGTCCGGGCCCCTCGTCGGGGCTCTCGAGGTCGTCGCCGGCATCGAGGTCGATGAACTCGATGCCCAGGCGGTCGACGGCCCCGACGAGGTCGTCCGGGTCGGCTGCGGCGATCGCCGTCAGCCACTCCTCGCCCCTGATGGTGTCGCCCTGCGCCGTCAACAGGTCGGCGTACGCGGAGGCGATGCGCAGCCGTGCCGGGTCCGAACCCGCCAGGGACGACGGGTCGGGCCGCCCACCGAGGGCGCCCTCGAGGACGAGCCTCGCGGCCGCGTCCTCTCCGAGGTCCATCCGAGCGCCGGCCTCGACGATGCGCAGCTCGGCCACCTCGTCGGCGTCGGGCTTCTCGTCGAGGGCCTCGGCGACCAGGCGCAGGGCGACGTCCGGGCGGCCGAGCGCCCGCTCACAGTCGGCGAGGACGGCTCGATAGCCGTGGTCGCCGCTCATCCGCCGATAGGCACGGATCTCGCGGGCTGCCTCGGCGTAGTCGCCGGCGTGGTACGCGGCCACCCCGACGGCCTCGCGCACGGCGGCGACCCGGGACGCGCGGTCGCGGGCCGCGCGCGCGTGGGCCAGGGCTGCCTCCGGGTCGTCCTCCACCAGGGTTCCCGCGGCGACGAGGTGGGCTGCCACCTTGTCGGCACTGCGGGGATCGAGGCCGCGCAGGGCGCCCCGCACCGCGGGGTCGAGGTCCCGCGGGTCGACCCACTCGGGGATCTCCGGGCCGGGCGGGAGGGGCGGTCGCCGGTCCTCGCGCTCCGCGGCGAGACGTCCGGCCGCCCGGCTCGGCCCGTGCCTGCCTCCCCCGGAGGGACGGCGGTCCTGCCAGCCGGCACGCTCCCCGCGGGGCGCACCGGATCGCTGGGGGCGATCCCCCGCGGTTCGGCGGTCCTCCCACTGGATGCGGTCTCCGGCCGGGCGGTCACCCTGGGGACGGCGATCACCCCATTGCCCCCGGGGGCTGCCGGTACCCGTCGGCCGGTCACCCTGCCGGCGCCGGTCCTGCCACTGCGGGCGGTCGCCCGACGGCCGGTCTCCGGAGGGCTGACGGTCCTGCCACTCCCCGCGGGGCGCACCCGAACGCTGCGGACGGTCACCCTGCGGACGGCGGTCCTGCCACTGCGGGCGATCCCCCGTCGGCCGGTCGCCCTGCGGACGGCGGTCCTGCCAGTTCCCTCGGGAAGCGCCCGGCCGCTGCGGACGGTCACCCTGCGGACGGCGGTCCTGCCACTGCGGGCGATCCCCGGTCGGGCGATCGCCCTGCGGACGACGCTCCTGCCACTCCCCGCGGGGCGCACCGGAACGCTGGGGACGGTCCTGCCGGTTGCCGCTACCGGTCCGCGGTGCACCGGATCGCTCGGGTCGATCACCTTGCGACCGACGCTCCTGCCACTCCCCGCGGGGCGCATCCGAACGCTGGGCGCGGTCGCCCTGCGGACGGCGGTCCTGCCACTGCCCCCGCTCCGAGGTCGGCCGGTCCGCGGTCGGCCGCCGCCCCTGCCACGCCCCGCCACCCGTCCGCGGTGCACCGGAACGGTCGGGTCGATCGCCCCGCGGTCGACGCTCCTGCCAGCCAGCCGTTTCGTCACGGGCCGAACCGGCGGCCCCGCCGTCACGCGAGTCGATGCCGCCAGCGTGCGGGCGAGGCCGACCGGTGCCCCGTCCGGTTGCGGACGGGCGACCGCGGTCAGCCGAGCCGCCGCGCGCAGCGCCGGATCCCCGGGGCTTGCCGGCGCCGCGGCCGTCGCCGGATCCGCGGCCGCCGCGAGCGCCGCCGGTACCGCCGGCGCCGCGTCGGGGAGTAGTCATCACTTCTGGTTGCCTCTTCGTTTGACAGCGCATGCTCGGCAGGTCGCCGACGGATCACCGGACACGACAAACGAACGGGGGCCAGAGCCGTAGCTCTGACCCCCGTTCGGTAATGGTTGTCCGGCGGCGTCCTACTCTCCCACCCCGTCTCCAGGGCAGTACCATCGGCGCTGGGAGGCTTAGCTTCCGGGTTCGGAATGTTGCCGGGCGTTTCCCTCTCGCCATGGCCGCCGT
>Ga0126306_10000341_pt1 | contig 20502 bp, 20 predicted proteins | sample Plot27_FD_92592 | JGI IMG/M metagenome (GOLD analysis project Ga0126306, IMG submission 92592) | Serpentine soil microbial communities from UC McLaughlin Reserve, CA, USA - Plot27 | ecosystem: Environmental > Terrestrial > Soil > Grasslands | place: USA: UC McLaughlin Reserve, Lake County... | reverse complement strand
TGGCTGGCCCCAGCCTGCCGTTCGTTGGTCCCGGTAGTTGGGCCTGCTAGCTAGCAGGTGGGTGTCCTCCGCGGCGGACCACGGTCCTACCGCGAGCCGAACTCCCATACCGGTTTTATTCGGCTCAACATATGCGGCCAACTCGCGAACAGGCTCGGGCCGCTATGGAGGCTAGCGCGGGTCGCGCGTCTCGGCTACCTCGCCTCGCGCTTGCGCCGCGGGGGCCGGCGCGATCACCTTCACCCCCAGCTCCCTCAGCTGGCGCTCGTCGACCGTGGCCGGCGCGCCGGTCATGGGATCGGCTCCGCTCGCCGCCTTCGGGAACGCGATCACATCGCGGATCGAAGTCGCGCCCGCCAGCAAGGCGACCATCCGGTCGATTCCGAATGCGATCCCGCCGTGCGGCGGCGCGCCGTAGGTGAGCGCCTCGAGCAGGAAGCCGAAGCGCTGCTTCGCCTCCGCGGGCCCGATCCCGATCGCGTCGAAGACCTTCTGCTGCACCGCGGTGTCGCTGATGCGGATCGAGCCGCCGCCGAGCTCCCAGCCGTCGAAGATCACGTCGTAGGCGCGGCTGCGCCAGCTGCCCGGCTCGGCGTCGAGGTCGCCCGCGGGACTCGTGAACGGGTGGTGCACGGCGTCCCAGCGGCCCTCGTCCTCGTTCCACTCGAAGGCGGGGAAGTCGACTACCCAAAAGATGTCGTGGCCCTCGGGCTTGCCCTCGGCCAGCTCGGGCCGTAGCCCGCCCAGCACGCGCGCCGCGACGTCGGCCGAGTCGGCGACAATGAGGATCGCCTCGCCGTGCCGGGCGCCGAGCGCATCGTTCGTGCGCGCCATCTCGTCCTCGGAGAGAAACTTCGCGATCGGCGAGCGCCACTCGCCGCCCGCGTCCACGACCGCCCACGCGAGCCCCTTCGCCCCCAGTGCCTGCGCCTCCTCGGTGAGCTGGTCGAAGCGGCGGCGAGGCCAGTCGCCCCCGGCCTTCAGCGCTCGAACCACGCCACCGGAGGCGAGGGCGCCCGCGAAGACCTTGAACTCGGAGGACCGCAAGATGTCCGAGATGTCCCTGATCTCGACGCCGATGCGCCGGTCAGGGCGATCCGAGCCGTAGCGCAGCATCACCTCGTCGTAGGGGAGCCGCTCCAGCGGCAGCGCAATCTCGATCCCCGCCAGTGCCAGCACGCGCTGCAACAGCCGGTCGACGACCTCGAAGACGTCCTCCTCCTCCACGAAGGCCAGCTCCATGTCCAGCTGCGTGAACTCGGGCTGGCGGTCGGCGCGGAAGTCCTCGTCGCGGAAGCAGCGGGCAATCTGGAAGTAGCGTTCGTAGCCAGCGATCATCAGGAGCTGCTTGAAGAGCTGCGGCGACTGAGGCAGCGCGTACCACGAGCCCTGCATCAGGCGGCTGGGCACGAGGAAGTCGCGCGCGCCCTCCGGGGTCGAGCGGGTCATGACCGGCGTCTCGACCTCCACGTAGCCCTCGTCGGACAGGAAGTCGCGAATCTCCTTGACGACGGCGTGGCGGAGCATCACGTTGTCGCGCATGCGCTCCTTGCGCAGGTCGAGGTAGCGATAGCGCAGGCGGAGCTCCTCCCCAACCGGATCCTCCTCGCCGATCTGGAACGGCGGCGTCTCCGCGTCGGCGAGCTGCGCGAGCTCCCCCGCCACCAGTTCGACCTCGCCCGTCGGCAGCTCCGGGTTCACCGCGCTCTCGTCGCGGCGCACCAGCTCGCCGCTGACCGAGATCACGTCTTCGCCGCGCAGCCCGCCGGCGGCGGCGTGCGCCTCGGGCGCCTCCTCGGGACGGAATACGAGCTGCAGCAGGCCGGTGCGATCGCGTAAATCGATGAAGATGAGCCCGCCATGGTCGCGGCGCCGGTGGACCCAGCCGGCCACGCGCACCCGCTGGCCGACGTCGCCCGGGCGCAGCTGACCGGCCCAATGCGTTCGGTAGCGGTTCGGGCGCGGAGCCTTCACGCGGGCGCCGCCTCCTGAACCATCTCCAGCACGTCGTCGATGCTCGCCGCCTCGCGCTGGTCGCCTGTCTGCATGTCCTTCACGTCGATCCCGTCCCCGAGGATGACGGTGGCGAACGCGCCGATCCGGTCCGCCTGCTTCAGCTGGCCCTTCATCGAGCGCCCCGCCTGCTCCGTCTCCACCCGCAGGCCGGCCTCCCTGAGCCGGCGGGCGAGCACGAACGCGTCGCGGGCGGCGTCGGGCTTTGCGATCGCGACGAACACTCGCGCGGCCGACGCTGCCGCTCCAGCATCCGCGGCGAGCAGCATCCGCTCGATCCCGGCCGCCCAGCCGACCCCCGGCGTCGGCGGCCCGCCGAGCTCCTCGACCAGCCCGTCGTAGCGCCCGCCCCCGCCCAGTGCGGCCTGGGCGCCGAGCCGCTCGGACTCGAACTCGAACACCGTGCGCGTGTAGTAGTCGAGCCCGCGGACCAGCGTGGGGTCGATCTCGTACACGATGCCGGCCGAGTCGAGGAGCGCGCGCACCTCGCTGAAGTGCTCGGCGTCCTCCGCCGAAATCCGGTCGATTAGGAGCGGCGCCTCCTTCATCACTGCCTGAGTACCGGCGTGGTCCGCGTCAAACGCGCGCAGCGGGTTCCGGCCGAGCCGCGAGCGCACCTCATCGGACAGCTCATCCTCGCGCGCGCGTAGAAAGCGGGTGAGCTCCTTGAGGTAGCCCGCCCGCGTCTCGGGCGTGCCGAGGCTCGACAGCCGCAGCCGCGTCGCGCCGGTGCCCGCGCGCTCGTAGATCTCTGCGAGCAGCAGGATCAGCTCGGCGTCGAGCGAGGGATCGTCCGAGCCGATCGCCTCGGCGTCGATCTGCGTGAACTGGCGGAAGCGGCCTGCCTGCGGAGCCTCGTGACGGAAGAACGGGCCCGCGGACCACACCTTTACGGGCTGCGGCAGCTTGTGCATTCCGTGCTCGATGTAGGCGCGGGAGATCCCCGCCGTCTGCTCGGGCCGGAGCGTGAGCGAGCGCCCGGCCTTGTCCTCGAAGGTGAACATCTCCTTCTGGACGATGTCCGTCGACTCCCCCACCCCGCGCGCGAACACTTCCGTGTCCTCGAACACCGGCGTCTCCATCGGCTCGTAGCCGGCGCGACCGAGCACCTCGTCCGCGATGAAGACGATCTCGAGCCGGCGACGCGCGTCGGGGGGCAGCACGTCGAGCGTGCCGCGGGGCGCCTGCAGCTTCTTCACTTCGCCAGCTCGGCCAGGAACGGGTTCGTGGCCCGCTCCGCGCCCAGTGTCGTGGTCCCCATGTGCCCCGGATAGACCGCGGTGTCCTCGGGAAGCGCGTCCACCAGCGTCCGGATCGACTCGAGAAGCATCCCGTAGTCGCCGCCCGGGAGGTCGGTGCGCCCGATCGACTGCTGGAAGAGCACGTCGCCCGAGAAGATCGCCTGCTCGTCCGGGATCGAGAAGGTCACGTGACCGGGACTGTGGCCGGGCGTGAAGATGACATCGATGTCGAACCCCGCGAGCTCCAGCGTCTCGCCCCCCTCGAGCGTGTGCTCCGCCTCGTACGACTCGAACGGCCCGAAGCCCGGCCACGGGACGAAGCTCATGATGTCGGCGAGCACGAAGGCCTCCACTTTCGGCACCCATACCTCGGCGCCGGTCGCCTTCGCGACCGGCGCCACCGCCCCCACGTGGTCGAAGTGGGTGTGGGTGAGGAGGATGCCGTGGAGCCGGAGGCCGAGACCGTCGATCGCGGCGAGCAGCTTGGCCGCCTCGTCGCCGGGATCGACGATCAGCGCGCGGTCCGCGCCGTCGCGGCGGAACAGGTAGGTGTTCTCCGCGATCTGCCCGACCGTGAACATGCGTACTTCCATCAGCGTCCTCCGGCCTTCCGGCGCTGGCGGTAGCGGTAGATCCCCAGGTCGGTGAGGTAGCCGAGCGGGATGTAGAGCAGGAACATGAAGCCCGCGAGGATCGCGCCCTGGGGGACGCTCCGCCCGAAGACGAGGACCACCAGCACCCCGAACACTGCCGCCGCGATGGCCGCGCGGTTGACCGAGCTGCCCCAGGCCGGCGGCCTGTCGAGCCGCTCGTGGCGCCGCTGGCGCGTTACCTGCTTGGCGTCCTCACGAGTCTGAGCCCGGCCAGTGCGCGCGGCACGCTCGATCGTCCCGGCAGGCGTACCGCGATGCTTGCGCGTGCGCTTGCGCTTGGTCTGCGCCATGGACGAGCGACGTTACCGGACGCTCTAAGCCACCGCGCGAAGGACTTCCTCCAGTAGGTGGCGCTCCGGGGCGAAGCCGCGGAGCGGCACGTCGTCGGGGAAGCCCGCGAAGGCTGCGCGTGGGGCCAGTCCGATGAGCTCGGCCTCCGCCACATCGGCTCGCGCGCGCACGTATTCGACGATCTCGCGCAGCGGCACCGCGCGGTGATCGTGGACGTTGGTTGACACCTGCGCGCGGTTGCGGTCGGCGAGATAGAGGCCGAGAGCGCGCACGCCCGGCAGGCCGCCGCCGGACTCGCGGAGGCCGGCGGCGATCTGCTTCGCGACAGCGAGGTCGTCGGTCACGAGGTCGACGTTGAACGCCACGAGCGGCGGCCGCGCGGCGGCCAGCACTGCGCCGGCGGTCGGGTGCGGCTTTGCCGGCCCGTAGTCGGGCACGAGCTCGCCCACTTTGATTCGCCGCGCCAGCTCCTTCGGGCCGCCGCTGCGAATCCACGCCCGCTCCTGGTGCTCCGGCCGGGTGGCGAGCTCGCCGTAGAGAAAGACCGGCACACCCAGCTCCTCGCCGATCAGCCCCGCCGCGGTCAGCAGCTCCGCGATCGCGGCTCCGCGCCGCTCCTCGTCGAGGTAGACGACCGGCATCACATCCAGAGCGCCCACGTGCGGGTGGATGCCGGTGTGAGCGCTGATGTCGATGCGCGCGATCGCCGACCGCGCGCCGTTGAACAGCGCCTGAGCCATATCCCCCTGCCGGGCGGCGAGCGTGAACACCGCCCGGTCGTGGTCGCGGTCCGTGTGCAGGTCGAGAAAGCGCGCCGGCGCGAACGCCCGGCCGATCGCCTCGAGCGTGGCGAGGTCACGGCCCTCGCTGACATTCGGGACCGTCATGAGAAGCGGCGGAGCGTCCACGAACCTGAAGGCTAGACTCGCTACCCCCGGCTCCGTAGCTCAGCGGTTAGAGCGCACGACTCATAATCGTGAGGTCGGTGGTTCGAATCCACCCGGAGCTATTCGGCTTGGCGAGGCGGGCTTGTGCCGGGGGAGCTTCCCACGCACTCTTCGGAATCCCGCTTAGGGTCCACCGCGGGTCCACACGCCGGCCACAGCGGCAGCAACCTCGCCCCCGCACGCTCGGCGCCACACCCGGGTCAGCCGTTCTTGCGGCATTCCCTGGATGGCCCGCGGGCAGGGGCGAGCCAGCCGGCGAGTTCGTCGAGCACGCCGGGTCGCATGTAGTAGTAGATGAACAGGCCCCCGCTTTTGAACAAGCCCCGCTTTTCGGCGTCGAGGATGCCGGCCTCGACCCGCCGGCGCCGGTGGACGCCCGCCTCCACATGCTGCTGGAGCCAGCCGAGCCTTGGGCCGACGAAACACGCGCAGAACGCACGAGCCACGGGTGGGCCAAGCCGAGTCCACTTAGCACAGCACCTTCGGCCGCTCTGTCAGCGCCGGCGAGCGCGGCCGATGGCGTGCGGGGCTACCGGGAGTGCAATCGGCACCGGGTTGGCCCACATGCGGCGCTGATCCTCGACTTCGAAGCCGGCTGCCGCGATAGCTGCCGGTGTGTCGCGAGCGGTGTGGCACCCGCCGAACGCACGCGGCCAGAAGACCCGGTCCACGGCGCGCTGACTGAGAGCGACGGCTCGCCGGTCCGAGAGCACATGCTCGTAGAAGAGCGGCTCGCCGCCGGGCGCAGGACGCGCCGGAGCTCGGCGAGCGCGTGCGCCTGGTCGGGCACCGTGCTGAGGACCAGGCACGCGACGGCGGCGTCGAACGATTCATCGTCGGCCGGCAGCCGGTCGGCAACACCGTCGAGGATCTCGATCCGAACGGCCGCTCGGGCGGTCTGGAACCGCTGGCGCGTCCGCAAGCACTTCGAGATCGAGATAACCGACGCGCGCCTCGCCTTTCAGCGCAAGCACGACCAGATCGCCGCCGAAGCGGCGCTCGACGGTATCTATGTGCCGCGCACGAGCGTCCCCGGCTCCGAGCTCGAGGCGCATCGCGGGACCTTGCCCTCGCGGCAAATGGCGCATTCTGCTAGCCGATGCGCCAACTGTCGCGTTCGCCGCATCGCCGCTCTCGGTGCCGGGCGCGGCCCTCACCGCCCGTCGCGCTGCTGGAGCGCGACGAGGCGGTGGACGATGTCCTTGGTGGCCGGGTATAGCTCCCCGTAGAGCTGGAAGACTTCCTCGTAGACCTCAGCATTCTCCGCGTCGGGCCGAACGATCTCGCCGGTGTTCGACCAGTCCGTGTCGGGTGGGACGAGACCCGTGCCGATCGCGGCCAGGAGGGCGTCTCCGTAGCTCGCCCCGAGCGTGACCTCGGGCATGTGCTGCTCGGCGCCAGTGACGTCGCTCACGATCTGCGTCCAGAGGGAGGACCGGGTCCCGCCGCCGATGGCGACCACCCTCGACGCTGGCGAGGCGGCGGCCGTGAAGGTGTCCAGCACCTGGCGCACGCCACAAGCGATGCCCTCGTAGCTGGCGCGCAACAGCTCGGCCCGCCCGTGGCTGAGCGTGAGGCCGGTCACGGTGCCGCGGGCGTTGTGATCGTAGATGGGCGTGCGCTCCCCCTCGAAGTAGGGGAGGAGGAGCAGGCCTCGCGACCCGGCGGGAACCTGGCGCGACTCCTCCAGCAGCTCGTCCCACGCCGGCCGCCCGACGAGGTCGCGCAGCCACTCGGTGAGCGCGCCGGACGTCGACATCCCGGCCGCGAGCGTGGGGGCGCCCGGCTGGATCCCCTGGGTGAACCAGAGCGACCGGTGGGGAGTCGCGCGCGCGACCGCCTGGACGAAGAACATGGTCGTGCCGTACATGACCATGACCTCTCCCGGCCGCCGTACCCCCGCGCTAAACGCCTCCGCCCAGGCGTCGACCGTCCCGTTGGCGACGGCGATGCCCTCGGGCAGGCCCGTCTCGCCGGCCGCTGCCGCCGTTACCGCTCCCACGGTCTCACCAGGCCAGGTCAGCCGCGGGAACGGCACGCCCGGGGCGATCTCCTCGATCATGTCGTCCGCCCACGCGACGGACTGCATGTCGTACAGCGGGTCGCACTGACTCGCGGAGTGGTGGTCCAGGACATACTCGCCAGTGAGGCGGGCGGCTACGAAGGAGCTGGCCATGTACCAGCCCGTGGTGCACTCCCAGAGCTCGGGCTCGTGGCGGCGCAGCCACAGCATCTTCGGGCCGATGGCCTGGGAGGAGAGCGCCGATCCGCCGCGAGCCAGCAGAGCGTCGATGCCATAGCGCTCCTCGAGCTCGGCGATCTCCTCGTGGGCGCGGGTGTCGATCCCGTACAGGATCGCCGGGCGCAGCGGGCGCAGCTCGGCGTCACAGAGGACGACGCATGGACCGATCCCGCTGACGCAGACAGCCTTCAGCGCCGCTCCGGCCCGGGGTGCGAGCTCGCGCGCGATCGAGCACAGGTCCCGCCACCACACCTTCTCCGCGTCGTGCTCAACCCACCCCGGGCGCGGCAGCGACAGCCCGTGCCGGCGCTCGGCCTGCGCGACCGGCGTGCCGTCAGCGCGCGCGAGCACCCCCCTCGTGCTCGATGAGCCGATGTCGATGCCGAGCAGCAGCTCGTCCATTAGCGCATGCCGCTCCGGCTCACGCTGGGGCGGGGATCAGCCTGTGGGCCTCTGCGCGCTTCCGGAGGAAGGCGAGCCCGTCGCCGACCATCCTGTCCGGGTCGCCCACGATATCGCGCCAGATGCACGTCGCTCCGATGATGTCCTCGTTGACCGCCACGAACGACTCCATCACCAGCGGGCCATCGTAGCCGATGTCCACCAGCGCGCGGAAGACGTCGTCCCAGTGCACGTTGGCCGTCCCCGGGGTGCCGCGGTCGGACTCCGAGAGGTGGATATAGCCCAGCCGGTCGCCGAGGCGCTCGATCGGCGCTCGAAAGCCCTTCTCCTCGATGTTCATGTGGTACGTGTCCAGGTGCCCGAAGACGTTGTCCTCGTCGATCCGGTACAGCAGCTCGACCAGCTGCTCGGCGGTGTTGAAGAGGTAGGTCTCGTACCGGTTGAGCGCCTCGACGCCGATGCGCAGGCCGAGGTCGGCGGCGATCTTCGCGACCTCGCGCAGGCCGTAGACGCAGGTCTCGAGCTCCTCGGGCTTCGGGGGCTCGCGCGTGAGCGTGCCGAGGTGGCCGTACAGCGCTCCACTGAGGGCATCGGATCCCAGCGCGGCGGTGAGCTCGAGGGCACGACGTAGGAACTGCACGGCCCCCTTCGGGTTCAAGGGCATGTGCAGGTCGGCCGGCAGGCCCAGCGACGTGGTCGCCCCGATCTCGTGCTTGGCGAGCAGCGCCGTCGTGGCGTCGATCGGGAAGTCGTCGAGGCGCAGCAGCGGGATCTCCACGAAGTCCAGGCCCACGGACGCGGCGCCGCTGATGGCCCGCTTGGCGCCGGCCTCGTCCCACTCGGGAGTCCAGACGAAGGCATGGGCCCCGAAGCGGGGCCCTCTCGATGCGTTGGTCATGACTTGAGGAGGCTCTCGCCGGTCGCAGCGTCGAAGAAGTACAGCCGCGACGGGTCGACCGCGAGCCGGAGCGTCTCGCCGCTGCGGGCCTCCGTGCGCGGGTCGACACGGGCGGTGAAGGTCGCGCGCTCGACCGCCAGAAGCCCGGTGTCCTCCTCCTCGGCGGCGGCCTTGACGTCCTCGACCGCGAGCGGCGGGGCGTCGACCCGGAAGATGATGTGCGCGTCGGAGCCGAGCTCCTCGACTACCGAGCTGGTGATGTCGATCTCCGGCAGGCCCTCGTCAGCGTAGGCGGCGTCCTCGAAGTCTTCGGGCCGGATGCCGACCACGACGTGCCCGTCGCTCCTCCCTGCGGGGCGCCGCCCGGGATCGAGCGGGATCCGGTAGCCCGCGAAGCTGACCGAGTCGCCGTCGAGCCCCCCCTCGACCAGGTTCATCGCCGGCGAGCCGATGAAGGAGGCGACGAACAGGTTGACGGGCTCACGGTAGAGGTGCTGCGGCGTGTCGACCTGCTGCACCTCGCCGTTACGCATGACTGCGACGCGTTGGCCGAGCGTCATCGCCTCGATCTGGTCGTGAGTTACATACACCGTCGTCACGCCGAGCCGCTCGTGCAGCTCAGCGAGCGAGGAGCGCATAGAGACGCGCAGCTTGGCGTCGAGGTTCGACAGGGGCTCGTCCAGAAGGAAGGCCTTCGGCTCCCGCACGATCGCGCGGCCCATGGCCACGCGCTGGCGCTGGCCGCCCGACAGCTGCGACGGCTTGCGTTCCATGAGCTCGTCCAGCCCCAGCAGGCTGGCGGTCTCGTTGACGAGCCCTTGGGCGGCGGCCTTGTCCACGCGGCGAACCTTGAGCGCGTAACCCAGATTCTTGCGGACGGTCATGTGCGGGTACAGCGCGTAGTTCTGGAAGACCATCGCGATGTCGCGGTCACGCGGCGACACCCGCGTGACGTCACGGCCGCCAATCGAGATGCGGCCGCCGGAGGGCTGCTCAAGGCCGGCGATCATCCGCAGCAGAGTGGACTTGCCGCATCCGGAGGGACCTACGAGCACTATGAACTCGCCCTCGCCGATGTCCATGGTGATCCTGTCGACGGCGCGCACGCCGCCCGGGAAGACCTTCGAGACGTTGTCGAGCTCGATGCCGGCCACTTTGCTCCTCGGCTGCTCTGTCGTTGCGGTGGTCATGGCTGAGGAATGAGCAACGTCTTCAGGTGCGACCCGTCGCGGGCAGCCTCCATAGCCGCCTCGAACTCGCTGAGCGGGAACTCCTCGCTGATGAGGCTCTCGACGTCGATGGTCCCGTCGGCAATCGCCTGGATCGTCTTCGGATAGCAGTAGGGGCCCAGGTGGCTCCCGTGCACGTTGAGTTCCTTCTGGTCGCCGACTAGGTTCCAGTCGATCGCGGCAGGCTCGTTCAGCACGCTGAAGGCCACGAGCGTTCCAAGCCGCCGGATCATCTCGAGCCCCTGCTGCGGCGCCTTCGCGTTGCCGGTGATCTCGATGTAGACATCGCAGCCGTAGCCCTCTGTCAGCGCCTTCACGCGCGCGGGCCCATCCTCCTCGAGCGGGTTGATGGCAACGTCGGCACCGAGACGCCTGGCCAGCTCGAGGCGGTCGTCCTTGGTATCAACCGCGATCAACTGCCCGGGGTTGAACCGCCGGGCGGCCTGCAGCGCGCACAACCCGATGTTGCCGACGCCCGCGATCACCACCGTGTCGCCCGGGGTGATCTCGCCACGGTCGACCGCGTGCATGGCGCAGGCCAGGGGCTCGATGTACGCCGCCCGGCGCGCCGCAACCCCCGGCGGGATGACGTGCACGCGCGCGTTGGCCGGATAGATGATGTAGTCGGCCAGCCCGCCCTCACCGCGCACGCGCTTGAACCCGAAGATCACGTGCGGCTCGCACATCCAGTAGTGGCCGCTCTTGCAGAAGCGACATCCGTTGCAGGGGATGATCTGCTCCGCAACGACGTGGTCGCCCACCTTGACGTCGTGCAGCTCGCCGGCGTCCTCGCCGAGCTCGACGACGGTGCCCGCGAACTCGTGTCCGGCCGTGACCGGCGCCTCGCAGTAGCCGCCGCTGCCGCCCTCGCCCCAGAACAGCGAGCCCCCCGTGAAGCATTTGATGTCGCTGGCGCAGATGCCTGCGGCGCCCACCTTGACGAGCAGCTCACCGCGCCCCGGTCGTGGTCTCGGGCGCTCCTCGACCCGATAGTCGTACGGCCCGTAGGCGACAACAGCCTGCATGGTCTCGGCGAACATCTCTCTCTCTCTAATCAGCGGACAGGGCACCCATCGAGAGGCCCCTGACGATGTACCTCTGGGCGGCGAAGGTGATGATCAGTGCGGGGATGATCTGCACGGTCGCCACGGCGGCCATCTGCTCGTACGCGGTCAGCGTCTGGCTCGCGTAGCGCGAGAGGAACACCGGCAGCGTCTGCGACTCGCCCGTCGTGAGCACGAGGGCGGCGAGGAACTCGTTCCACGCGAAGATCCACGTGAAGATCGCCACCACGATGATGCTAGGCCGGGCGATCGGGATCGTCACCTTGAACATCGTCCCGAGCCGGCTGTGACCGTCGAGCTGCGCGGCCTCCTCGACCTGCTGGGGCACGCTCTGGAAGAAGATCGTGAGCAGCCAGACCGCGAAGGAGAGGTTGATCCCCACGTAGACGATGATCAGCCCCTGGACCGTGTTGTTTAGGTGCAGGGCCAGCAGCATCGAGCTGAGCGGGACGATGGCCGCAATCAGCGGCATCATCCGGGTGCTGATGATCCAGAACTGGATGTCCTTCTTGCGCGCGATCCGGTAGCGAGCGAGGCTGTACGCCGCCGGGATCGCCGCCGTCAGCGTGATGAGCATCGTTGCGGTCGCGACGATCAGCGACCGCACGAGCGGCCCGCGAGCTTCGCCTTCACCCGCGAACAGCGTGGTGTAGTTGTCGAGATTCGTGAGGTCGGGCCACGGGGGCGGAAGCAGCTGCGTCTGGATGAACGTCTTGAAGGACGTCAGCATGATGAACACGATCGGCGCCGCGCTCATGAGCGCTAGCAGGAGCGCGAGGAGCCAGATGCCGGCCCACTTGAGGTGCTGGCGGCCAAAGCGCGGCCGCCGCTCGGCGGGGGCGGGCTCGGAGATGGCCGTCATGCGGGCTGCTCCGTCTCTTTGAGGGCGCGGACGAACAGCTGCGAGATGAGGATGGTCACCACCAGGATCAGCAGCGACGCCGCCGCGGCGTACGCCGTGTTGAAGTCCTGGAAGCCGATCCGGAAGATCTCGATCGCGTTGGTCAACGTCGACGTCCCGGGACCGCCCTGCGTGGTGCCATAGACGAGGTCGAACAGGCGGATGATCTCGACGGTGGCAAGGATGCCGGCGATGGCGCCGACCCGCTTGAGCAGGGGAAAGTCGATCTGGAGCACTCGGTGGTACCAGCGGGCGCCGTCGATCGACGCCGCCTCGTAGATCTGGCGCGGGATGGACAGCAGCCCGGCCATGAACAACATGGCCGTGAACGGCACCCACTGCCACAGGTAGACCGCGACTACGGTGCGGAAGGCCGAGTCGGTCGAGGTGAAGAACTCCTGCTGGGGCAGCCCGAACTGCGCGAGGATCCAGTTGTAGACCCCAATGAACGGGTCCAGGATGTAGCCCCAGAAGAGCGCCACCGCGAGCGAGGTCATCATCGTCGGCACGATGAAGAACGTCCGGAAGATGCGGGCCCCGGGCATGTCATGAGCCGCCGACAGGATGCGGGCGCACACGTACCCGAGGATCAGCTGCAGCGGGATCGCGACGAGCACGAACTTGGCGGTGATCCACAGCGCTCCGAGGAAGGTGTCGTCGCTGAAGAGCTGCGTGAAGTTGTCGAGCCCGATGAATTCGGTCGGCTGTCTGCTGTTGACTCGGTAGTTCGTGAAGCTAATGGCGATGGAGTAGACGATCGGCCAGATCGTCAGCAGCGCCAGGATCAGGACGGCGGGCAGCAGCAGCAGGTAGCCGCCGAGGTTCCCGTCCATGATGCGCGACCTCAGCGGGAGCGGGGCGTCGGGCTGGTCAGAGGTCGGGGCGGCCGTGCGCTCGGCGACGGTGGACTTCTGGATGTCGGTCACGGGTTTACCCTCTCGTCGCGGGGCGGCAGCGCCGATGAGCGTGGCCGCCGGCTCCCGACCGCGCCGTGGCGGAGCCGGAAGCCGGCGGCGCGCGCGACTAGCTCTTCACGGTGTAGCCCGCCTTCTTGAGCATGGCGCCGATCTCCTCGTCGGCCGCCTTCATCGCCTCCTCGGTCGACACGTCGCCTGCGAGCGCCTCGGAGATGTGGGTGCCGAGCGTGTTGATGATGTCGAATGACTCCTTGATCCGCGGCCGGCAGTCGGCGAAAGAGGTCGGGATGACCTCCTTGAGCGTCGAGTACCAGGGGTACTGGTCGTTGAGCTCGGCGTTCTCAAGCGTCGACTGGCGCGGCGGGAACCCGCCCGCCTTCGAGAACGCCACCGACGTCTCGGGGGTCGTGAACCACTGCATGAAGTCCCAGGCCATGTCCTTCTGGGCCGGGTCGCTGTGCTTGTTGAGGCCCATCGACCAGCCGCCGACCTGGGTGACGAGCTCACCGTCGGTCGGGAACGCGGCGGTGGCGTGGGTGTCCACGACGACCGACTGCTCGGGATCCGACGCGGAGGGCGTCGTGACGTCCCACTGGTTGACGGACGCGATCTTGCCGGTGTTGAAGTAGGACTGGCGCGCAGTCCAGTCAGTGTTCAGCGCTCCCGGCGGCTCGTACGGGATCAGCTTCTTGAACAGCTCGACGGTCTCGATGCCCTGCGGGCTCGAGAACAGCGGCGTCATGTCGCTGTAGGCGTCCTTTGAGCCCGGGTACATGCTCTCGAACGGCTTGCCCCCCGGGAAGTTGTAGATGTACTCGAAGAACGCCTGGCCGACGGCGCTGCCCGCCTGGTTGTTGAGGGCCGTGCCGTAGATGTTTGAGAACTCCTCGCTCTTGTTCGTCGCCTTCGCGTTGGTCACGAAGTCGTCGAAGGTCTTTGCCGGCTCCAGGCCCAGCCCCTCGTAGACCTCCGTGTTGTAGTGCTGGAGCACGAAGTACGGCGCGAAGGGCAGCCCGATCGTCTTGCCCTTCCACGTCGTCGCTTCGCGCATGACCGGGAAGAAGTCGTCGTACTTGATCAACTCCGGATCCGCCCGCTTAAGACGGGCGTCGATGTGCTCGGTGCAGTCCACGAAGGCCTCCGTCCAAGGCACGTCGAAGACGATCACGTCGTAGGTGCTCGACTCCTGCTCGCAGGCCAGGATCTCCTTTTCGTAGACCGGGTCATAGCCGAACTGGTCCGTGGTCACCTTCGCGCCGGTGAGCTCGGAGAACTCCGCCGCGGTCTGCTTGAAGGCGGGAACGAACGGATCGGAGATGGTGATGATCCGCAGCTCCTTGCCCGCGTACTTGTCCTTGAGCCCATCTGTGAACTTCTTGTACGCTGCACTGCCGGCTACGGCCTCCTGGCTGTCCGCGTCGTCGTCGTCGCCCCCACAAGCGCCGACGACGAGCGCCAGGGTCAGCGCCACGGCAGCCACCAGCCGCACCTTATGGGTGAACCTGCTCCAGTTCATTCGCCCCTCCTCGCCGGTGTGTGCACCGTGTCACGACGCGAGGCCTTCGCGGACCTCGGCATCCGAACGATATCGCGTTCTTCGGGTCCTCTATCGGTGCTGACTACGGATTCGGGCTCCACCCTTCCGCGATTCGCGACCGACGGGTAGAGGCTGGTGGGAGCAGGGGTAATCAAGCTCGACGCAAGGCCACCCGGAGGCGACCGCGCTCGGCGCCGCTCTGCGCGCAACCAGAGTTCGTCCAAGCTGGCTTAGCTTGGTCGTCGAAACCCTCATGGACGAGTCACCCTTCAGGCCGTGGTCGTGGCGTCGGCGATGCGGGCATGTCAACGCAAGAAATCGCGTGTACGGCGCAAGTCCCGCTTGCGTCCAGTCAACATGGTATTGCCGTGCCGCGAAGGAAATCCCGACATGCGAGTGGCCCCCGCCAGTGCGACGGTCAGTCCATGAACGCACCCCCATTGACCGCCAGCGCCTCGCCGGTGATGAAGGCGGCGTCCGGCGACGCCAGGAAGGCCACCGCGCGCGCGACGTCCGCAGGCGTCTCGAGCCGTCCGAGCGGCGTCTCACGGATCCACGCCGCGCGCACCGCCTGGGCTGTCCTGCCGCGGAGGGCGGCCTCCCAGGCGAGCTCTCGCTCCTGCATCGGGGTGGACACGTAGCCGGGGCAGACGCTGTTGACGGTGATCCCGTGCGGTGCCAGCTCGAAGGCCATGGCCTGGGTCAACCCGACGACCCCGAACTTCGACGCCACATAGTCCGAGAGATACGGGATCCTGCCCTGCTTGCCGGCCATCGAGGCGATGTTGACGATGGTGCCGCCCTGTCCGGCCGCGAGCATCGCCCGCGCTGCCGCCTGCCCGCAGAGGAAGAGGCCCTTGAGGTTGACGGCCAGCGTACGGTCGAGCTGGTCCTCGGGGACGTCGACGAACGGCACCATCGCCGAGATGCCGGCATTGTTGACCCAGACGTCGAGGCGGCCGTGTGCGGTGACTACGGCTCGCGCCACGTCGGCGGCCGCTGCGCCCTCGGTCACCGGGAGCACGCGGTGGTCGCTCCCGATCTCCGCGGCGACGCGCGCCGCGGAGGGCTCGTCGATGTCGGTCACCGTGACGCGGTGCCCGCGGGCGGCCAGCTCGCGCGCGATCGCCGCTCCGATGCCGGAGCCCGCGCCGGTCACCACGGCGGTCGACGAGCTGGGGGTCGTCAAGCGCGGGCCTTTCGTGCGAGGGAATGAGCGATGGGGGTCAACGCGCCGCCGAGCTCGCGCCAGAGGGCGTAGGTCTCCGCATAGGCGCGCGCAGCCTCGGCGCCCGGGACGACCGGCTGACCCAGGTGGACGTGCCCGGCGACGTCGCCCCAGCCTTCGATGGCTCCGATGCCGACGCCGGCGGCGAGCGCGGCGCCGAGAGAGCCGCCGGGGTGGTCGAGGACGGGCGTGAGCGGGCGGTCGAGGACGTCGGCGTGGATCTGCTTCCACAGCGTCGAGCGGGTCCCGCCGTTGGTCACTCGGAACGTGCCGGTGGCGAGTCCCAGCTCCGCGAGGACGTCGAGATGATGCCGGAAGCCGAACGCGATCGCCTCAAGCACCGACCGGTACAGGTCCACGCGGTCGTGGGCGAGATGGAGGCCGACGAACGCGCCACGCAGGTCGGGGTCGTGGAGCGGGGACTTCTCCCCGAGGAAGTAAGGCAGGCAGAGCACCTCGGACGCGGCGCGCGTCTCCGCTTGCGCGTCTAGGTCCCGAAGGGGAGCACCGCCGATCAGTGTCTGGAACCACCGGAGCAGGCTACCGCTGGTGGCCATGCAGCCGTTCGGAAGCCACAGTCCCGGCCGCGGATGCGCATCGAGGTAGAGACGCGCGTCGGCCACGGCGCGGTCGGCGACCACGAGGATGTCGCCGGCACCGCCGAGCTTGACAAGGGTGTCCCCGGGCGCCGAGAGGCCGGCGGCGTACGCCGACATGACGTGATCGGCCCCGCCGACGACCAGCGGCGTGCCGGCGGGGATGCCGGTCTGAGCGCACGCCACCGCCGAGACCTCGCCGACGATGCTGCCCGGGTCGACGATCGGGGGCAGCAGCGCGGGGTCCAGGCCGCTCGCGGCGAGGACCTCGTCCACCGGCTCGCCGTTCAGGCCGAAGAGCCCACTCTCGAGCGCCCAGTTGCGCTCGAGATGCGGTCGTGCGCCGAGCGCGCGGAGCAGCCAGTCGTAGGAACCCGCCAGGGACCGCGTGCGTTCCCAGACGTCCGGCTCGTGCCGCGCGAGCCACAGGGCAGTCGGCGCCACCGACTGCTGGGTCAGCGCCGAGCCCGTCCGCGCCACCAGGTCGACACCCCTGAGCCGATCGGCCAGTTCCTCGATCTCGGCGGTGGCGCGGGAGTCGTTCTGCAGGATGGCCGACCGCAGCGGTCGATCGTCGGCGTCGAGCGGAACGACCGCGGGCACCATGCCGGTGGTCGACACGGCCGTGATTTGCGAGGCCACGACCCCCCTCTCCAGGAGGTCGGGCACCGCGCCGCAGACGTTCGCCCACCAGCGGGCGGTGTCCGCCTCGGCCACGCCCGGGCCGCCGGAGACCAGGTCCGAGGCGCGCGCGACCTCGGCGCGCACGACCGCGGCGGGGTCTACCAGGACGAGCTTGGTGGCGGTGGTCCCCAGGTCGATGCCCAGCAGCAGGCCGGACACGCCTTGCCTACGCCGCCGGCGCGCCGCGCGCGCGGTCGACGAACCGCCGGGCGCGTTCGGGGTCCACGGGGTTCCACGTGTGCCCTTCCACCTTGAGGTGGCTGCCCACGATGCAGCCGTCGGCCACGGCCAGGAAGTCCTGGATCGTGTCGACGTGGGCGCCGGTGTTCAGGAGGACCGGGACGACCTCGCTCACCGCGTCGCGGACCTCGCGGACGGTGCCGAGCTCCGGTCCGGCGCCGGCCATCGGACCGGAGACGAGGATCGCGTCGGCCAGGCTGGAGACGACCGTGGACCGCGCGATCGCCGCCGCGGGGCGCCCGCCGATCGGCGAGGCGAACTCGGGCGTGACATTCATGAAGATCGCCAGAGCGTCGCCGTCGAGGCGGCGCCGCTCGCGCAGGGTGCGCGCGGCGTCGGTGGTCCACAGCCCCATGTCGGACTCCCACACGCCGGTGGTCACCTCGCGCATGAAGCGGGCACCGCTGCCCAGCGCGGCGGCGAGCGCGATCTTCGGGTCCCACAGGAAGTCGACCCCGAAGGGAATGCCCTCCGGACGGCACTCGACGGCGACGCGGGTCATGAAAGCGGCGCTGTCCGGACCCGCGTCGAGCTCGTACGGACGGTCGTTCTCGTTGCAGAACAGCACGGCGTCGAAGCCGACATCGACGAGGATCGCGACGTCGCGCCGCACGTCCTCGATCGCGCCCTCGAGCCCCGCCTCGGCGTCGTAGAGCGGCGTTCCCGGCAGTGCCGGCACGTGGGCCATCGCGATCAGCGGCTTGGGGATGTCGGGAAAGATCGCTCGGAACCGAGACAATGAAGGTTGCCGGCCGCCGTGAGCTGTGAGCATCGAAGGTGCGGCGTTGTGAGCATCGAAGGTCCGGCGGTCAGCGCCACGACCCCCACGCCGCCATGGTAACGGCCACGGCGGCGGTGAGCTGCTGGACCTGCTCCAACGACACGTGCTCGTCGACCCGGTGTGCGTGCTCGGGGTTGCCCGGGCCGAAGACGATTGTCGGGATGCCGGCACCGATGAGAAGCGAGCTGTCGGTATGGAAGCCGACGCCGTCGACTTCGGCCGGCAGGCCGACCGCCTGGGCGCTCAGCTCGACGAGTCGCGCAAACGGGTGGTCCATCTCCACCTCGCCGGGGTCGGCGTCCACAGTCCAGCGCAGCTCCGGCGGGTGCCGGCTGAGCCACTCGTCCTGCGACGCCGCGCGGGCGAGCGTCTCCTCAATGTCCCGCTTGACCAGTCCGCCCAAGCCGTGCTCGTCGCGCTCGGCGGCGATGTACTGCGCGTCGAAGGTCAGCGTCGCCTCCTCGGCCCACGAGCTCGGGTGCTGCCCCGCCCGGAGCATCGAGACGAACACCTGGTTGGGGACCCCCAGTAACGGATGGGTCTTGGCGGGGTCGGCCGCCCAGCGGTCGTTGAGCTCGTCGATCGCGTCGAGCACCACACGCACTTTGGCGATCGCGTCGACCGCACCACCGTCGCGCCAGTCCGGCTGGGGTATCTCGATGTGGCTGGAGCGGCCGCGGACGGCGATCTCACCCCACAGGATGCCGCGGCACATCGGCACCAGGGCGCCGTTGGTCGGCTCGGGCATGAACGCCGCGTCGGCCCTCCACCCCCGGTCCACGAGGGCAAGCGTCCCCATGCCGCCGGTCTCCTCGTCGACGACAGAGGCCCAGACAACGTCGCCGCCGGGGCGGAGGCCGAGCTCGAGCAGCGTTTCCACCGCGGCGAGCATGCAGGCGGTGCCCGCCTTCATGTCGGCCGACCCGCGGCCGTAGAGGCGACCGTCCTTGACCTCGGCCCCGAACGGATCGACCGTCCACGGCTCCGCCGGGTCGACGCCGACGACGTCGATGTGGCTCGCGAGCATGATCGAGCGGCCCTCGCCGGAGCCCCGGAGGCGGCCCGCAAGGTTGGGACGGCCCTCGAAGCTGCGGTTCTCCTGATAGCCGGGCCTGCCGCGATAGCAGGCCAGCGCGACGGGATCTGGCTCCCATAGATCGGTCTCGAACCGCAGCGCCTCGAGCCGGGACGCCAGGAGCCGCTGAACGCGGTCCTCCTCGGCCGGGACACTGTCCGAGAACACCGGGTTGACGCTGCGTACGCGCACCAGATCGGCCAGGAGCTCGGTGGTGCGCTCGCGCCGCGCATCGACCGCAGCCCGGATACGCCGGACGAGGGCTGCGTCGGGCAGGGCGGGGGCCGATGACATCAGCAGGCTACTTTGCCAGGTCTTCGGACCATCAGACGTCGGGGCGCGCCGCCTCCAGCAGCGTGCGCTCGTCGCGGGTCGTCGCAGGCGCATGGCCGGCGAGCGGCAGCAGTTCATCGACGCCGTCCGGGAGGAGCACGTGAAGGTGGTGGCCGGCCGCCTCGCCCTGCCACCGCGCTGGTCGAGCGAAGCGGCCCGCGCCGCCACCGTGCCCATCGGCGGCACGCTCGATGAGATCGCCGCCTCGGAGTAGGCCGTGGTGCAGGGCGAGCATCCCGCCCGTCCGTTCGTGCTGCTCGTGCAGTCGAGCCTCTTCGACCCCGCCCGCTCGCCGGGAGGCAAACACACGGGCTGGGCCTACTGCCACGTCCCGAGCGGCGCGACATGACCGAGGCGATCGAGGCGCAGGGCGAGTCCGCCGTCGATTGCCATCACGAGCTGAAAGAAAGAGCCATAGGCGATGACAAGGTAGTCGAGCCCGCCGCAATCGATGCCTCCGCGCTGGCGCGCGAGCGTGAGCAGCGTGGGGTTCACGAGCAACTCCTCGTAGCGGTCTGATTCGCCTGACGAGGCGTTGCCCAGGCCCGGCCGCTCTTGGAGACTTACGTCCTCTGTCCGCGCGCCAGCGCGACGTAGCGCACGGCTGGCGACACGGCGCACAGCGCCTGAGCGAGCGCGTCGACCACCGCGCGATTGTCACGCTCGAAGCGACGCCGTGATCCACCGCGCAGGCCGATGTCTCGGGTTCAGCGGCGCCGTGCTCGCCGACCACCATGCCGCGGCGGAGATCTGCGGCGGAGTCCGCTCCGGCCGCGCATTCCTGCGCGATCGCCGAGGCGCTCGTCGGCCGGTGCTCGCCGGTCTTTGACAACGCTGTGTCGAAGAATGTCGATCGTTGGTGCCACGCTCGCGTTCAGCAAGGGGCGGTGGGTTGTCGCCAGCGACGAGGAGACCTCACGCGTCGATCGCCGGCGCCTGACGCGCCTTGGCGACGGCTTCTTCCAGCACCGCCGCCAGCTGCGCCGCGACGTTCGGCCACGTGAACCGCTTGCACGCCGCCTCGCGCGCCGCGTGGCCCCGCCGCTTGCGCTCGCGCGCGTCCTCGACCACCTCGATCAGCGCCGCTGCCAGAGCCGCCTCGTTGGGCTCCACGAGCCAGCCCGTGCGCCCGTCCTCGATGATCTCCGCGGGTCCGAGCGAGCGCGTAGCCACCGCGGGCAGCCCGCAGGCCATTCCCTCCACGAGCACCTGCCCGAACTGCTCGCGCTC
>Ga0126306_10000340_pt1 | contig 20510 bp, 22 predicted proteins | sample Plot27_FD_92592 | JGI IMG/M metagenome (GOLD analysis project Ga0126306, IMG submission 92592) | Serpentine soil microbial communities from UC McLaughlin Reserve, CA, USA - Plot27 | ecosystem: Environmental > Terrestrial > Soil > Grasslands | place: USA: UC McLaughlin Reserve, Lake County... | reverse complement strand
TGTAGTACTCCTCGAGGAAGAGCTGGCCCGAGGTGTAGAAGCCATGCGAGCCGGGGCCCTGATCGGCCAGCAGCTCCTTCGACCGTGCGGCCACCCGCTCCATCGCGGTGTCCCAGTCCGTCTCGCGCAGCTCGCCGTTCTCGCGCACGAGCGGCCGGGTCAGGCGGTCGGGCGAGTTGTTCGCCTGCCAGCCGTAGAGGTCCTTCGGCCCGAGCCTTCCGTGATTCACGCGCGAGTGCTCGTCGCCGCGGACGCCCACGATCCGGCCGTCCTTGACGGCGATGTCGATCTCGTCGCCGTTCGAGTGGAGGATCGAGGCCGAGATGAACCAGTCGTCCACGTCGCCGGGCTCGATGCCGCCGGCCAGGTATAGGTCCACGCGGGTCGGCCACTCGCCGTCACGTGGATAGGGCGTCCGCTCGCCCCACGGGTTCCTGATCCGGTCCACCGCGGGTCTCGTACCCGCCCGCGGGGCGCTTAGTCGGTCAGAGCCCGCTCCGCTGGAATGGACATCGCCTGAACCGTAGGATGCCCAGGTGGGCTCGCACTACGACTTCGTGATCGTCGGTGGCGGCTCCGCGGGCTGCGCGCTCGCGAACCGGTTGTCCGCGGACCCCGGCACCAGCGTGCTCGTCCTCGAGGCCGGGCGGTCGGACTATCCGTGGGACGTGTTCATCCACATGCCGGCGGCGCTGGCGTTCCCGATCGGCAGCCGCTTCTACGACTGGAAGTACGAATCGGAGCCGGAGCCATACATGGGCGGCCGGCGCGTGTACCACGCGCGCGGCAAGGTGCTCGGCGGGTCCAGTTCGATCAACGGGATGATCTTCCAGCGCGGCAACCCCATGGACTACGAGCGCTGGGCCTCGGATCCCGGGATGGAGACGTGGGACCACGCCCACTGCCTGCCGTACTTCAAGCGGATGGAGAACTGCCTCGCTGCCGCGCCGGAAGACCTGTTCCGTGGCCACGACGGCCCGCTCGTGCTCGAGCGCGGGCCGGCGAGGGGCCCGCTGTTCGACGCATTCTTCGAGGCTGTCCAGCAGGCGGGCTACCCGCTCACCGACGACGTGAACGGCTACCGGCAGGAGGGCTTCGCGCCCTTCGACCGCAACGTGCACGACGGCAGGCGGCTGTCGGCGGCGCGCGCGTACCTGCACCCCGTCATGAAGCGGGCGAACCTCACCGTCGAGACGCGCGCGTTCACCACGAGGATCCTGCTCGAGGGGAACCGCGCGACCGGCGTGGAGTACGCGCGGCGGGGGCGGCGCGGGCGGAGGGTGAGCGCCGGCGAGGTGATCGTCTGCGGTGGCGCGATCAACTCTCCGCAGCTGCTCCAGCTGTCCGGCATCGGGGGCGAGTCGGACCTGAGCCCACATGGCATCGAGGTCGTGTCGGACCTGCCCGGCGTGGGCGAGAACCTCCAGGACCACCTCGAGGTGTACGTGCAGCACAGCTCGACGCAGCCGGTCACGATGGCGCCCTACTTCGCGATGAAGCGGCGCCCGCTTGTCGGCGCCGAGTGGATGCTCCGCAAGACCGGCCCGGGCGCCACGAACCACTTCGAGGCCGGCGGCTTCGTGCGCGGCAACGAGGACGTGAAGTACCCGAACCTCATGTACCACTTCCTTCCGATTGCCGTCCGCTACGACGGCACGCTGCCCGAGGGCGGCGGGGGCCACGGCTACCAGGTCCACGTGGGGCCGATGTACTCGGACGTGCGCGGCACCTGCAAGATCGTCAGCGCCGACCCGCGTGACAAGCCCGCGCTGCTCTTCAACTACCTCTCGACCGAGAACGACAGGCGCGAGTGGATCGAGGCGATCCGCGTGACCCGGAGCATCCTCGAGGCTCCCGCCTTCGAGGCGTTCAGCGGCGGGGAGCTGTCCCCCGGCCGCGAGGTGGGCACCGACGAGCAGATCCTCGACTGGGTGGCGAAGGACGCGGAGACCGCGCTCCATCCGTCGTGCACGTGCCGCATGGGCACGGACGAGATGGCGGTCGTGGACCCGCTGACGATGAGGGTGCACGGCACCGAGGGCCTGCGGCTGGTGGACGCCTCGGTGTTCCCCTACGTGACGAACGGGAACATCTACGCGCCGGTGATGATGGTCGCCGAGAAGGCGGCGGACCTCATCCTCGGGAACACGCCGCTGCCCGCCGAGCCGGTCCCGTTCTACCGGCACGGCGAGTCGGACTCCAGCCCGCCCAGCAGCGAGTGGAGCGACAGCACCTCGCCGGCGGCCTCCTGAATCCGCTCCGCCGGAACGTCGCCCCGCCAGCCCCGGCTCGATAGCGCGGTGAGCCGCTCGCCGGCGTCGATCAGCGCTCCGTAGAGCACGTCGTGGAGGAGGTCGCGCGGCGCGGTGAGCCGCACTGACGCTGGTCCCGTCGCGAGCGCCTTCGCCAGCTCGTCCAGCTCGTCGATCCGGACCCGGTGCGAGTGCGCCTCGCCCGTGTCGGCCTCGCCCTCCGCGCGGGCCCGGAGCGCCTGGTGAAGCGACTCGGCCGTGGCCTGATACAGCAGCAGGACGGTCTCGCGGACCGGCTCCACCAGCTCCGCGGGCACCTCCACCGATACGCGCGACATCTCAACCCCCTGTCATCGGGGCAGTCGAAGGCGGGTATCGTGGTGCTGCGCCGAAGCTCCACCTTCGGTGCCATGCCCCGGGACGTGGTCGCGTCGCCGGGGCGCTTATTTGATCGTCCACCGGCGAACATACGTTCGGCCGCGGACGGAACGGCGGCCGGGGCGAATCGGGTGCCCGCGCGACTTTGCGTTCACACGCGACCACGTCCCGTGCTCTCGGGCCCGAGGCGTGCGTCGGGCCAAACGCGCGAGGCCGTCGTGCCGCGCGGGACTGGTCGCGTGCCCTCAGCTCGCCGCGGCGCCGCCGCACACCGGGCAACCCGCCACCACCGGGACGTCCTCGTGCGTGACCGTCATGGTGCGCAGGTCGTAGACGTACGAGCGCCCGAGCGTGGCGGGTGGCACCAGACCCGTGAGCCGGTGCACCACCTCGAGGGCAACCTGGCCGCCCACGAAGGCGCACACCGGCCCGAGCGTCGCCGCCGGCGACGGTCTCGCGCGACGCTGCTCCACCAGCTCGTCGTAGAGCGGGAAGCGCTCGCGGTAGGCCGCCTCCTGGCACTCGAAGCAGCCGGTCTCGCCCGGGGCGTACATCGGCCCGACGCGGCCGACCGGCGGCGAGTGGCTCAGCGTGATGAACGGCACGCCGGCGTCGAAGCAGGCGGCGTTCACCCAGCGCTCGATGTCGTGCGCGGGCCAGTCGGCGCTGTTCACCACGACGTCCGCGCCGTCGATCACCCGGCGCGCGTCCGCCACTCCCTCGAGCCGCCGCTCGACCGCCACGAGCTCGCACTCGGAGTCGAACGCCCGGAGCGCCTCGGCGGCCGCCTCGACCTTGACCCGGCCCACGTCGCATTCGCGGTAGAGGATCTGCCGGTTGAAGTTGCTCTCCTCGACACGGTCGTGGTCCACGAGCGCGAGCTCGCCGATCCCGCAGCACACGAGCGCGTACGACGCCCAGCTGCCCAGCCCGCCCGCGCCGAGCATCACGACCCGCGCGCCGCGAAGGCGGCGCTGGTACTCGGAGGGCGCGACCGCGGCGTTGCCCACCTCGCCGAAGTAGCGGAGCTGGCGGTCGTGCCGCGCGAGCGTGCGGCCCGCCACGCGCTCGTCGTCGGCCGCGTCGTCGAGCAGATCCGCGTCCGCGAGCACGGTGAGCGCCTCGCGGACCCGCTCGGCCCCGAACTCGCGCTCGAGCTCGGCGGCGGTGCGTGAGCCGTCGAGCGCCTGGAGCAGCGCCCGCGCGACCTCGTCCGGCTGCTCGATGCACAGGTCGGACTCCTCAGTGGGGCGGAGGACGTACACGTCGCCCCCGCTCGTGACCAGCTCCTTCGTGCGCTTGATGCGCGGTCTCTCCATGACCCCCTCGCCGTGGCGAGCCCGGCCCGGCGCCGCGCCGGGCCGGGGCCGCCGGGTACGTCAGCCGAGCTTGGTGGTGGACAGGGCCGGAAGGACCGGCTCGGTCTTCGTGATCTTCACTCCTCGTCACCTCCTCTCCTGCGCCTGGTGGTGTAGACGACCTTGGGGTGCACGCCCTCGTCGGCCGGCTCGAGCAGCGAGCAGTCGCGGAGCACGCCCGCCACGGACACGCACTCGAGCCCGGCCCCCTCCAGCAGCGTCTCCACGCGCTCGCGCGGGAAGTGGCGCTGGCGGTGGGTCACACGCGCGCGGGACCAGAGCCCGGCCTCGGCCGGCTCGAACACGTCGAGCTCCGCGACCGCCTCGCAGCCCGGCGGGGCGTCGGGCGAGCAGCGCCCGCGCCAGGCGAACACGACGTCACCGTGGTCGGTCACGCTGTCCACGGCGAACGTCGTCCTGTAGGCGAGCAGCGAGTTGAGGTCGAAGATCGCCACCCCGCCGGGCGCGAGGCTGCGCTCCATCCCTTCGAACGCCGCCTCGAGCTCGCCGTCGGACAGCAGGTAGTTGAGCGCGTCGTCGAAGCAGGTGACGAGGTCGAACCGGCCCAGGTCGGGCAGCGCGCGGATGTCGGCGTGCACGAGCCGAGCGGCCGGCGCGCGTTGCGCCGCCTGGGCCAGCATGGCCGTCGAGAAGTCGCAGGCGGTCACGCCGAAGCCGCGCGCGAGGAAGGGCAGGAAGCTCATGCCCGTGCCGCAGGCGAGGTCGAGCAGCCGGTCGCCGCGAAGGCCGTGGCGGCGCGCGTGCGCCAGCGTTTCGCGACTCCACGCCTCGTAGTCGGACTCCCGCGTGAACGCGTCGTAGTAGGGCGCGAACGCGTCGTAGGCCGCGGATGTCTCGCCTGCCGCGACCGTCACCTATCCATTAAGGTCGCGGAATGGCTCGCCCGACGCTCGACCTCGTGGACCCGCGGATCGCGAAGGCGCTGTCGCACCCGATGCGGGCGCGCATCCTGATGATCCTCAACGAGCGCGTGGCGAGCCCGAACGAGATCGCCGACGCCATCGGCGAGCGGCTGCCGAACGTGAGCTACCACGTGCGTGCGCTGCTCGAGCTCGGCACGATCGAGCTCGTGGACACCGCCCAGCGGCGCGGGGCGATCGAGCATTACTACCGGGCGATCGTGCGGCCGTTCTTCAGTGACCGCGACTGGAAGCGGCTGCCGCGCTCCGGCCGGCAGGCGATCTCCGACTCGATCCTCCAGATCGTCTGGGACGACGTATCCGAGAGCATCAAGGCCGGCACGTTCGAGTCCCGGACGGACCGGCATCTGGCCCATAGCCGGATGGTTCTCGACGATGAGGGCTGGGCGGAGATGGCGAAGCTCCTCAACGACGTCCTGAGCCAGGTCGAGAAGATCGAGTCGGGCAGCAGGTCGCGGCTTCGCAAGGCCGACAACGGGGCGGGGATCCCGACGACCTTCGCGCTGATGCACTTCGAGTCGCCTCCCCGGCCGGTCCATGGTCAGGAGTCTTAGAGCGTAAAAGCTCTTTTGCTGGTACAACTCGTGTGTCTTGCTGAGTGAGGTACTTCGCGCGGAGCCAGGACGGCGCGTACGCGTCCTCGCCGCCGAGGGCGAGCCCCTCTACCGCGACGCCGTCGTGCGGGCAATCCGGCAGCGACCCGAGCTCGAGCTGGTGGCCGCGTCCGGCGACGGCCGCGAGGCGCTCGACGCGATCGGAGCGGCGCGGCCTGACGTCGCGGTCGTGGGCGGGACGCTCGACGGGCTGAGCGGGCCGCAGCTGCTCAACGCGGTCGCGCGGGACGGCCTCCGCACGCGCGTCGTGATGATCGCGGCCCGGCCTGAGCCGGCGCAGGTCTACAGCGCGCTCGCGGACGGCGCGGCGGGCTACCTGACGAAGGACGCGGACGCGCGCGAGCTGTGCGACGCGATCACGGCGGTGGCGCGCGGCGCGACGGTCCTGGCGCCGGAGCTGCAGGGATGTGTGGCGGAGGAGATCCGCCTGCGCGCGCCGCGCACGCGGCCGCTGATGACGGACCGCGAGCGCGAGACGCTCCGGCTGATCGCCGAGGGGCTGACCGCGCCGGCGATCGGCGATGCGCTTCACCTGAGCACGGCCACCGTGAAGACGCACCTTCAGCACATCTACGAGAAGCTCGGCGTGTCCGAGCGCGCCGCGGCCGTGGCGGAGGCGATGCGGAGGGGTCTGCTGGAATGAGCGGGTGGCCTCGCTCGACCGCCGTGACTTCCTGCTCGGTGCCGGCGGTGTGGCCGCGCTCGGACTGCGCGCGGAGCCGGCGGGGCTGTCGCGGCGCGCGCTGCGCGAGCTGCGAGCCGCGGTGCGGGGACGCGTCGCGGTGCCGCGCGGCAGCGCTTCGCTCGTCTACAACACCCGCTTCGACGGGCGCCGCCCGGACGCGGTCGTGCACGTGCGCGACACCGCCGACGTGGCGGCCGCGGTGCGCTGGGCAAACCGGTTCGACGTGCCGCTGGTCGCGCGCTCGGGAGGGCACAGCTACGGCGGCTACTCCACCACGACGGACGGCGTGGTGCTCGACCTCTCGGCGCTTCGCGGGCTGCGCGTCTCCGGCGGGCGCGCCACGGTCGGGCCGGCCGCGAAGCTGATCGACGTCCAGCGGGCGCTCACGCGACGGGGCGTGACCCTGCCGTCGGGCTCGTGCCCGACCGTGGGCATCGGCGGCCTCGCGCTCGGCGGCGGGCACGGTCTCGCGGGTCGCCGCTTCGGCCTCACGAGCGACAACCTCGTCGCGGCGCGCGTGGTGACCGCCGACGGCCGGGTGCGCCACGTGGACGCGGACACGAACCAGGACCTCTACTGGGCATGTCGCGGCGGAGGCGGGGGCAACTTCGGGATCGTCACGTCGCTGACTCTGAGGACGCATGGCGTGTCGCGCGCCGCGTACTTCTTCGTGTCGTGGCCGTGGTCCCAGGCGAGCGAGGCGATCGCCGCGTGGCAGCGCTTCGCGCCGCACGCGCCGCCGGCGCTCACCTCGATCCTGTCGCTCGGGACGACGGGCGGCTCGGGCTCCCCGCGCATGTCGGCCCTCGGCCAGTACTTCGGGAGCGAGGCGGGGCTCCGGCGGCTCGTCCGGCCGCTCACCGCCGTGAGCGGCGCGAGCCTCACCACCGGCACGTCGAGCTACTTCACGATGGTGCTGCGCTGGGCCGGCTGCCTCGACGGCGGACTGTCCGCCTGCCACCGCTCCACGCGCTCGAGCTTCTTCGCGAAGTCGGACTACTTCGACAGCCCGGTCGGCCCGCGCGGGCGCGCGCGGATGATCGACTGGATCGAGCGGCGCCAGCGCACGCCGTCGCTCGGCTCCGGGGCACTGCTGCTCGACGCCTACGGCGGGGCGCTGAACCGGCCGTCGCCCGACGCCACCGCGTTCGTCCACCGCGACATGCTGTTCTCGCTCCAGTACCTCGCCTACTTCGGCGGCGCGACGGCGGGGCGGGCGAGCAGGCGCTGGATCAACGGGGTCTGGCACGCGCTCCGCCCACACGTCTCGGGCGAGGCGTACCAGAACTACATCGACCCGGACCTCGACCGCTGGCAGCGCGCGTACTACGGCGCGAACCTCGACCGCCTGCGCGAGATCAAGAAGCAGGTGGACCCCGACTTCCGGTTCCGCTTCCGGCAGGCGATCCCGCCGGCGCGCTGATGGACCGCGACTCGCTCAGGCGGCTGCGGGCGCAGCCCGGCTACCTCCGGTTCGTGTCGGCGGCCACGCTGGCGCGAGTCTCCGACGAGATGTTCTCGGTCGGCGTCGTGCTGCTCGTGCTCGACCGGACCGGAAGCCCGGGCCTCGCGGGCGCAACGGTGGCCGCGATCACGTTCCCGAGCCTCGTGAGCGGCCCCCTGCTCGGCGCGTGGCTCGACCTCACCGGCCGGCGCCGCACGCTGATGGTGATCGACCAGCTCGTGATCGCGTCGGTGCTCGTCGCGCTCGTGCTGCTGGTGGGGCACGCCCCGCACTGGCTGCTGCCGCTGGTCGTGATCCCCGCCGGGATCACCTACCCGGTGTCGTTCGGCGGCTTCACGAGCATGATCCCCGCGCTCGTGCCCGGCGAGCTGCTGCCACCGGCGAACGCGCTCGAGACGAGCAGCTTCAACTCCGCCCTCGTGATCGGGCCCGCGCTGGCGGGCACGCTGTCCGCGGTGATCGCGCCCGTGGCGCCGCTGCTCGTGGAGGCGGCGCTCGCGCTCGCCGCGCTCGCATTGATCGTGCGCATCCCGGGGCTCGACAAGGCTCCGGAGCATGCCCCGGACCGCACGCTGTGGAGCGTCGCCGGCGACGGCCTGCGGAAGATCGTGGCGGTGCCGCAGCTGCGCGCCGTGACCGCCACGGCAGCGTTCGGCATGTGCGGGCTGGGTCTGCTCACGGTCGCGTTTCCCCTGTTCGCTGTCGAGCACCTCGACGTGGGGCGGAGCGCGGCGGGCTACATGTGGGCCGCCTTCGCGGTTGGCTCGACGCTCGGCGCGCTCAGCCTGGTGCGGATCCAGCGCACGTTGGCGCCCGAGCGGATCGTGCTCGCCGGCTATGCGATGTTCGGTGTCCTGATGCTGAGCTGGCCGCTCGCGGGGACGCTCGCGGTCTTCCTCGTGCTCGTGGCGCTTGCCGCGCTGGTGGACGGGCCCGCCCTGGCGGCGCAGTTCGGCACCCGTCAGGTGCACGTGCCGCCGTCGCTCTACGGGCAGGTGTTCACGACCGCGGTGGGGCTCAAGGTGGGGTCGTTCGCGCTGGGCTCGGCGCTCGGCGGCGTGATCGCGACCGAGCTGGGCTCCGCCGAGACGATCGTCGTGGCGGCGACCCTGCAGCTGGCCGGCGCGGTCGTGGGGGTCACGCTTGCGCGTCTTCCCGGTCTTCGGGACCGAGACGAAGCTGCTCGCCCTCCGTCGGCTCGTAGGGCTTGAACTCGGGCGGCGGCAGCGGCTCCGTCGTGGCGTCCGCCTGCGCCGCCGCGCCGGGCCTGCGCGGCGGGCGCCGGGTCCTGATCGGCGGCGTGCCGCCGGGTGCCTCGGCGGGCACGTCGTCGGGCGGCCGCTTGGCGCGCTCGCGGCTGCCCGCCAGGAACAGGATCGCGGCGCCGGCGGCGCCGAAGATGTTCTGACCCACGCCGCGGTCGAGCAGCCCGGCGAATATCAGCGCGCCGGCCCAGACGCCCGCGCCCGCGATCACTGTGCCGTCGCCGAAGGGGAGATGGAAGCGCGCGCCCTCGGCGCGGGCGAACAGGAGGGCGAGCACGCCGAGGGCCAGTATCAGCTGGCCGGCCTCCACGAACGAGAAGGAGCCGAGCGTGCTGAGTATCAGGAGGAGCGCGCCGGCCGCCGCGAGGCGCTGCTCGAAGCCGAGGATGCGCGCGGCGTGCGCGGTGCGGCGGAGCACGTCAGCGGCCATCGTCGAGGGGGCGCCGGCCCGCGAAGCCGGCCTCGGGCTCGTGCCAGTACTCGATCGCGTCCTCGCCCTCCTGCCAGCACAGGTACACCTCGCGGCCCTCGCGGATCGAGGGGAAGTCGAGCAGGCCGCGGTCGAGGTCGCGCAGCACGACATCCAGCTCGCGCAGCTCGGCCATCGAGTCGCGCAGCTCCACGAAGCCCTCGGAGACGGTCCGGCCCGGGTCGCCGCCGCCGTTCGTCGGGCCCGCCTCCGACAGCGCCTCGCGCGCCTCGCGGTCCCCGAGCCGGTCGCGCGCGGAGCGCATCCGCGCGATGAGCTTCACCACGTGCGGCAACAGGTCGGCTGCCTCGGCGAGCGTGTAGTGGCGCTTGTGGATCACGCCGCCGCGCCGGCGCCGGCGCGGATACGGCTCTCGAGCAGCTCGGCGTCGGCGTCCGACACGGTGCGCAGCTGCCCCTGGAATGCGAGGTGCCAGTGATCGGCCGGCCACTTGCGGGCGTGCTCCAGCTCGCCGGCGAGCTCCACCGCCGGCACGAAGTCGTCCTCGTCGAGGACGATCTCCGGCTCGGTCTCGAAGCGCCATGGATACGCGTCCACCTTGCCCGGCTTGCCGGGCCAGATCTTCGTGCGGTCCTCGTACATCTCGCCCGTCACGCGGACGATCCCGCCGAAGGCCTGGACGCCAGTCACGTAGAAGGCGATCCGGTCCCCGGGCTCCATCTGCTCGGCCATACCGCGCCGGCCCTCCTTGGCGCCGATCACGCGAAAGCCGTGCTCGCGTGTGGCGCGGAAGTTGTCGAGCGATCCGGTGAGCACCCAGGTCTTGGCCACCCTGGACAGCCTAGTGGCCGAGGACTTCCACGAGTTACTGTGTGGCGGCCATGGCTGACGACGAGCTTCATCTGATCGGGCCGGACGACGTCGCATACCGGCTCGAGCTCACACCCGCCCAGCTCAAGATCACTTACACCGCCCTTAAGTCGTTCCTCGACGATTTCGGCCATGACGAGCGCGTCGTGCACGATGTGGTGCGCGAGGTGCTGGCCAAGCTCCCCGAGGAACACGCCATTCGCTCGATCGACATCAGCAAGGGCCGGTAGTCCGCCGCGGTGACCGCCGCCCCCCAAGCCACGCTTGCGCGGCGGCGAGTGCCGCGGGAGGTATCGCGTCGTGACCTGCTGCGCGCCGGCGGAGCCGGGGCGCTCGGCTATGCCACGCTCGGCCTGAGCGGCGCCGGGGCCCAGGCGCCGCAGCGCATGAACGTGGTGGTCGTGGTGATGGACAGCCTGCGCGCGGACCACGTCTACAGGAACCGCGCCCGCACCGCGGCCTGGGACAGGCTCGGCCGGCAGGGCGTCCGCTTCCTGAATGCGCACCCGGAGGGGATGCCCACCATTCCCGCGCGCCGCTCGATCATGTCCGGACGGCGCGTGTATCCGTTCCGCGGGTGGCACCCGTGGCCGAACCTGCCGCCGCAGCCGGGCTGGGAGCCGGTCGGCATCGACGGCGAGATGTGGACGGTCACGCTCGGCAAGGCGGGTTGGACGACCGGCTACGTGACCGACAACCCGCACCTGCTCGAGCCCGTTCACAAGCGCTTCAGGTCCAAGTTCGACAGGATCGAGCTGGTGCCCGGGCAGGTGCCCGGCAGGGGGCGCGGACCGCACCGCGTGTCGCGGCGGGAGCTGGACCACCACCTGCCGAAGTCGCTCCGCGGCACGCGCGCGGAGCCACGGATGAGGAACTACCTCGCCTGGAACCGGCCCGGGCGTGACGAGAAGGACTACAACGCCGCGAAGGTGTTCCGCAACGGGATGAATTGGATCGAGTGGGCGCGCACCCGGCAGCCGTTCGCGCTCGTGATCGACTCGTTCGACGCGCACGAGCCGTGGGACGCGCCGCGGCGGCTGATCGACATGTACGGCGACGCCAATCCGCATGGGGTCGAGCCGATCCAGCCGTTCGCGACGCCATCCGGCAGGGCGAGCGAGCTGTATCTCACCCAGCGGCTGCTGCGCCGGATGCGGCAGCTATACGCCGCCGAGGTGACGATGGTCGACGTCTGGCTGGGCCGCTTCCTCGACCGGCTCGAGAACCTCGGCCTCGCCGGGAACACGCTGGTCGTGCTGGTGAGCGACCACGGCGTGCTGCTGGGCGAGCGCGGCTGGGTGGGGAAGCGCTACTCGGAGATGCACGAGGAGCTGACGCACGTCCCGCTGGCGATGCGCCACCCGGCCCGGAAGGCCGCGGGCCGCACCTCGAACTACTTCGCCTCCACGCACGACGTGGGTCCGACGGTGCTGTCGGTGCTCGGCGTGGACGAGCCGCGTGGGATGAACGGCGCCGACCTGTCGCCGCTGTTCGACGGCCGGGCGCCGCGGAAGAAGCGGAGCTACCGGACCGCCGCCTACAACACCTTCGTGAGCGCCTCCGACGGCCGCTGGCTCCTGATCGTGGGCAACCGCCGGGAGGAGCTCCGGCTCTACGACAGGAAGTCCGACCGCTACGAGCGCCGCAACGTCGCCGACCGCCACCCGAAGAAGGTCCACGAGCTGTGGGGGAAGATCCTGCGCGACGCGGGCGGGAAGCTGCCGCGCTTCAAGAACGTGGGCGGCGAGGGCTAGCCCGGCCGGCTAGTCAATCGGGATCTCCTCGACCAGCGGCTCCTTCTGCTCGCGGTCGAGGCGCTCCAGGTACCAGTCGATCAGCGAGCGGAGCGTGAGCAGGAACTCGCGGATGATGTCCTTCAGCTGACGGTCGAGATCACTCTCCATCGGCGGCCTTCTCGAACGTGATCTCCAGGCTGCCGTCCTCCAGGCGGGCGCCCGCCGTTGCATAGGCGCTCAGTGCCGGTGGGAGCATGATCGTTCGCTTGTGCCCGCCGACGCGCACGATCACCTCGAGGCCGATCTTCTTCAGGCTCAGGTCGCCGCGGTCGGCGAACGGGACGTCCACGCGGAGGGTCGCGGTGCCGTTGTCCGTCACCAGTTCCTGGGACAGGCGGTCGTGCAGCACGGCGGCCGGGTCGTGCCCGTTGAACACCGCGCCGGCGAGCCGGTCGAGCATCTCGGCGCCCATCACCTCGCGCTCGAAGTAGTCGGCGGTCAGGACCGGCACGGGGGCGAACGCGGATCGCACCAGCTCGAGCTGCTCCTCCTGCGACTCGCGCCAGCCGGCGAAGTAGCCCTCATGCGGCAGCAGCCGGTTCACGACGACGGCGTCGGTGAGGTAGCCGTAGAGATTCAGGTAGGTGAACGTCCGCATCGACTCCTTCACCACCATCCGATCCGGGCTGGTGACCAGCCGGATGCTCGTTCGCGAGCGGTCGCGGAGGATGCCGTTCATCGCGACGAGGTTGCGCGCAAGGCGTTCCACGTCGTCGAACACAGCCTCGCCCGGGAGCGGGATGTCGAACAGCGTGCGCGCGAACGGCGCGAGCCTGCGCTGCGACGGCAGGATGCGCTCGAGCCACCAGGTCACCACGTCAGGGAACGACAGGAGGCGCAGCGTCTCGCCGGTGGGCGCGCAGTCCACGATCGCGCAGTCGAACTCGCCCTCCTCGTGGTGGCGCTTGATCCACAGGAGCGAGAACAGCTCGTCCATCCCGGGCGGCACCGTCAGCTCCTCGGCCGAGATGCGGTCGATGCCGCGTTCGGCCAGCATGTCGCCGAGCCACGCCTGCACGCCGTCCCAGTGGCGCTCCATCTCCTCCTGCGCCTGCACCTCCTGCGCGAACAGGTTGCTGCCCACGTGGGTCGGCTCGGGGCCGAGCTCGGCCTCGAGCGAGTCGGACAGGCTGTGGGCCGGATCGGTGGACAGGACGACTGTCCTGAGACCGGCCTCGGCGCACCGGCGCGCGGTCGCGGCCGCGATGCTGGTCTTGCCTACTCCGCCCTTGCCCGTGTAGAGGATGGTGCGCGGCGACATGAATCGCCGCACTCTAAAGGCATCGCTCCGCGCCGGGCACCGCCCGGCGCCTCGCGCACGGAGGCATCGCTCCGCGCCGGGCACGGCCGGGCTAGCCGGGCTGGTTCTCCACCACGACGTCGGCCGTGTCGCTGTCGCGCTTGCCGAGTCCCGTGCGCAGCTCCTTCGCCGCGACCCGCACCGTGAACGTCGACGGCCCCCTCGGCGTCCACGCGAAGGCGCCGGTGCCGCGGCGGAAGGTCCCGAGCCGGTCGAAGACGATGCGGCCGTCGGGCCTCGTGACGGTCACCTGCACGGCCGACAGCTTGGACACGCTGAAGCGGAGCGAGACCGGCTCGTCCTCGGTCGCGTTCGCCGGGCCCTCGTAGTCGATCGTGGGCGGGTCCACCTGATAGCCGCGGTACTTGCGCGCGTACTCGCAGAACACGGCGCCCTGGCGGCGCGAGCAGAGGCTCTGGAGGAACTCGCGCAGCAGCTCGTGGTAGTCGCGGCTCGACTCGTGCCCGCGGTAGTTGTAGAGCGACCAGTCGCCCACGTCGCTCAGCGGGACCTCCTCGCGGCCCTCCGCGATCGCGTCGGAGTAGAGCGTGCGCGCACGTGCATCGCCGGCGAGGTTCGAGAAGTCGTACAGGCCGATCAGCGACTGGAGGAAGGCGTTGAAGATGTAGAGGCGCGGCGCGAACGAGTACTGGAGGTAGTGCACGCCGCCGGCCGGACCGGTCGTCCGCACGCCGGTGGGAGGGGCGGTGGTGAACGCGCCCAGGGCGCGGCGGGCGGTCTCGGCGTACTTCGGCTCGTTCAGCAGCTGCGACGCGCGGCCGAGCGCCTGGATGCCGGTGGCCTGCGCCATCCCGCTCATCCACGGCGGCACGCCGCCGCCGAAGTAGAAGAGGTACTCCCACGCGATGAAGCCGCGGCCGCGGTTCACGGCGAGCGCGGTCATCTCGTCGAGGATCCGGCGGAGCGCGGCCTCGTCGCAGATGGGCTCCTTTCGCTCACAGAAGCCGTGCAGGTGGTTGGCCTTCTTGAAGATCGACAGCGGGTGGAGCTGGAGCCCTTCGCCGCCGAAGTACTGGTAGAGCAGCTCGCTGCCCCGGAAGCTCACCTGGTCGCCGACCGCCGGGTACGGCATCCGCGGCCAGTACTGGCGGTTGCGCTCGAGCTGCAGGAAGACGGCGGGCATGCGGCTCGGGACGAGGCGCCTCTCCAACGCCAGCGACTCGACCGAGACGAGCACGTACCGCAGCTGCGTCGCGCGCGCTCCGCGCAGGCGCCGAAGCGTGCGGACCGAGCGCACGTACGTGGCGCGCCAGCGGCGGTACTGCGCCTTCCTGATGTGCTTGCGCCGCAGCTCCCTGCGCAGGACGGCGTAGACCGCCCGCCGCCCGCGCTTCGTGCTCGCGCGGGCGCGCACGCCCGCGGCCCCCCCTCGGGCGGGCCCGCCGAGGGCGATCTCGGCGCGCGTGGGCACGGCCGGATCGTCGACCCGGTGGGCGCTGCCCGCGTCCACCTCGATCACCGTTCCCGCGTGCGCCGAAGCGGCGCAGACCGCCGTCATGACGACGGCCGCGAGTGCCGTTCGCTTCACGTACCCCATCCGCCTGAACAACGCCTCGGATCGCACCGAGTTGCGGTGCCTCCAGCTAGTGTGCGGCGCGTGCGCCGCGCCCTGTTCCTCCTGCTCTTCGCCGCGCTGGCGCTCGCCTCCTGCGGGGGAGGGAACGACCAGGAGGACGTCCAGAGCCTCCTCGACAAGGCCTTCAGCAGCTCGATCAAGAGCGCGAATCTGAGCCTCGACGCGACGATCCAGGTGAAGGGTAGCCCGGGGCTCGAGAAGCCCCTTCGGATCAAGGCCACAGGGCCGTTCCGCACCAACGACGGGAAGATCCCGTCCGCCGACATCGAGCTGAAGATCGGCAACGACGGGGGCGGCCAGACGATCACGACCGGCTTCCTCTCGACGGGCGACCGCGCCTTCGTCAAGTTCCAGGACATCTATTACGAGCAGCCCCGCGCGCAGGTGGCGAAGGCGAACGAGTCGATCGCGCAGAACAGGTCGAAGCGCGGCTCGCTGCGCGGCCTCGGGCTCGACCCGCGCACCTGGCTCGCCGAGGCGAAGGACGTGGGCGAGGACGAGATCGCGGGCGTGAAGACCCGCCACATCGCCGGAAAGCTCGACGTCGAATCCGTGATGCGGAACCTCAACGAGTTCGTGCGCCGGTCGGGGAAGACGCTGGGCCAGACGACCGGCCAGACGCCGCCCCAGCCGCTCTCGACTGAGGACATCCACATGGTCGGCGAGGTGGTGCACGATCCGACCTTCAACGTCTACGTGGGCGAGAAGGACGACACCATCCGGCGGCTCTCCGGCAAGCTCGAGTTCGACGTCCCCGAGGAGAGCCGCGCGAGCATGGGCGGGATCCAGTCGGGTTCGATCGAATTCAAGCTGGAGTTCGCGAACGTGAACGGCGACCAGCAGATCGAGGCACCGGCGAACGCGCGACCTATCTCATCCCTGACGCGCTCGCTGGGCGGCACCGGCGGGCTGGGAGGAATCGCGACGGGCGGCGGGGGCGGCACGGTGCCCGGCACCGGTAACGACAGTGGCACCGGCACCCCGAGCGTTCCCGACAATGCGAGCCCCGGCGCGCAGGACTTCAAGGACTACGCCGACTGCCTCGACAAGGCGCGCCCGGAGGACACCGAGGCGCTACAGCGCTGCGCGGACCTGCTTCAGCGTCCCTAGCTCGATGCCCCAGCGGGCCGCCAGCTCGGCCTTCTCCTCGTCCACGGCCCAGCGGTCGGGGCGCTCGTCGCCCTCGTGATCGGGCGTCGCGCCCTTCAGCAGCATCGAGCCGCGGTTGTCGCCGATCGTTCGGATCTCGACGACCTCCTCGTCCGTCAGCACCGGGCCGGCCGGGACAGCGGCCAGCTCGTCGCGCTTGCGCTCGATCGGCTTCGCGTCCGGCCCGGGCTCCTGGATGAGCGTCGGCGCGACGCACTCGACCGCGTGGTGCGCGAGGTTCCACACGCAGGCGAGCTGGAGCGGCGTGAGACCGTGGCGGTCGGCGATCGGCCTGATGCGCTCGAGCCGCCCGCGGCCCGCCTCCACCCAGCCCTCTGGCCGGAAGCCGCGGTGGTCGTGCGAGTCGAACCGGTGGCCGGGGAGCACGTCGTCGTGGAACAGCCCGCCGTAATCGACCACTCGCGTGATAACCCGCACGTCGTGCCGCACCGCTGCGTCGAGCGCGAGCTCGCCGGGCCACGGCTCGAACGGGTTCAGGATCAGCATCGCCCAGTCGATCAGCTCGCCGTACCGCTCGAAGCAGCCGATCAGGTCGAGCGTGAACCCGTTCGCCGGGCCGGGGGCCACGCCGATCGCGCCGGCGAGTCCGTCGTGGTGAAGCTCGTCCAGCGCCTCCCACACCTCGGGCGCCTCGAAGCCGCGGCGGTCCGGGTTGTGTAGGAGGAGCAGCTCGAAGGAGTCGACCCCCACGCGCTCGAGGCTCCTCTCCACAGCCATGCGGAGGTAGTCGCGATAGCCGTCCGGGCCGCGCAGGCGAGGGTCGGTGAAGCGGGGGTAGCCCTTGGCGCCCTCGCGCTCGCCCTCGTAGAAGTCGTGACCCACCGCGCCCACCAGCGAGTACCGGTCGCGCGGCACGCCGGCGAGCGCGCGCCCCAGCAGCGCATCGGCCTCGCCGGCACCGTAGGCGTCGGCGGTGATGAGCGTGTCGATGCCGCCGCCGGGGCGCAGCAGCGCCTCGAGTCGGTCGTCCCAGATCGGCTCGCCGAAGCGCATGAAGCGCCCTCCGCTCCAGGTGCCCACTGCCACATGCCCCAGCATGCCTTCACTCTATGGTCCGGGCCGTGGAACTCGATGCCCTCGCACCGTGGGCAGCGCTGATCGCAGCGCTGATCTTCTTCCTGTGGCTCGATCTCCACTTCTTCGCTCGCGGACGTGAGCCGAGCTTCAGGGAGGCGGCGTGGTGGTCGGTCGGCTGGCTCGCGCTCAGCCTGCTCGCCGCGATCCCGGTCCTGCTCTTCGAGGGCGCCAACGACGCGGTCACCTACACGACCGTCTACCTGATCGAGCGCTCGCTGTCGCTCGACAACCTGTTCGTCTTCCTGCTGCTGTTCGCGTACTTCGGCGTGCCGTACGTGCACCGGCCGCGGCTGCTCTTCTTCGGGATCATCGCGGCGCTCGCGCTGCGCGGCGTGTTCATCCTGGTCGGCACTGCCGTCCTCGACGAGTTCCACTTCATGGTCTACCTGCTGGGCGTCGGCCTGCTGGTGCTTGCGTACCGCGTGTTCATGGGCGTCGAGGAGAGCGTCGATCCCGACCGCAACCTGATGGTGCGGCTGGTGCGCCGCGTCTGGCCCGTCACCAGCGAGTTCCACGGCGGGCGCTGGTTCGTGCGCAAGGAGGACTCGAAGCGCCGGTACGCGACGCCGATCTTCCTGTGCCTCGCCGCGATCGTGTTCGCCGACGTGGCGTTCGCGATCGACTCGATCCCCGCCGCCTTCGCGATCACGCGCGACCCGCTGCTGATCTGGATGGGGAACGTGTTCGCGCTGCTCGGCCTGCGCGCACTGTTCGTGCTCGTCGAGAGCCTGATCGCGCGGTTCCGGTACCTGGACGAGACCATCGCGATCATTCTCGGGCTCGTGGGCGTGAAGCTGCTGGCGGAGGACCTGGTGAAGGTCGGCCCGGTGCCGAGCCTGGCGGTGATCGCGGTCGCGTTCGCGATCGGGATCCTGCTGTCGGTGCGAGTCGACAAGCAGGATCCGCAGGCCGAGGAGCACCGCGAGGAGCGGCGCGCCGAGGTGCACGCGCGGAGCGGGCTCTAGGCCGGGCTCCGCCCGCGGGCAAGTTGGCGCTCCAGCGCCGCTAGACGGTCATCCCACTGGGCGCCCACCTCGGCCATCCAGGCGAGCGCCTCCGACATGGGAGCAGGGGTGGGGCGGTAGAGGACCTCGCGCCCCTCCCGGCGCGTTGCCACGAGTCCGGCGGCGGCTAGCGTCCCGAGATGCTTCTGGACCGCCTGTCGGCTCACCGGCAGCTCGCGGCTCAGATCGGTGGCGGTCGCTTCCCCTCGCTCGCCGAGCGTTGCGTAGAGAGAACGTCGGGTTCCGTCAGACAGCGCGGCGAAGACGGCGTCCGCCGGATCCACCGGCATCAGCGCAGCGCGCCCGCCAGCGCCACCGGCCCGGCTCCGCCCGACATTCCGCCGAACTCGATCGCGAGGTCGCGGCCGTCCAGGATCGCAAGCGGTCGGGACTCGGTCACGCGGATGCGCGTCCCGGTGTCGGTCTCGTCGAGCTCGAGCTCCACGCGCGTTGACTCCTCTCCCGGCGCGCTCCACCAGAACGCGAGCCGGTGTGGGGCCTCCACCTCCTCGACGAACCCGGTCCGCTCGCCGGCGCTCACCTCGCCCGCCTCGCGCAGGTCGATAGTCGCGCCCTCGCCGAGCCATTCGGGCTCCGCGAGCGACTCCCAGACGTCCTCGATCCCGTCCGGGACGGTCAGCTCCCGCTCAACCAGCTCTTCCATCTCGGCCTCCAGATTGTGCAACCAATCGGTTGCTATTCTGGTCCGCAACCACTGAGTTGCATAGTACCTGAGAGGAGAGCGGAATATGCAGATCGGACGCGTCCACAGCCAGCTGGTCCCAATGGTGGTCGAGCAGACGTCGCGGGGCGAGCGCTCCTTCGACATCTACTCGCGCCTGCTCAACGAGCGGATCGTCTTCATCGGCCGGCCGATCGACGACGAGATCGCCAACCTCGTCGTGGCTCAGCTCGTCCACCTTGAGTCGGAGGACCCGGACAAGGACGTGTCCGTTTACGTGAACTCGCCGGGCGGCTCGCTTCACGCCGGGCTCGCGATCTACGACACGATCCAGTACATCCGGCCCGACGTGCAGACGATCTGTTACGGGATGGCGATGTCGGCCGGCTCGCTCATCCTCGCGGGCGGCACCGCCGGCAAGCGGCTCACCCTGCCCAACTCGCGGATCCTGATCCACCAGCCCTCGTCCGGGTTCCAGGGCCAGTCCTCGGACATCGAGATCCACGCACGCGAGGTGCTCGAGCTGCGCCGGCTCCTGGAGGAGATCTACGCGCAGCACACCGGCAGGACGCCCGAGGAGGTGCACGAGGACATGGAGCGCGACCGCTTCTTCAGCGCGGAGGAGGCGGTCGACTACGGCCTGGTCGACCGGATCGTGTCCGCGAGCGAGCTGCGCCGCCCGCCGTCGGGCTTCGCCGCCGCGGCCGTGGGGGTGGAGGAGGACTAGTACAACTGGCGGATGCGCCGCCTCTGGCCCTCGCTGCTGATTGTTCTGCTTGCGGGGCTGGCCCTGAGTGGGTGTCTCGGTGGGGATGATGACGACACGGCGCCGACCGCCTCGGCCAGGGAGCACGAGGCGCTCCCCTCGCCGGCCATCGCACGCGCGGAGCTCGAGGAGCATCTTGCCGCGCTGCAGCGCATCGCCGACCGCAACGGCGGCACCCGCGCCGCCGGCACGCCGGGGTACGACCAGTCGGCGAGCTACGTGGCCGCGCGGCTCGAGGACGCCGGCTGGCGGGTGACCCGCGAGGACGTGCCGTTCACGTACTTCCGGCTGCGCGAGGCGTCGCTCACGGTCGGCGGCCGCGAGCTCACGCGTGCCGATGACTTCCAGGTGCTGAGCTACTCCGGCTCGGGCCGCGCCGCGGGCGGCCTGCGGGACTCGGGGCTCGGCTGCGATGCCGGCGATTTCGACGGCCTCGAGAGCGGCCAGACCCCGCTGGTGGAGCGGGGCGAGTGCTTCTCGCGCGTGAAGGCTCGGAACGCCGAGCGGGCGGGCGCCAAGGCGCTCGTCATCCGGGAGGAGGTGCGCAGCAGGCGCGGCGTGCCGAGCGGCACGCTGGCCGGGTCGGGGATCGGGATCCCGGTCGTGGTGGTCTCCACCCGCGCGCTCGGCGGCGCCGCGGATGGCACCCGCGTGTCGGTGAGCGTGGACGCGGCCTCGCGCGCCGGCCGCACCCAGAACGTGATCGCCGAGACACCGGGCGGCAGCGATGGCCACGTCGTCATGGCAGGGGGGCACCTCGACTCGGTCGCCGGCGGGCCGGGCATCGACGACAACGGCAGCGGCGACGCCACCCTGATCGAGGCGGCCGAGGCGATCGGGAAGAACCCGCCCGGCGCGAG
>Ga0126306_10000339_pt1 | contig 20531 bp, 21 predicted proteins | sample Plot27_FD_92592 | JGI IMG/M metagenome (GOLD analysis project Ga0126306, IMG submission 92592) | Serpentine soil microbial communities from UC McLaughlin Reserve, CA, USA - Plot27 | ecosystem: Environmental > Terrestrial > Soil > Grasslands | place: USA: UC McLaughlin Reserve, Lake County... | reverse complement strand
GTCGTTTCAGACGGAGCGCGGGCAAGCCCGGGCACGTGATAGCGGCACCGCGAGCGGTGCCTGGGCCGCCGCCGCTGCCTGACGAGAAGGCCTATCTCCGGACGCATACGCGCCGGTACAGCCTCCTGCTCGACCTCGTCAAGAGCTTTGGGCCAAAATCCATCCTCGTCGTCGGCCCTAGCTACGAGAGCGTGCTCCTACGCGAGGCCGTTCCCGGCGCGAGCGTGGACACCCTCGGCTGGGAGGATCATCGCTTTCCGCGCGTCGAGGGCGAGCGGCACGACCAGCACGACCTGAACGATCTCCACTACCCCGAGCTGGAACCGCATGACGTCGTCGTCTGCAGCGAAGTGATCGAGCACCTCCACGTCTCGCCCGTGCCGCTGCTTCGCTTCCTCGCGGGGAGCCTCAGCCCCGGAGGGCGCTTACTCGTGCAGACGCCGAACGCCACCGCGTTGCCGAAGCGTCTCCGAATGCTGCTGGGGCAAAACCCGTACGAGCCGATTCGCGATCAGCCCGGGAATCCCGGCCACTTCCACGAGTACACGGCCGAGGAGCTGCGTGAGGCGGTTGAGGCGGCCGGCCTCGAGATCGAGCGCCTCGTCACCGCCAACTACTTCGACCACGGGTCTCGCAAAAACCGCGTCTACCGGGCGCTCGGGCCGGTGTTGCCCAGCACCCTCAGGGAGGGGATCACGGTCGTCGCGCGCTCCAGCCGATAGTGGGGCCATGCGCCGGCTCGTGGTCCTGGCCCTTGCCGTCCTGCCGCTCGTCGCTTGCAGCGGCGAGCACGGCGAGCGCGCGCAGCAACTCCTGACCGGCGCCGAGGCCGCGCAGGCTCGGCTCAGCTCCGCCTCGTTCGAGGCGAAAGTCGCCTTCTCGCTGGACGGCCGCCGCTTCGGCCTCGTCATGGACGGCGGCGGGTACTTCAAGGGCCGGCGTGCGGGAGCTTCGGTCTTCTCGCTGCGGGCCGACGGGATCCCCGGGGCCGGCAGCTTCAACATGCAGGGTGTCGTCCGCCGCGGACAGCTGTCGATGACGTTGAACGGTCAACGGTTCTCCGTGCCCGCGCGGGCCTCCACGGAGCAACAGCTCGACTGGTCAGGCACGATGCTCGACCTCGCGCGCTACGTCAAGAACGTGCGTGTGCTCGAAGGACGGGTGGTGAACGGTGAGCGAGGAGCCACCATCGCCGGTGTGATCGACACGAAGGAGCTGCTGAAGGCTGTCGCCAAGCTCGACACGCTCACTCGCGCAGCGAAGCTCGACGACTTCGACGGCAAGATCGGCGTCATCCATGCAGCCGTCTTCGTTGCCGCACGCACCGGGCTGATCCGCAGCGCGGCGGTCAACATGAAGCTGGACGTCGAGGGCAAGAAGATGGCGATCGACTTCACCTATCGCATGAAGTCCGCCAACAAGGCGGTCGCTGGGCTCTAATCCCCTTGTGGGGATGTTCGCGCGCCTGCGGAACGATTCGCCGGACGAGGCCGCCGACCGGACCGACCTCGTCACGGGACTCGCCTTCGCGGCCGGAGTGGCGGCGGCGCTCGGAGCAGGCGGCGACCAACTCCGAGAGCTCGACGTGCTCGACTCGTTCGTCTGGGTCTTCGTCACCGGACTGGCGGTGGGCTTTGCGCTCTACTGGGTCGCCGGCTGGGCGCTGGCGTTCGTCGTGAGGCGTCTGGGTGGCGCAGGGAGTCCGCGTCGAGTACGCCATCTGCTCGCGTTCTCGTTTGCCCCACTCGCCCTCGCGCTGGTGACGTGGCTGATCTGGGCGCCGTTGCTTCTGGCGCTTGCCGCAGGCAGTCTCGCGCTCCTCGTCGCCGGCCTCCGTGAGGTGTACGGCTGGACCGTCGCGCGTGCGGGCGCTGCCGTCGGTCTGGCGATCCTCTGGCTCGGCGCGCTAGGAGTCGGCCTCCTGAGCGTGCTCGTGCTGCTCCGTCGCCTGGGCTGAAGCGCCGCCTGGGCGGCGCCGACCATAGGAGCCCATGTCGGCTTTGCCGACGTGTGCGTCGAATAGGGCGAGTTCCTCCTCTGAGATCGAATAGGTGTGCTCGGCGGCGGGGAAAGCTCCGCTGCGCACCTCAGAGGCGAACGACTCGAGTGCACGCTTGATCGTGTCGCCGAGCTCGGCGTAGCGCTTGACGAACCTGGCCGGCGTTCGGTCGGAGAGGCCGAGCAGGTCGTGCCAGACGAGCACCTGCCCGTCGCACGCAGGCCCGGCGCCGATCCCGATCGTCGGGACCGTGAGCGCCTCCGAGATCCGCCGCGTCACGGCGGCGGGCACGGCCTCGAGCACCACCGCGAAGCACCCCGCGGCCTCCAGAGCCCTGGCGTCGGCGAGCAGCCGCCGCGCTTTTGCCGCCGTCCGGCCCTGAGCCTTGTAGCCGCCGAGCATCGTCGCCGACTGCGGCGTGAGCCCGATGTGGCCCATGACCGGAATCCCGGCGCCGACGATCGCCTGCACGCGCGACAGCGACGGGCCGGCTCCTTCGAGCTTCACGGCGTCGGCCCCTGCGTCCTTGACGAAGCGCACGGCGTTTGCGAGCGCGGTCTCGTCCGAGACCTGGAACGAGCCGAAAGGCATGTCCGCGATGACGACCGCACGCTCGGTCCCGCGTACCACGGCGCGCACGAGGAGGAGCAGCTCCTCGACCGTCACCGGCACCGTCGAGTCGTAGCCGAGCACGTTGTCGGCGGCGGAATCGCCGACCAGGATAAGGTCGACGCCGGCTGCGTCCGCGAGTCGCGCGCCGGGATGGTCGTAGGCGGTCACCATGACGAGCTTCTCGCCTTGCGCCTTGCGCTCGCCGAGCTCGGTCAGGGACAGCTTCATCGCGAATCTCCTTCCAGGACAGCATTGTCGATCAGTCGGGTGGAGCCGATGCGGACGGCGGCGGCGAGGACTCTCGGCGCGAAGTCGGCGACCTCGACGTACTCGACCTCGAGATCGGCGAGAAGCTCGCGTGCCTTCCCGGGGTCCTTTGTTGCGAGCGCGCGCGGGAGGGCGAGCGCTCGCTCGCGCTCCTCCGGTGTGAGGTACGCGTTGCGCGACGAGAGCGCCAGGCCATCCTCGTCGCGAACCGTCGGCAGGACGCGGATTGCGACGGGCACGTTCAGGTCGCGAACCATCCGCCGGATCACCGCGGCTTGTTGGGCGTCCTTCTGCCCGAAGTAGGCACGGGCTGGACGGACGAGGTTGAAGAGCTTCAGGCAGATCGTCGCGACGCCGCGGAAGTGCCTAGGGCGGAAGTCGCCCTCGAGGCCGCGGCCCAGCTTCTCGACCTCGACCCAGGTCTGGAACCCGGGCGGATAGATCTCGTTCGGGCGGGGCGCGAAGAGCACGTCGACGCCGAGCTCTGCCGCCACCTTCACGTCGCGTGCCTCGTCTCGCGGGTAGCGGTCGAGATCCTCGCTTTGTGTGAATTGAGCGGGGTTCACGAACAGGCTGACGACGACGGCCTCCGTCTCGGCGCGTGCGGCGCGGAAGAGCGAGAGGTGACCCTCGTGGAACGCCCCCATCGTGGGGACGAGGCCGATCGCAACCCCGCGAAAGGGATCCAGTGCCTCCTCCAGCTCGCTGATCGTCCGGGCGACGATCACCGCGCCGTCGCCTCCGCAAGCACCCGGTAGAGCGGCTCCAGCGTCGGCTTTCGCGTTCGGATTGCTTCGAGATGCCGGTCAACCGTTGTCCAGTCGCCGCGTGAGATCGGCCCGGTCAGCTCGAAGCCGTTGTCGATCACGCCTTGGATCAGCGGGCGGAGGCCTTCTGCGGGCGCTCCGACCGCTTCGAAGATCTCGCCGGCCGTTCGGTAGAGCGTCACGAGGTAATTGGAGGCGAAGGAGGCGCCCGCGTGGTAGAGCGCGCGATCCGCCTCGGCAAGCGCAAACGGCCGGAGACCGAGGAGCCGCGCGAGCTCGAAGCCCACCTCGCGGGCCTCGTCGGTCTCGGCGGTGACCGCCGCGTACGCTCCGTCCAGCTGCTCTGGGCCGCGGGCGCGCGTGAAGCTGTGGAGCGGGTGCAGGCCGAAGCGCCGCTCGTGTGGATCGAGCGCCGAGAGCGGCGTGGCGCCGCTCGTGTGCGCTACCCAGGAGCCATGTCCCGGGGTCAGACCCCCGGACACGTCCCGAATCGCCGCGTCCGGAACACAGAGCAGGATCACATCGGCGGGGTCACTCGGCTCGATTCCACGCTCGGCGAGCCGTGCGGTCACGGCTGAGCCGACGCGCCCGGCGCCGATCACTTTGACGGTTTCGATCATGGATTGCTCCAGTTCCGTGGCGGATACCGGGCAGAGTGAGTCTAGCTCCGGGCGGGGTAGCTCGGACGTCTACGGCGCGGTCAGTGCGACGACAGAGACCTCGGTCTCGGTCACTCCGACCGACGGCGCCGTCGTTTCCTGCTCCGTCCCTGCGGGTACGGACCTCTCGAAATTCCCCGGCGGGACGAACGTCAAGATGCCCTGCCATAAGATCGCCGGTGAGGTCCGACTCGAGTACCTGAAGTTGGAGCACGCTGTCCTCGAGATCCGGCGCTAAAGACAACCGCGGCGCTCAGGGCGGGGGTCAGGCTGGCCGCAGGGCCTGCCCCCGCCACCTTTTCGTTTCGCCGAAAGTCTCACGACTTTCGGCGATGAATAGAATCTCGGGGATGCCGATTTACGAGTACGTCTGCATGCAGTGCGAGTCCCATTTCGAGGAGCTCGTGCGGAACGGCGAGCAGCCCGACTGCCCCGAGTGCGGCGCCGCGAACATCCGCAAACAGCTCTCGGTTTTCTCGGCACATGGTTCGAGCACACAGCCGAGTTTCGACCCCGGGCCGGCTCCGCGCAGCGGTGGCTGCTGCGGCGGCTCGTGCGGCTGCGGTTAGACCCGAACTGTCCGCCGCGCTCCCTAGACTCGCCCGCGTGGACACGCTCCACGCACTCGGCGAACAGGTCTCCGGCTGTACCCGTTGCCGCCTCGCGCAGGGCCGCACCCAGGTCGTCTTCGGGGTGGGCAACCCGCACGCCGATCTGATGCTCGTGGGCGAGGCGCCCGGCTTTCACGAGGACAAACAGGGTTTGCCGTTCGTGGGCCAGGCCGGGAAGCTGCTCGACAAGCTCCTGGCCGGGATTGGGCTCGACCGCTCGCACGTGTACATCGCCAACGTGCTCAAGTGCAGGCCGCCTGGAAACCGTGATCCCCAGCCCGACGAGATCGAGTCCTGCGAGCCGCATCTGTTTCGCCAGATCGAGCTGATTGAACCGCGCGTGGTCGCGACACTCGGCAACTTCGCGACCAAACTCTTGTCCGGAAAGCCGACAGGGATCACCCGCGTCCACGGCGTCGAGCAGGAGACGACGATCGGTGGCAGCTCCGTCCTGCTCTATCCGCTGTACCACCCGGCGGCCGCGCTCTACACCCCGAAGATGCTCGAGGTGCTCCAGCAGGACTTCGCCCGGATCCCCGAGCTGATGGGCCGCGCGGCCGACGTTCCCGAGCCCGAGCCGATCTCGGCGCTCGCTGCCGAGCCCGCGGTCCAGCTGGGTCTTTTCTAGCCTCTACGACATGGAAGTCGAGTCATCCTCGGCCGAGGAGACCGAAGCCGTGGGCGCACGCATTGCGACCCAGCTGAGCCCCGGCGACGTCGTGACCGTCTCCGGCGAGCTTGGGACGGGCAAGACGACGCTCGTGCGTGGCGCCTGCCGTGCCCTCGGCGTCGACGACCCGATCACGAGCCCGACGTTCACGGTGGGCCACCGCTACCGCGGCCGGGTCGACGTGTCGCATCTCGACCTGTACCGCTTCGCGGGAGTCTCCGCCGCCGAGTGGGGAGACCTCGAGCCCTACTTCGACGGCGCCGTCTGCTTCGTCGAGTGGCCCGAAGCCGGCAAGGACGTGCTGCCGCCGGCCCGCTTTTCCGTCTCGCTCGCGCACGCCGGCGACGCGCAGCGGCACATCGAGGTGACGGAATGCTGATCGTTGCGTTCGACACGGCTACGGAGGTCGCCACCAGTGCGCTCGTCTGGGACGGCGAGGTCCTCGGCGAGCTCGCGTCGCGCCCTGTGTCCGTCCTCGAGGACGTCGATGCCTTGCTCCGCCGCGGCGGCGTCCGAGACTCGCAGCTCGAGGGGATCGTGGTCGGCATCGGGCCCGGCAGCTTCACGGGGCTCCGGATGGGATTGGCGACAGCACGAACGCTCGCCTTCTCATTCGACATTCCCCTCGCCGGTGTCTCCACCCTCGAGGCGCTGGCGGCTGGAGCCCCCGAGGCGGTCCCGGTGATCGACGCCCGCCGCCGGGAGGTGTTCGCGCTCGTCGACGGAGAGCACGTCGTCCTGGCCCCGGCAGACCTCCCGATCGACGCCGGCCGCTCCTACGTCGGTAACGGCGCCGTGCGCTACCGCCACTGGATCGAGTCCTCGGGCGGCTCCGTTCCGCTCGACGACACCGAGCTCCATCTCCCGCGCGCCCGCTTTCACGCCCAGCTCGCGACCGGCTTCGGCCCACCCGAGCAGGTCCAGCCCATGTACCTTCGAGTCCCGGACGTCGACCGCACACGCACGTGACCATCGAGATCCGTCGCCTCACTCTCGCCGACCTCGCCGCGATCGAGCGCATTGAGCGGCATGCCTACTCGACGCCGTGGTCGAGGTCGATGTTCGCGAGTGAGCTGGCGAAGACCTCCTCCATCTGCCTGGGCGCGTTCGACTCGGACGCCGGCGAGGTCCTCGTCGCCTACCTGATCATCTCTCGCTACGCCGACGCCTGGCATGTGATGAACGTGGCCGTCCATCACGACTACCGCGGGCACGGTATCGCCACACAGCTGCTCAACCAGCTCTTCGAGCTCACCGCGGGGGACGACCGCCGTGGCTACACGCTCGAGGTCCGGGTCTCGAACACGGCTGCGATCCGGCTCTACGAGCGGCTGGGCTTCGTTGCCCGGGGCGTCCGACGCGGCTACTACACCGACAATCGGGAAGACGCGCTGATCATGTGGAAGGACCCAGTCCGGGAACGCGCTTCGGCGTGATTCTCGGCATCGAGACATCCTGCGACGAAACGGCTGCCGCGCTCGTCACGCGGGACGGGCGCGTGCTCGCGAACGTCGTCTCTTCGCAGGCTGAGCTGCATGCGCCGTACGGCGGCGTCGTGCCGGAGGTCGCGTCCCGGCACCATCTCGAGCTGATCCTGCCTGCGCTTCGTCAGGCTCTTGCCGACGCGGACGCCCGGCTCGACGACGTCGAGGCTGTCGGCGTCACGCAGGGGCCAGGCCTCGTCGGGGCGCTGCTGATCGGCGTTTCCGCCGCGAAAGCCCTCGCGTGGTCGCGGCGACTCCCGCTCGTCCCCGTCAACCACCTGCACGGTCACGTCGCGTCGCTCTTTACGGGACCAGGTTCTGTTAAGACGCCGTTCCTCTGCCTACTCGCCAGTGGCGGCCACACGCTGCTCCTCGACGTCCGCGACCCAGGGACGTTCGAGGTCGTCGGCACGACCCTGGACGACGCCGCCGGCGAGGCATTCGACAAAGGAGCGAGGCTGCTCGGGCTCGGGTATCCCGGTGGCGCCGCGATCGACCGCCTGGCTCCTGAGGGCGACGCCGACGCCTTCTCGTTTCCGGTCGCCCGCGTCTCGGGGTTCGACTTCTCCTTTTCCGGCCTCAAGACGGCGCTGCTCTACACCGTCAAGGACCTCGGCGGCCAGGCCGAGCAGCGCAAGGCCGACCTCGCCGCTTCCTACCAGCGCGCGATCATCCGAGCGCTGGTCGAGCGGACGAGGGCCGCCGCCGAGGCACTCGGCGCCGAGCGGATCGCGATCGTCGGCGGCGTCGCCGCGAACTCGGAGCTGCGGGCGTCCCTGCCGGAGGCCGCCGCAGCGCCGCTCGAGCTCTGCACGGACAATGCCGCGATGATCGCCTCGGCCGCGAGGTACGCCGAACCCATTCCCTACCCCCAGTACCTTGCCCTCGATGCGTTTGCCTGACGTCCCCGACCGCACTCCGGTCCCGCCGGGCGGAGCCCGGCTCCCTCCTACGGAGCCTAGGATCAACCGCCCAAGATTCGCGATGGCCGGCGCTTGTCGTGTGACTCTAGGACGCGGAGCGTTTGCGCGCCGGCCGCTTGCCTCTTTTGCTAGCGCCGCCCCTGGAACGCCAGGTGCTTGACCGCCGGATCGCGCAGCTGACGCTGCTCGGGGTCGTCGCCGCCGCCGCGACCGTCATCTCGGTCGCCGTCGCGACGGAGGTCGGTGCGCCGGAGACCCGAGTCGAGAAAGCCTCCTGGAGCGGTCTGGTCGGCGGGCCACGGCCCGAGGTGTCCGTCGGTCAGCGGATGATCGTCGTACTTCGCACGCCCTCACTCGCGGAGCGAGTAGCCCGCGCCGGCGGACGGGCGGCCGAAGCGGATCATCACCGCTGGCATGCAGCCGCCCAGGCTGCCCAGCAGCAGTTGATCGCGCGTCTCGGCGCGGCCGGGCTCAGGCTGAGGCCGGAGTTCAGCTACACGCGTGTGCTCTCGGGCTTCTCGGCGCCGCTCGACGCGCGGGCGATCGCCCTGCTCCAGGGCTTCCCCGAGGTCGAGGGCGTGTACCCCGTACGGATCGCCTATCCGGCCTCGCTCTCAACGGCGCTCCTCAAGCGCCACGCGCTCGCGGCGGGCTCCGGCTACCGCGCTCAGCTGTCGTTGCCGAGGGCGAGCGGCCGCGGCGTGACCGTCGCGCTTCTCGATACCGGTGTGCGGTACAGCCACGACTACCTCACTGGCGCGGTGCTGGAGGGAGTCGACGTGCTCGAGGGCGACGATCTCGCCGTCGCCAAGGCGAAGCCGGACGAGCCTTCCGAGCTGGAGCGCCACGCGACGCAGCTGGCCGGGCTGATCGTCGGGTCGGGCGGGCCCGGCGATCTGTCCGGAGTGGCGCGAAACTCGACTGTGCTGCCGATTCGGGTGGGGGGCTGGCAGCGCGATGTCGCCGGCCGGTGGACGGTCTACTCCAGAACCGATCAGCTGATCGCCGGCCTCGAGCGCGCGGTGGATCCGGACGGCAACGGAAATGCCCACGACGCCGCGCGCATCGCCCTCCTCGGCTTTGCCGAGCCGTACGCCGCTTTCTCCGACAGCCCTGCCTCTCGTGCGGTCAACGGCGCGCTCGCTCTGGACACGCTCGTAGTCGCGCCGGCCGGGAATGACGGGCCGGCCGGGCCCGTCTACGGAAGCATCTCCGGGCCGGGAGGAGCGCGTGGCGCGCTGACCGTCGGGGCGGCCGATCTGCGGCCCGAGGTCGAGCAGGTCCGTGTCACTCTGCGCTCGGGACTACGGGTGCTCTTCGACCGCGAAGTCCCTCTCGCCGGCGCGGTCGAGCCTCGCCGCGCTCTGCAACTCGAGCTGGCGACCCCGGATGTCCGTGCGGCGCTGCTGCCGGAGGTGCTCGGAGGCAGCGAACCGTCGCTCACGATCGAGGACTTCTTCAATCGTCGGAGGTACAGCCGGGTCGCCGGCAAGGCTGCGCTGACCCCGGCTGGAGAGGCGCCCGACGTAGTGGCCGCGAGCGCCGCGCGTGCCGGGGCGGCGGCGACCGTCCTTTACGGTACGTCGATTCCCGCCGGAAGCCTCGGGCTCGACGAGCGGATCGCTGTTCCGGTCGTTTCGATCCCGGAGGGCGTCGCCCGCGCAGTCGAGCGGCTGATCCGGCGCCGTGAGGAGGCGATCGTGGAGATCGGGACGCCGCAGACGCGTGAGAACCCGGATGCCGATCGCCCGGCGGCCTTCTCCTCGCGCGGCCTCGCCTTCGACGGTGGCCTGAAGCCCGAGCTGACGGCGCCCGGGGTCGCGCTGCTGACCTCGCACCCCGGGCGCGGAGCGGACGGCACGCCGGCGTTCGGAACCGTGAGCGGCTCGAGTGCCGCCGGGGCGATTGCCGCCGGTGCGGCCGCCTTGCTCGCCGATGCGCGCCCGGATCTCGACGCCGCGGCTCTGAAGGGCTCTCTCGTTGGAACCGCCGCGCCCGGCGGTCTACTCGACCTCGGCGCCGCTTCGACGGCGGAGGTCGTAGCCGAGCCCGCATCGATCGCCCTCGGTGAGGCGGCGCGCCGCGACTGGACCGGGAGGAAACGATTCGTCGTCCGCAATCTCTCACGTCGGCGCCTCCGCGTGAACATCTCCGTCGGCCGTCTCGGCGAGGTCGGCGGAATTGCGCTCGCGGTTTCGCCGTCGCGGATCACGCTGGCGCCCCGGGAAGAGCGTCGGATCGTGCTCAAGGCGCGACTGGCGTACATCCCGCCTGCCGCGAGAACCGTCACGGCCGCGCTCGAGCTCCGCGCAGGCGGCGGGGCACCCGTCCGAGTACCGTGGACCGTGCTCCTCGGGCGTCGACCGCAAGGGCTGATCGGTGCCGCCCGTCTCTCGACCAGCCGCTTTCGCCCCTCCGACTCGGCGCCGGCCCTGCTGGAGCTCCGCGCCGGCAGGCTCGTCGAGCGGGGCGGGACGAGCGAGGTGCTTCCCGTCTCGCACCTCGACCTCGAGCTCTGGCGTGGCGGCGAGCGCCTGGGGCGGCTCTCGCGGCTTCGCAACCTGCTTCCGGGCCGTTACACGTTCGGGCTGACCGGACGCGGGCCGGGCGGTCGGCGCCTTCCCCCCGGGCGTTACCGGCTGCGCCTGCTCGCCTATCCGCCCGGAGACGGCCCTCCGAGCAGGCAGAACGTCGAGTTCGAGATCCGGTAGCGGCCTATAATCCGCCGGCTTGTGACGACCGTCGAAGCTCCGACCAGTCACCTCAGAGAAAACCCGTTCGAGCTCGCGCAGCAGCAGCTGCGGACCGTCGCGGACACGTTCCAGATCGACCCCAACCTCGTTCGCGTGCTCGAGCGTTGCAAGAAAGCCGTGGCCGTCTCGGTCCCGTTCTCACGCGACGACGGCACGATCGAGGTCTACGAGGGCTACCGCGTCACCCACAACATCGCGCGAGGCCCGTCGAAGGGCGGCATCCGCTACCACCCGGACGTCACGTTGGACGAGGTCAAGTCGCTCGCGATGTGGATGACGTGGAAGTGCGCGTTGATGGGCATCCCGTTCGGCGGCGCCAAGGGCGGAGTCGTGTGCAACCCGAAGCAGCTCACGCCTGGCGAGCTCGAGCGGATGACGCGCCGCTACACCTCCGAGATCGTCAACGAGATCGGGCCGGAGAAAGACATCCCGGCCCCGGACGTCGGCACCGACCCGCGCGTAATGGCCTGGATCTTCGACACCTACTCCATGAACAAGGGGCACTCGGTGCTCGGCGTCGTCACCGGGAAGCCGCTGAACATCGGTGGATCACTCGGCCGGCTGGAGGCGACGGCGCGTGGGGCGCACTACTGCATCCGCGAAGCTGTGAAGAAGCAGGGGCGCTCGCTGGACAGAATGCGGGTCGTCGTTCAGGGCTTCGGCAACGTCGGCAGCTATCTCGCGAAGTTCGTCGCCGAGGACGGCGCAAAAGTGGTCGCCATCTCCGACTCGAGCGGCGGTATCCACAACCCGAACGGCCTCGACGTGGATCTTGCCCTTGCGCACAAACAGGAGACGGGACGGCTTCAGGGCTTGAAGGACACGGAGTCGATCACGAACGACGAGCTGCTCTTGCTCGACTGCGACGTGCTCGCTCCGTGTGCACTCGAGCAGGTGATCACGTCGGACAACGCCGACAGGATCAAAGCCAAGGTCATCTGTGAAGGAGCCAACGGACCGACGACGCCGACTGCGGACGAGATCCTCGACGACCGCGGGATCATGGTGCTCCCGGATGTGCTCGCGAATGCAGGCGGCGTGGTCGTCTCCTATTTCGAATGGGTGCAGGGCCTTCAGGAGTACTTCTGGAAGGAGGACGAGGTCAACGCGCGCCTGAACGACATCACTTCGCGCGCCTTCCACGAAACCTGGGCGACCTACGAGGCCAAGTCGACGACGATGCGGATCGCGGCGTACGGCCTCGCCGTCCAGCGTGTCTCACAGGCGACGTTGACCCGCGGGCTCTATCCCTAAGGCGCCGCTTGCGGCGCCGCCGTCAGGACGGCGGGCTTTGCCTGCCGTCCGTCTGAAATGACCGGTCGACCCGATGGCGCTCAGTCGCACACGCATTCTCCGAGGGTCGTCTTCTTCCATGCTCCGGGGTGCCACCTGTGCGCCGCGGCGCGGCGGGTGCTCGAATCGGTTCGTGCCGAGCAGTCTTTCGAGCTCGAGGAGGTGGACATCGAGGGCGATCCCGAGCTTGAGGCCCGCTACCGCGAATGGCTGCCGGTCGTCGAGATCGACGGCGAGCGCGCCTTCACCTACTTCGTGCACCCGGACTCGTTGCGACAGCGACTGGCACAAACGGCAGCTACGGACGAGACTTTGTGACTGCCTCAGGCGAGCACTGACACCGACTGGCACAATCCTTGTGTGGTGTTACAAGCTCCGCCGCAGAGCAGCGTTCCCGACCGGCTGACGGTCGGTGTCGCCGCCAGGCTCAGCCGCTACCTGCAGGTGCTCACCCAGGCCCGCAAGATGGGCAAGGAGCGGATCTCCTCACAGGAGATCTCCGACTACACGAACATCAACGCTACCCAGATCCGGCGTGACCTCTCGGCCTTCGGCAAATTCGGGAAGCGCGGCGTCGGCTACAGCGTCGACGGTCTCCTGGGCGAGATCCGCCGCATCCTCCGCACCCAGGGACAGCACAACATCGCCCTCGTCGGCGCAGGTCGTCTGGGCGAAGCGATCGCGAGCTCGCCGATCTTCGCCGAGCACGGCATCAATATCGCATCGATCTTCGACACCGACCCGGACAAGATCGGCCGCACCGTCGGCAACGTCCCGGTCGAGGACTACAGGCTTCTGGCCGACGCCGTCCGCGAGAAGAACATCGTGGTCGGCGTGCTGGCGGTGCCCGCGGACAACGCGCAGCAGGCTGCGGACGACCTCGTTGAGTCAGGCGTCCGGATCATCTTCAACTACTCCGAAGCGCTACTCGATGTCCCGTCAGACGTCGCGGTGCATACGAGCAATCCAGCAGTGGACCTGCTGTACGCGCTGTACTTCCACCTGGCCTAGAACGACGGAAGCCCTACCGGGGCAGGGTTTCCGCGCAGACTCCACGTCGGCTGGTTACCGGCGCCGAACTTCGCAGCCGACGAGCTTGTCCTTCTTATCGGCGCGGACGCGATCGCGTCCTGCCCCGCACTTGACGACGTCGCGTTTGCCGTCGTTGGCGTTGATCAGGTCGTTTCGGGGCCGCCGTTGACCTTGTCCTTGCCGGCGCCGCCGGTGATCGTGTCGCTTCCGGCGCCGCCGTTTTCGACGTCGGCCCCGGCGCCGCCACTCAGCCGGTCGTTCCCGACACCGCCGTCCAAGGCGTCGTTCCCGGGCTCGCCGAAGATCTGATCGTTTCCGGCGCCGCCTGAGAGCTTGTCCTTTCCGGGTCCGCCGTGGAGGACGTCGTCGCCGTCGCCGCCGTCCGCTTCGTCGTCTCCGTCGCCGGACTGGATATCGTCGTCGCCCTCGCCCAGTCCTCGTCGATCGGAACGTCGTTGAGGTAGGCGAAGCCGTCGTCGATCTCCTCGGCGATGGGCTCTTCGTCGATCGGCTCCTCGTCGATCGAGCCTTCGTCGATCGGCTCATCCTCCTCGAGGGCGTCGCCCGCCGGGTAGCAGTCGGTGACCGCGATCGCGTCGTCCTCGCCGCCGTTGAACGGCGCTGCGGTCGCCGAGAGTGTCAGAGCTGTGGAGGCCAGCAGGAGCGCCCCGACGGCAAGCGTGAGTTTCAGAAATCTCACGTTTTCACCCCGAGCAGAAGGCCGCAGAGGGCTCGCGGCGTTTTTCGACCCTCGCACCATCCGCGTTGCGGGCGCGGCCCGCCTCACTCGTTCTGGTGAAATCGCCGCTTCAACTCATGAGGATTCTGCTTTGGCACGGCTATCTGCTCGGCGGTACAGGGTCGAACGTGTACACGCGCTCGATCGCGCGAGAGTGGAGCCGCGCCGGCCACGAGGTGATCGTCGTCTGCCAGGAGCCTCACCCGGGGCTCTACGATCTCGCGGGCGCCGCCGTCGTCCGGCCGGACATCGGCGGTTTGCTCCCAGTCTTCGTCCTCGACCGCTACGAGGGCCTGCAGGCGAAGCGGCTTCCGGACTTCACCGCCGCAGAGCGCGAGCACTACGTCGAGGCCAACGCCGCGGCGCTTCGGACGCTCGGTCCCGCCGATGTCGTCTTCGCCAACCACGTCCTGCCTGGCGGCCCGGTCGGAGCTGCGAGTGGCTTCCCGTTCGCCGTCAAGGCGCACGGGTCCGAGCTCGAGTACTCGATGCGCGGGAACCAAGAGCTTGCGGAGTGGGGGCGGGAGGCCCTCACCGCTGCGCGCGCCGTCTTCGTCGGTTCGGAGCACATCCGTAAGGTCTTGGAAGAAGTGGTCGGCAACATCGACCGCGTGCACGAGGTGCCACCGGGTGTCGATGTCGACGAGTTCCGCCCGGTGCAGCGCGACGAGGCACTGGCCCGGTTGCTCGAAGAATTCCGCCGCGATCCTCCGAACCCGAGGGACGCTAACGAGCGGCTCCCGGACGAAGGGAACGCCGAGCGGCTCGGCGAGTTCTTCCGGCGGGCTGAGCCGACGGTGCTCTACTTCGGCAAGCTGCTTCGGAACAAAGGCGTGCACCTCCTTCTGGAGGCGCTGCGTGACGTCGAAGCTCGCGCGGTGATCGTCGGGTTCGGCGACTACCGCGCCGAGCTGGAATCCATGGCCGGGCCTGATGTCGTGTTCACGGGGCCGCTCGAGCACCGCCACCTCGTCCACCTGATCCCGTTGGCCGACGTCACGGTCGTTCCTTCGATTTTCCCGGAGGCGTTCGGCATGGTCGCCGCGGAGGCGGCGGCGGCAGGCTCGATACCCCTGGTCGCCCGGCATTCCGGTCTGGCCGAAATCGCACTGGCACTTGGATCGGAGCTGACGAGCTTCGACACCGGTGACGTTGCCGACCTCCGCGCAAAGCTCCAGCGCCTGCTGGCGTTGGCGCCGGCTGAACGTGACGAGCTCACGCAGCGCGCCCGGCGGGTGGCGGAGGAGCGCTGGTCGTGGGCTCACGTCGCCGACCGGCTCCTGGAACCCTTCGCATAACGTTCCGCCGCAATGGGCGACGAGGAGCGATTGAGCCCCGAGGAGCAGCTTCGTGTCGCACGCGAGGCCTTCGACACCGCCGAGGACTTCGACGTCGCCGTCGAGGAGGAGTTCGCGATCCTCGATCCCGAGACCCTCTCCCTGACCAATCGTTTCGAGGAGCTGCAAGCTGCCGCCCGCGGAACGCCGCTCGAAGAGCATCTCGTCGGTGAGCTGATCGCCTCGGAGGTCGAGGTGCGCACCGGCCGCTGTGACGGTTTCGCGGAGGCCGCGGCTCGGATGGGCGGGCGGCGGGAGGAACTGCGGGCGCTCGCGGACCAGCTTGGAGTGCTGCTCGGCGGGACGGGCACGCATCCCTGGAGCCCCTGGCACGAGCAGCGGATCATCGACACCCCTCACTACCGGCGGAACGACGAGATCCTCCGCTGGGTCGTCTGGCGGAACAACTCGTTCGGCCTGCATGTCCACGTCGCCGTCGAGGGAGCGGACCGAGCCGTCCGAGTTTGCGACCACATGCGGCACCTACTGCCCGAGCTGCTCGCGCTCTCCGCCAGTTCGCCGTTCACCGAGAGCGTTTTCACGCACCTGCACTCGGTGCGGACGGAGATCTTCACGAAGCTCTTTCCCCGCTGCGGAATCCCGGACGCCTACGGCAGCTGGGCCGAGTTCGAGACCTACGTGCGCTTTCTCTACGCGACCGGCTCGATCGACGAGCACACGCAGATGTGGTGGAGCATTCGGCCGCATCTCGGCTTCCCTACGGTCGAGATCCGGATCTGCGACGCCCAGCCGGACCTGGGCGAGGGCCGCTCGCTCGCCGCGCTCGCCTACGCGCTCGCCGTGCGGACGGCTCGGGCGCTCGATGAAGGAGAGCCGCTGCCGCTTCCTCCGCACCGGCTGATCGAGGAGAACTTCTGGCGGGCGATCCGCTGGGGGCTCGAGGGCGAGTTCATCGACCTGGAGACCGGCGAGGTCGTCAACAAACGGAGGCGGATCGAGCAGCTGATCGAATGGGTGCAGCCGGTCGCGGACGAGATCGGTGCCGCTCCGTTTCTGGCAGTGCCTGCGGCGAACGCCGCCGAGCGCCAGATCGCGCGCTACGAGGACGGTGCAACGCTCGAGGAGATCTACGCCGAGCAAGTGCTGCGTCCGAGGGAGCCGGTTGGCGGATAGGCCCGCAGAGCCGACGCCGGAGGAGCTCCTCCAGGCCGTTCGGAACATGAAGGTGGCCGACCTGCTGCTCTCGACCGCCGCGACGCTCGCCCAGCTCGGCTTCGCGAAGCTCGACGAGTCGACGCGGGATCTCGAGCAGGCACGGCTTGCGATCGAGGGGATGAAGGCGCTCTTGGGCTCCCTCGAAGGCGCCGTCCCGGACGAAGTGCTGCGCGACTTCAACCAGGTGGTCGCGAACCTGCAGCTCGCCTATGCCTCGGCGGCCGCGCCAGACGCATCAGCGGAGGATTAGGTCGGCTGGGCCTGATGGCGGCACCGCCGAGACGGTGACGAACGGGTTCGCGTATGCAGCGGCGCAGGGCGGCAAGGTCGTGAACGCGAGCTGGGCGGGAGCGGTGCATCCCAGGCAATGAAGGCGGCGATCGACGCAGCGGCAGGCACGACCCTGTTCGTCGTGGCGGCGGGGAACGCCGGCAGCGACAACGACTGCTCGGTCGACGTCCTGCCCCCCCGGCGGAAAGATCGTGAGCGCGGGACGGCTCAACGCGCACAAGGCGTTGCTCGCGCTTGCACCTGCCTCCGCACTGCCGCAGCTACCTCCCGCGCCGGAGCCTCAGCCGCGATCGCCGCTCGAATCAGCGTGCATCGTCCCGCACCTGAGGGGTAGGACGGTCGGGCAAGCGCGTCGCCTGTTGAAGGGACCGGTGCACCCTCGGCACGGCCACCCCGAAGTTTTCGAAGCGCATCCGAAAGGGCCGCATCATCAGCCAGACCCGACCGCCTGCCGCACGGTTCCTACTCGGAACCCGTGTGGACGTGTTCGTGAGCCGTGGGCGGCGTCCGTTGCAAAAACACCCCCGTTTGAGGGAGGTACGGCACGCCGCGAGGCCGATAGCGTGACTGTGATGCGGGGTCTCGGAGCAGTCCTCTCGATCCTCGGCGTGCTCGTCTTTCCGGGCGCGGTGACGACGTCGTACGCCTCCGAGCCCTCGACTTTCGAGCCCGGCGAGCTGCTTGTTCGCTTCTCGAGCTCGAGCACGACCGCCGCGCGTGCCGACGCCCTCGCGGATCTCGGCGCCACCGTGGCGGAGCGTCTCCCGTTGAGCGGCCTCGTGCGCGTGCGCCTCGATCCCGACATGTCGGTCGCGGCTGCCCAGGCGGCCCTCGGGCGCCGGCCCGAGGTTCGCTACGCGGGGCCCAATCACCGCTACCGGTTCTTCGCAACTCCGAACGACCCCAACTTCGGCGACCTCTGGGGGCTACACCAGGCCTCGGACGCCGACATCGACGCGCCCGAGGCCTGGGATATCACGACCGGGAGCGCCGCGGTCACGGTCGCCGTAGTCGACTCCGGCCTAGATCACACCCATCCGGACCTCGCGACCAACATGTGGGCGAATCCGGGCGAGACTCCCAACGGCCTCGACGACGACGGTAACGGCAAGATCGACGACGTCCGAGGCTGGGACTTCGCCGAGAACGATGCCGTGCCCAACGATGTCGTCGAGCACGGCACGCACGTCGCCGGGACGATCGGCGCGGCCGGGAACAACGGCACGGGCGTGACCGGCGTCAACTGGAACGTTCGCTTGATGGCGGTGAAGGTCGGTAACGCCACCATCCCGGAGGACGCGGTTGTCGCGGGCTTTCAGTACGCCTGCGCGAAGGGCGCAAAGGTCGTGAACGGCAGCTTCGGCGGCGGCAGCTACTCCCAGCCGATCCTCGATGCGATCAATGCCTGCCCGAACACGCTCTTCGTCTTCGCGGCCGGAAACGACGGCACCAACAACGATGGGCTGCCGACATACCCCTGCTCCTACTCGGCTCCGAACATCGTCTGTGTCGCCGCGACCGACGACGCCGACACGCTCGCGTGGTTCTCGAACTACGGCGCCAACGCGGTCGACCTCGCTGCGCCAGGGGAAGGCATCCTCAGCACCATTCCGGGCGCCTATGACTTCTACGACGGGACGTCGATGGCGACACCGCACGTCGCGGGTGCCGCGGCGCTCGTGCTGGCCGAACGGTCGGCGCTGACGCCGGTCGAGCTGCGCCGTGCACTGATGCTCGCCGCCGATCCCAAGGCGTCACTCACCGGCCTCGTCGGCAGCGGCGGACGGCTGAACGTCCGCCGGGCGCTCACCCAGGAGATCACCGTCCCGGCCGGGCTCGCGGCGCAGAGTGCGAGCCCGTCGTTCAATACCTGGTCGAACGGCAACACCGCCGTCGCGTCCTGGAGCGGCGCCGTCGACGCCTCCGGCATCGACGGCTACTCCTTCGCCTGGTCGCCGGATGCAACCTTCGTGCCCGACGAGGTCAAGGACGTCGAGGAGAGCGTCACTTCGACGTCGGCGAACCTGCCCGACGGCCGGAGCTGGTTCCACGTCCGCGCCCGGGACGGCGTCGGGAACTGGAGCGATGCAGTCCATCTCGGCCCCTTCCTCGTCGATACCTTCCCGCCCGCGAGGCCGACGCTCTCGAGCCCGACGCATCGAGCGGGAGTCGCGTCTGCCAATCGGTTAGTCGACATCAATTGGATCACGCTCGGCGACTCGGTTAGCGGCGTCGACGGCTTCTCGTTCGCCTGGAGCCGGCAGCAGCTCGTCGCCGTCGACCAGACCAAGGACGCCGAGGAAGGTGTCGTTCGGACGACGAGTCCTCGGCTCGACTCGGGGACCTGGTGGTTCGGGATCCGGTCGCGCGACAATGCCGGCAACTGGAGCGACGCCGCCGTCCTCGGTCCGTTCGTGATCGTCAGCGCCGCGCCGGTGTGCACCGTGCCGCGGCTTCGTGGGCTCACGCTGCTCGGCGCCAAGCGCGCCCTGGTCAAGAAGGGCTGCGCTCTCGGCCGCGTCACGCGGGCCTACTCGAGGCGTGTCCGTCGTGGACGGGTGCTCGCGCAGCGGCCCGGCCCGGGCCTCCGCTTGCGTCGCGGCGCCAAGGTGGCCGTCGTGCTCAGCCGCGGCAAACGCAGGCGCTAAGGCGCCGACTCGGCGGCGCCGACCAGAGGAGGCCGCGGCGGCTTTGCCGGTGCGGCCGTTGAGCGCCATGTGGTAGAAAAGCGCGGCGCCGGGGGAGCCTCGGCGCGTCTTCTAGGAGACGGCCGCGCTGGATTTCTTCGCTGACAACCCGGTTCTGATCGCGCTCGTCTGCTCGGGCGTGGCGATCGCGTTCGGGGCAGGTCTGACCATCTGGCTGCTCCGCCTTCCCGCCGGCACCGAACGAATGCAGGCGATTGCCCTCGCTGTCCAGGAGGGCGCCTCGGCCTATCTACGCCGCCAGTACACGACGATCGCGGCCGTCGCCGTCGTGCTCTTCCTCGTGATCGGGTTCTGGAACGACCTCGGCTGGGGCACGGCGTTCGGGTTTCTGATCGGTGCGATCCTGTCGGCGGGAGCCGGCTTCATCGGCATGAACGTCGCCGTGCGCGCGAACGTCCGCACTGCAGAAGCGGCCAAGCGTGGCGTTGCCGCTGCGTTCCGCGTCGCCTTCTCGGCCGGCGCCGTGACGGGGCTGCTCGTCGTCGGCCTCGGCCTGCTCGGCGTGGCCGGTTACTACGGCGTTCTGACCTCGCTCGCCGACCAGTCCGAGAAGGAGGCGACCGAGCATCTCATCGGCCTAGCCTTCGGCGGCTCGCTGATCTCGGTCTTCGCACGTCTCGGCGGCGGCATCTACACGAAGGCCGCCGACGTCGGCGCGGACCTCGTCGGAAAGGTCGAAGCCGGCATCCCCGAGGACGACCCGCGCAACCCGGCCGTCATCGCCGACAACGTCGGCGACAACGTCGGCGACTGCGCTGGGATGGCGGCCGATCTCTTCGAGACGTACGCGGTCACCCTCGTCGCGGTGATGTTCCTCGGTGCGGTGAGATTCCCCGCGACCGACATCGTCGAGTACCCACTTGTGATCGGCGCCGTCGCGATCCTCGCCTCCGTGATCGGGACGTTTTTCGCCCGCATCAGTCGCGGCGGATCGATCATGGCCGCGCTCTACAAGGCCGTTGCCGTCTCCACGGTGCTCTCGGGGCTCGCGTTCATCCCGGTGACGATGGCCTTCGACAGCGACCGATTCCCGTTCTGGAACCTCTACGGCTGCACGCTGATCGGTCTGGGCGTGACGTTCCTGCTCGTCGCAATCACGGAGTTCTACACCGGCACCCGCTGGGGTCCGGTCAAAGGCATCTCGCGTGCCTCGCTGACCGGACACGCCACGAACATCATCGAAGGGCTGGCGATTGGAATGCAGGCCACG
>Ga0126306_10000338_pt1 | contig 20540 bp, 21 predicted proteins | sample Plot27_FD_92592 | JGI IMG/M metagenome (GOLD analysis project Ga0126306, IMG submission 92592) | Serpentine soil microbial communities from UC McLaughlin Reserve, CA, USA - Plot27 | ecosystem: Environmental > Terrestrial > Soil > Grasslands | place: USA: UC McLaughlin Reserve, Lake County... | reverse complement strand
GCGCTGCGCGAGGCCGGATTTGAGCCCGACGTCGAGGCGGACCCGCACACGCCGGATGGCCTGATCGCGGCTCTGCTGGCCGACGTGCAGCGGTGACCGGCACTGTCGCAGCGCGGCAGGGCCGCCCGCAGCCTCGCCGGGGGCAACGGGGGCGGATCCGTTGACCCCGCTCGGGCGCCCGCGGCTGCACCTGCGCGAGACGACCTCGACGAACGACCGCGCGCGGGCGCTCGCAGTCGCCGGCGCGCCCCACGGGACGCTGGTGACCGCCGGCGCCCAGAGGGCCGGGCGTGGGCGGCAGGGTCGGGCGTGGGAGGCGCCGCCCGGCCGGGCGCTGCTGCTCTCGCTGCTGCTGCGCTCATACGACCCGCTGCTGCCCCTGCGCGCCGGGCTGGCGGTCGCCGACCTGGCGGGCGATGCCGCGCTGGTGAAGTGGCCCAACGACGTGCTCGTCGACGGGCGCAAGCTCGCGGGCATCCTCGTCGAGGCACAGTCGCAGGCCGGCTGGGCGGTGCTGGGGATCGGCGTCAACGTCGCCGTCGACCTGGCCGATCTGGCGCCCGACGTGCGCGCCCGGGCGGCTACGCTCGGGCGCCCGCCGGAGGCGCTGGAGGCAACGCTGGGCGAGCTCCTCGGCCACCTCGAGCGCCGGCTCGCCGAGCCGGCCGCCGACTGCCTGGCCGCGCTGCGCGCCCGCGACGCACTGCGCGACCGGCAGGTCAGCTGGGCCGGCGGCGAGGGCGCCGGCGCCGGTATCGACGACTCCGGCGCGCTGCTCGTCCGGCTCGCCGACGGGAGCGTGCGGACGCTCGACGCCGGCGAGGTCCACCTCGGCGCTTGAGCGCGCGCTCAGGCGAACAGCGTCGGCGCTGCCGCGCCCTCGATCGCGAGCATGCGACGCTTGGTCGCGACGCCCCCGGGCGCGGAGAAGCCGCCCAGCCCGCGGCCGGCCGCGAGCACGCGATGGCAGGGCACGACGATCGGGAACGGGTTGCGCCCCAGTGCCTGGCCGACGGCTTGCGCGGCGCCGCGCTCGCCGATCCGCTCGGCGACCTCTCCATAGGTGAGCGTCTCGCCGGGCGGGATGGCCCGGGCGACCGTGTAGACGCGGCGGTTGAACTCGGGCACGCGCTCCGTGTCGAGCACGACGTGGGAGAGGTCGCGCGGCTCGCCGTCGAGCAGTGCTGCGATCGCCTCGATCGCATGCCGGACGTCCGCGGGCGGCGGGGATTCGTGCCCGCCCGGCGCCGCGCGGCGGATGCGCCGGCGGAGCGCCCGCTCGTCGCCGTCCGGGAGCTGCACGGAGACGATGCCGCGCGGCCCCCACGCGATCGCGCACGTGCCGAGCGCCGTGGGGAAGAGGGTGTAGCCGTTCGTTTCCATGCCCGTCGAACGTACCAGCGACGCCGGGCGTGAGCTAAAGCTCGTCGACCGAGAACGTATCGCAGTCAGCCGGCTCGCCGCGAGCGCGGCCGCGCTCGAACCAGGCGCGCCGCTGCGCCGACGAGCCGTGCGTGAACGAGTCCGGATCGATGCGTCGCCCCGCCTGCTCCTGCAGCCGGTCGTCACCGACCGCCTCCGAGGCTCGCATCGCCTCCTCGATGTCGCCCGGATCGAGCTGGCCGGCCTTGAAGACGGTGTGCGCCCACACGCCCGCGTAGCAGTCTGCCTGCAGCTCGAGCCGGACGGAGGCCTCATTCGCGCGCTCGGGGTCCGAGCGCCGGACTTGCTCGACCTGCGCGCTCGTGCCGAGCTGCTGCTGGACGTGGTGGCCGACCTCGTGCGCGATCACGTACGCCCATGCGAAGTCGCCGCCGGCCTGGAGCCGGCGCTCCATGTCGCGGTAGAAGGAGAGGTCGAGGTATACGTAATTGTCGGCCGGGCAGTAGAACGGACCGACCGCGGAGCTCGCCGAGCCGCAGCGAGTGTCTACGCCGTCCCGGTAGAGCACCAGCTTGGCCCGCCCGTAATTCTCGCCCTGCTCGGAGAACGTGCGCTCCCAGGTCGCCTGGGCGCTGTTGAAGACGTAGGTGGAGAAGTCCTTGAAATCCCTCTCGGGGTCCTGGTCCGGCGGGATCGGCTCGCCGGTCGGCGCGCGCGTCGCGGTGTCGAAGCCGGCCGGGATGTTGAAGCCGCCCGCGCCACCGCTCAGGAGCTGGATCGCGATGAACACGATCACGCCCATGACGCCGAGCCCGCCGCCGACCGGAAGCGCCGCGCCACCACCGCGACGACCGCCGCCGCCGCGCACGTCGATCACGTCAGCCGTCGAAGCTCCGCGTCGCCAGCGCATGACGGCACGGGTACCCGCACCGGCCCCGCCGGCAACTGTCGGCGGTCAGGCGGCCTCGTCGGTGGGCAGCGGCGCCTTGACGGCGCGCCGTCGCGCGGCGGGCTTCGGCTCGTCCGCCGGAGCCTCGACCGGCTTCTTGGGCGACGCGCGTCGGCGTGCGGTCTTCGGCGCGTCCTCGACGGCCGCCTGCGCCGTGGCCTCGACGGCGGCGTCGACCGCCTTCCTCGGCGTCGCTCGCCGGCGCGCCGGCGGCTTGGCGGGCGCCTCGACAGCCTCGTTGACGGCCTTGGTGGTAGCCCGGCGTCGAGCGGTCGCCTTCTCGGCCGCCACCTCGTCGACGCTCTGCGTTACTGCGACGTCCGGCGGCGGCTCTTCGGGGCTCGGAGTGGCCGGAGCCGCCGCCGCGGCTTGGGCGATCGACTTCGTGGTCGTGCGCCGGCGCGTCGTCGTCTTCGCCTCCCCCGTCGCCTTCCTCGGCGCGCGACGGCGCGTCGTAGCCTTCTCCGCCGGCGCCTCCGCCGCTGTCGCCGGCGCCGCATCCCCGGAGATCGTCGAGCGTCGACGGCGAGTGGCCGCCTGCTTCGCCGGCGCTGATTGCTCCGCTGTCGCCTGAGTCGCTTCGGCAGTCGCCGCCTCCGCGGGCTTCGACGGGCGACGGCGGGTCGCCCGCTTCGCCGCCAGCGGGTCCTCCGCTGTCGACTCCGTCACCGGCTCTTCCGTCTTCCTCACCGCCGGCGTGCGTGCGGGCTTTTTCTGCTCGCCGTCCGCTGCGGTCTTCGTCGACGCGCGGCGGCGGCGGGTGGCCGGCTCGGGGGCTGCGTCGCCCGGCTCGTCGGCAGGCGCTTCCGCCCCGGTCGCCGCCGCCTCGACCGCCGCGGCCGCCGCGAGCAACGGCGACGCCGGGCCCTCCGCTGCCACGGGCTTGCGCCGCCGCGTGCGCCGCGCCGCGGGCACCGGCGCGTCGGCCTCTTCGACCGCGACAGCGGTCGGCTCCAGCGTCACGGCCTCCGGCGCCACGCCCTCGGCCCCCTTCTTCTTGCGCCGCCGCGTGCCGCGGCGGCCCTTGCCCTTGGGGAAGTTGCGCAGCAGCTCGCGTGCGAGCGCGGCGGGCTTGCGCGACATGCGCGTCCGCGCCCCGTTGACGACCTCGCTCGCCTCGGCGGTGTGGGGGATCGCCGCGGCCAGCAGCGCCGCGGACAGGCGGCGGTCCTGCTGGCGCGCGGCGTGCACGAGCCGGCGGGCGTTGCGGGCATGCGCGCCGCCGCTCGAGTTCACGAGCAGGCCGAGCAGCCGCTTGGTCTCCGGCCAGCGCTGCACGGCGTACTCCTCGTGCACCTCGCGCGTCATGTTCGCGCAGCGCCAGATCCAGTTGTTGGCCTGGTCGCGGCGGCCGATCTTCTTCTCCGCCAGCGCCTGGAGCACGATCTTGACGCCCTCGCGCTTGTCGTCGCGCGGCCAGGACTCGACGAAGTCAAGAGCGCGGTCGAACGCCTCCGCGTCGCGCGAGGCGGCGATCTCCTGCAGCGCCCTCAGCCGCAGCTGCGGGTTCTTGTTGCGGTCGACCGCGGTGATCAGGAACGTGCGCTTGAGCTCACCGCCCTGGTCGAAGTGCAGCATCGCCCGCGCCCGGCGCCAGCCCGCCGGGGCGACGCGTGCGCCCGCCAGCGCCGCCCACTGCACCTGCTCGCCGTAGTCGAGGTGCTCGACGGCGATGCGCCACAGCTCGCGCTCGAAGACCTCGATCCGCCGGTTCTCGTCGGCGGTCACGGGGAGCACGCGGCGCTCGACGCGCAGCCGCCGGCCGCGCCCGCGGCGCACCGGACCGACCACGATCGCGCCGCCGCGGTAGACCTCCCGGTCGAGCAGCGAGTGCAGCGTCACGACGGGGTCGTCGTGCTTGGTCGCCGGGTGCACGAAGTCGACGACGATGCCCGCCTCCTTGCCCGGGTGCCGGCGCGTGACGCGCCCGACGCGCTGCTGGTAGATGCGCTTGGAGGCGGTCGGCGCGAGGTGCATGCAGACGGTCGCGCGCGGCGAGTTCCAGCCCTCGGCCAGCAGCTGCGCGTTGACGAGCACGTCGACGTCACCGCGCTCGTAGCGCGCCAGGATCTCGGCCAGCTCGCGCTTCGGAGTCTCGCCCGAGACCGCCTGCGCCTTCAGGCCGAGGTCGCGGAACGCCTGCGCGACGTTGTAGGCGTGCCGCACGCCGGCGGAGTACACCACCCCCGGCACGCCGTTGAAGCGCGTCTTGTAGAGGTCCGCGACCGCCAGGTTGAACGGCAGCTGGTCGAGCAGCTCGGCGAGCATCTCCTGGTCGAACTCGGTGTCGACCTCGCCGCGGCGCAGCGGCACCTTCGCGATCGTGCGGACGCCCGGGCCGGGCGGGATGCGCACGCAGCGCAGCGGCGCGATCACGCCGCGGCGCGCGGCCTGAGCGAGATCGAAGCGCGAGGTCTGCGTCGGGAACAGGTCGGTCACGTGCCGTGCGATCAGCGCGCCCGTGGCGGTCATGCCGACGAACACCGGCTCGTGCCAGTTGCGGATGGAGGCCGACGTCTTCTCGCCCAGCGCGGTGTGCGCCTCGTCGCAGATCACGATCGTGTACGCGTCCGAGACGTTGCCCGCGTTGCGGACGAACCACTGGTACGTCTCGACCGTCACCGGGCCGTCGGCGCGGTCCTGCCCGCGCACGAGCGCGGGCGAGATGCGCTCCCCGTAGCCGCGGTCGCGCAGCTCGCCGAGGAACTGGTCGACCAGATTGCGGCGATGGGTGAGGATCAGGATGCCGCCGGTGCGCGAGCCCTCGACGAAGCCGAGCGCGGCGACCGTCTTGCCCGCGCCCGTCGCGTGCTCGAACCAGAACCGCTTGCCGGCGTTCGGGTCCTCGGGCGCCTCGGGCAGCTGGTCGTCGTCGACCACCTCGGCGCCCTCGTCCCAGTCCTGCGGCTCCTCCGGCTCGTCGTCGTCGTCGAGCTCCTCCTCGCCCGGGATGGCGACGGATGCCAGCGGCGCCGGATCGGGCTCGGGCCGGACGGCGCCATTGGAGGCGCTGCCGTTGCCCGACTCGGCCAGCAGCGCGGTCAGCGTGCCCGAGAGCGCATCGACCTGGTGGGCCGAGAGCACGGTCCCGTCGGCAAGGTGCGGCTCGTCCTGGCAGAGCAGCCGGTCGAGACCGAGCAGCAGCGACCAGCGCTGGCGCCACGCGACGGACGGCACCCGAGCACCGTCCTCGAGCTCCGCCAGCGCGGCATCGAGCGCCCGCCGGCGCGCCCTGCCCGGCGAGAGCTGGACGGCAGCGTCCTCACCCGCGAGCACGAACGGCTCGCGCGTGAATTCCGCGGCGCGCTTGATCGCGTCCTCGGAGGGGGTGGCCGGCGGGGCCTCAACGACCGTGTAAGTGAGATCGGCCATACGGCTCGGTGCAATGACAGTGGCGGGAGCCGCGGCCTGACTGCTGCGCGCGCTCCACGGATCCGCGGGCCGAGGTCCGAGGCCTGGTCTGAGGGAATCCCTGGAGGCCCCGAGGATCGGTACTCCGCGAGGCCTTCCATTGAAGCAGACGCGGCGGGAGCCATGTCCGGGCGTTCCCGGATCTGCCACCGTATGCGCATGAGACGGGCCCTGCCCTGGATTCTCGGCGTCCTGATCCTGACCGCCGTGCTCGCCGTCGGGCTCAGCCAGGCGGGCGGAGGCGACGAGGAGACGGCGCCGCCGGATGCTCCGTTCGACCTGAGGTCCGCGCGCCAGCGGCTCGAGGGATCGCCGGCCCGCCTGGCGGCGCTGCACGAGCAGGCGTCCCAGCTGCTCGGTGGCGGCGTGCCGGCGTTCGAGCGGCGCCTGGACGCGCTGAGGGGAACGCCCGTGGTGATCAATAAGTGGGCGTCCTGGTGCGGGCCCTGCCGCGCCGAGTTCCCGGTCTTCCAGCAGGTGGCGACCGAGCGCGGGCGCGAGATCGCGTTCCTGGGTGTCAACTCGCACGACAGCGCGCGGCCCGCGCGCGACTTCCTCGCCCGCTACCCGATCCCGTTCCCCTCCTACGTCGATCCCGACGAGAAGATCGCGCGTGCGATCAGGGCGCCGGCCAACTATCCGATCACCGTCTTCCTCGACGCGCGCGGCAAGCACGCGTTCATCCACCAGGGCCCATACGAGAGCAGGCAGGATCTCGCGGCGGACATCGACCGCTATCTCGGCGCATGAGCACCGGATCGACCGGCAATGAGGTGCGGGTCGACCCGCTCAGCGGCCTGAAGGTGATCATTGCGGCGGCTCGCGCCGGCCGCCCCGGCGGCCACTTCGACCTCGAGCCGGAGGCGCCGATCAACGTCGAGACGGACCCGTTCCTCCCCGGGCACGAGGACCGCACGCCACCGGAGCTGCACGCGGTTCGCGACGGCGGCGGCGAGCCGGACACGCCCGGCTGGAGCGTGCGCGTCGTGCCGAACCTCTATCCCGCGCTGGCGCCGGACGGCGGCGAGCCCGCCGCCGAGGCCGATCCCGACCTGTTCTGCGCCCGGCGGGCGAGCGGCGCGCACGAGGTGATCGTCAACGCGCCCGACGCGGTGACGTCGATGACCGACCTCCCGCCGGCCCAGCTGCAGCTGGCGATGGACGAGTGGCGCACGCGCATGCGCGTGCACGCCTCGGCGGCCTGCCTGCACGTGCTCGTCAACGAGGGGCGCGAGGGCGGCGCCTCGCTGCCGCACACGCACGCACAGCTCTACGCGCTCGACTTCGTCCCGGCCGCCGTCGCGCGCGAGCGCGAGCGCTTCGGCGCTTATGCAGCACGGACGATGGGCGGCAACCTGCTCGGCGACCTCGTGCAGGAGGAGGTCCGCCGGCGCGAGCGCGTCGTGGCGATCGACGACGAGGCGGTGCTGCTGGCGCCGTACGCGTCGCGGCTGCCGTTCCAGCTGATGATCGCCCCGCGCCGGCCGCGCGCCCGCTTCGAGGACGACGGGCCGCTGGGCGCGGGGCTGCTCCATGACGCGCTCGCTCGCCTGCGCCGGCGCCTGGGCGCGGCGCCGCCGCTGAACCTCTGGGTGCGTACCGCGCCGCGGGGGGCGGAGCACTTCTGCTGGCGGATCGACATCCTGCCGCGGCTCACGCACCTCGCGGGGCTCGAGCTCGGGACCGGCGTGCATCTGTGCGTCGTCGCGCCCGAGCAGGCCGCGGCGGAGCTGCGCGCGGCCTGACGTGCGGGCGCTCGTCCAGCGCGTCAGCCGCGCCTCCGTGAGCGTCGGCGGCGAGCGCGTCGCCGCCATCGGCCCGGGACTGCTGGTGCTGCTCGGCATCACCCACGACGACGGGCCCGAGCAGGCGGACCGGCTCGCCGACAAGGTGCGCGCGCTGCGCGTGTTCGCCGACGCGGACGGGCGCATGAACGAGCCGCTCGGCGACCGCCAGGCGCTGTGCGTGTCGCAGTTCACGCTCTACGGCGACGCCACCCGCGGCAACCGCCCGTCCTACGTGGCTGCGGCCCGGCCCGAGCACGCCGAGCCGCTGTACGCGCGCTTCTGCGCGCGGCTCGGCGCCGCGCGCGGACGCTTCGGTGCGCGGATGGAGGTCGAGCTGGTCAACGACGGCCCGGTGACGCTGCTGCTGGAGCTGTGAGTAGGCTTCCGCGGCCATGCCGCCCGTAGAGCGCTTCGTCTGCCGCTTCGCCGCCGAGCCGCCCCAGGAGGCGCTGCCGCACGGCGCCTGGGCGCACACGCTGCAGGCCGAGTTCCTCGCCGCGTGCCTGAGGATCGACGCCGAGGGCCGCGAGATCGGAGAGGCGCGCGAGCTGCGCTGGTTCCCGGACCGCTCGTGGAACGGACGCACCTACGTGCCGGTGACCGCGCGCACCACGACCGAGCTCGAGCTGTTCGGCTACGTCTCGTTCGTGCCCGGCGATCCAGAGCCTTCCGACTTCGAGTCGACCGCCGACTTCACCGACGAGACCGCCGAGCGCAACCCCGATTGGCGCATCGACTTGTGCGAGGAGGTGATCGGCACGTGGCGCGGCGAGGGCGGCCGCAGCGCCGAGATGACGCTCGTCTGGGGCGTGCCGCTGATCGGCAACGCGCGCGTCGCGACCGCGGAGCTGGCGGGGCTCGCGGTGGACCAGTGCGCGACGGTACAGGACCGCTTCACGCTGATCGCCCCCGACGCCTACCGCTCCGACTACCTCGACGTGAAGCTGTGGGACGCCGACGGGCGCGAGCTGGCGTCCGAGTCGCTCTACGTGGAGGAGGAGGAGTAGCCGTTGCGGTCAGCGTGGACGCGGTCGATCAGGCCGTAGTCGAGCGCCTCCCGCGGCGTGAAGAAGCGGTCGCGCTCCATGTCGGCGCGCAGCTCCTCGGTCGAGCGCCCGGTGTGCTCGGCGTAGATCGCCTCCATCCGGCGACGCAGGAACTGCGACTCGCGCGCATGGATCTCGATGTCGGTGGTCTGGCCCTGGAACCCGCCGGTCGGCTGGTGGATGAGGATGCGCGAGTTGGGCAGCGCCTGGCGCTTGCCTGCGGTGCCGCCCGCGAGGATCAGCGAGCCCATCGACATCGCGATGCCGCAGCAGATCGTGCGCACGTCGGGCTTGACGAACTGGATCGTGTCGTAGATGGCCAGGCCCGCGTAGACGCCGCCGCCCGGGCAGTTGATGTAGAGCTGGATCTCCTTGTCGGGGTCGGCGGCCTCGAGGTGCAGCAGCTGCGCGTTGACGACGTTGGCGACCTCGTCGTCGACCGCGCTGCCGAGGAACACGATGCGCTCGTTGAGCAGCCGCGAGTAGATGTCGAACGAGCGCTCGCCGCGCGCGTCCTGCTGGATGACCATCGGGACCAGTGGCATGGGGCTCCTTTTGTGCAACCGTTGGGTTGCACATGCTAGCCTATGCGCAACCATCGAGTTGCAGGAGGCCGCCGTTGTCCACCGTCCGCCGAGAGATCGTGTTGCCCGTCGGGCGCGAGCGTGCCTGGGAGCTGCTGACCGAGCCGCGCGAGCTGCGCGAGTGGCTGGCCGACGACGTCGAGCTCGAGCCGGAGGAGGGCGCCCCGCTGCGAGTCTCCTGGGCGAGCGGCGAGGAGCGCGAGGGCGTCGTCGAGGAGGTCGAGGAGCGGCGCCGCCTGCGCTTCCGCTGGGACGACGGCGCGACCGGCATCCCGTCGCGCGTTCAGTGGACGCTCGACGACGCGCCGGGCGGCACCCGCGTCGTCGTCGAGGAGCGCCCGCTCGTGCCGCTCGAGCTGCGCGGCGTGCCCGTCACATGGCGCGCGCGCGGCGCCGCGATCACGGCCCTGGCGCGCGCGGCCGCGCTGGCCTGCGCGTAGGGATGAACGTCGAGGCCGTCTTCACCGCGCTCGCCGACCCGACGCGCCGCGCGGTCATCGGGCGCCTCGCGCAGGAGCCGGCGAGCGCGTCGCGGCTGGCGGGCGAGCTGCCGATCAGCCGCCAGGCGGTCGCAAAGCACCTGGCGGCCCTGGACCGCGCCGGCCTCGTCGCCGTCCATCGCGAGGGGCGGGAAGCCCGCTACACGCTCGACCCCGCGCCGATGGGCGACGCGATGGCGTGGATGGCGTCGGTCGGCGCGCAGTGGGACGAGCGGCTGGCGCGGCTCGCGCGGCGCGCGCGCTCGTAGATGAGTTGTGCCGCCGGGCCTTAAGGCATGGGTGGTGCGGGCGTTAGTGGTGTCCGGGCGACGGCACGAGCTCGGCGACCTCGGCGTCCGTCAGCGGGAAGTGGCAGGCGGCGACGTTGCCGCCGTCCTTGACCTCCAGCGGGGGCGCCTCGGTGCGACAGATCTCCTGAGCCTTCCAGCAGCGAGTGTGGAACGGACAGGCGGGCGGCGGGTTCGTCGGCGACGGCACGTCGCCGCCGAGCAGCCGGCGACTGGAGGTCGTGGTCGGGTCCGCGACGGGCACGGCGGACATCAGCGCGCCGGTGTAGGGCATGCGCGGATGCGCGTAGAGCTGCTCGGAGCTCGCGAGCTCGACGATCTTGCCCAGGTACATCACCGCCACCCGATCGCACATGTGACGCACCACTGAAAGATCGTGCGCGATGAAGACGAGCGTGAGACCCAGGTCGCGCTGCAGGTCGCGCAGGAGGTTGAGGATCTGCGCCTGGATCGACACGTCGAGAGCCGAGACCGGCTCGTCGGCCACGATCAGCTTGGGCTGCAGCGCGAGCGCGCGGGCCACCCCGATCCGCTGGCGCTGACCGCCGGAGAACTCGTGCGGGTAGCGGTTGTAGTGCTCCGGGTTCAGCCCGACGGTGTCCATCAGCTCCTGCACGACGCGCTTGCGCTCGCCTTCGCCCCTCTTGAGGCCATGGATCGCGAACGGCTCCGCGATGATCGTCCCGACCGTCTTCCGGGGATTCAGCGATGCGTACGGATCCTGGAAGATCATCTGCATCTCGCGCCGCATGGCCTTGAGCTCGGCGCCCTTCAGCGTCGCGATCTCCGTCCCCTCGAGCCTGATCGAGCCCGCCGTCGGATCGAGCAGCCGCACCAGCAGCCGCGCGGTCGTCGACTTGCCACACCCGGATTCGCCGACCACCCCGAGCGTCTCCCCGCGCAAGATGTCGAACGTGATGCCGTCGACCGCGCGCACGGCCCCGACCTGCTTGCGGAAGACGATGCCCGACGTCAGCGGGAAGTGCTTGACGAGGTCGCGCACCTCGATCAGCGGCTCGCCCGGGCGCGCGGGCGGCCCGGCGGCTGCTGTCGCGGCGCCGGTCGTCTCGGTCACGCGCCCGCCTCCGCGTGCCGCGTCTGACCGTTGTCCGCGGGCAGCACCTCCTCGCGCGCCTCGCCGGGCAGCTTGCCGGCCTCCAGCCGCGACCACAGGCGTCGCCGCGTGGCGTGATCGAGCAGGCAGGCGACGCGGTGAGCCGAGCCCGCCTCGACCGGCTGGAGCATCGGCACCGTGTGCTTGTGCGCCTCGCGCACGAACGGGCAGCGCGGGTGGAACGAGCAGCCGCCCGGCAGCTGGATCAGTGAAGGCGGCCGGCCCGCGATCGGAACGAGGCGATCGTCGCGCGCGGGCCCGAGTGTCGGGATCGAGCGGAGCAGACCCCAGGTGTAGGGATGCTCGGGCGCCGCGAAGAGCTCGATCGTGGGAGCCTGCTCGACGATCCGCCCCGCGTACATCACCGCGATCTCGTCCGCCATCTGCGCGACCACGCCGAGGTCGTGCGTGATGATCATCACGGCGGCGTCGAACTCGTTCCGCAGCCGCTGGATCAGCTCGAGGATCTGCGCCTGCACCGTGACGTCGAGCGCGGTGGTCGGCTCGTCGGCGATCAGCAGCTTCGGGTCATTGACGAGCGCCATCGCGATCATGGCGCGCTGGCGCATGCCGCCCGAGAACTCGTGCGGGTAGGAGGACGCGCGCTTGCGCGCCTCGGGGATACCGACGAGGTCGAGCATCTCCACCGCGCGGTCCCACGCCTGCGCCTTGCTGGAGTCGCGATGCGCGCGCACGCCCTCCGCGATCTGGTCGCCGACCTTGTAGAACGGATGCAGCGAGGACAGCGGGTCCTGGAAGATCATCGCGATGTCATCGCCGCGGATCGCGCGCAGGTCGTCGTCGGAGGCGGTCAGCAGGTCGCGGCCGTCGAAGCGCACGGAGCCGGAGATGCGCGTCCGGGGCGACCGCGTGAGCCCCATCACGGTGAGCGACGAAACCGACTTCCCAGAGCCGGACTCGCCGACGATCCCGAGCGTGCGGCCCCGCTCGACGCTATAGGAGACGCCGTCGACCGCCCTGACGATGCCGTCCTCGCTGGCGAACTGGACCTGAAGGTTGTCGACCTCGAGCAGCGCCATCAGAGCCTCCGTTTGCGGTCTGGCGAGCTGCCTATCGCGTCAGTAGCGAACACGTGGATCCACGAACGCGTAGGCGACGTCGACGACGAGGTTGGCGGTCACGATGAAGAACGCCCCGAGCAGCACGGTCCCCTGGATCATCGGCAGGTCGCTGTTGATGATCGAGTCGTAGGCCAGGCGGCCGACGCCGGGGATGTTGAACACCGTCTCGGTCAGGATCGCGCCGCCGAGCAGGATCCCGATGTCGAGGCCGGCCGCGGTCACGATCGGCGTGATCGCGCTGCGCAGCCCGTGGCGGAGGATCACGCGGCGCTCGCCGAGCCCCTTCGCGCGCGCGGTACGGATGTAGTCCTCGTGCATCGTGTCGATCATCGTCGAGCGCAGCAGCCGGGCGTAGAACGCCGCGAACGCGGCGGCGAGCACGCACCACGGCATGATCAGCGACGTGAACCACTTGCTGGGGTCCTCGCTGAACGGCACGTAGCTGCCCGCGCCCGGGAAGAGCGGGAAGCGCCCGATGTCGTCGGCGAACAGGTACAGCGCCACGAGCGCAAGCCAGTAGACGGGAGCCGAGATCGCCACGAGGGCGGCGCCCATGGCGACGCGGTCGACGAGGGTGTGCGGCCGGACCGCCGAGATGATGCCCACGGTGATCCCGATCGTCAGCCAGAGGATCGCGGCCCCGATCGCCAGCGAGATCGTGGCCGGCAGCCGCTGGAAGATCTGGGTTCGCACCGAGATGTTGTTCTGGTAGCTGTAGCCGAAGTCGCCCTCCGTGACGAGGTTCTTCATGTAGTCGAAGTACTGGGCATACAGCGGGCGATCGAGGCCGAGCTGATGCCGGATCTGCTCGACCAGCTCCGGGTTCGGCGACCTGCCGGCCCGGAGACCCGCCGGGTCCGCCGACGGCAGCGCGTAGAAGATCCCGAACGTGATCGCGCTCACCAGGAACAGGAGGGCGATCATCCACAGCGTGCGGCGGACGATGTACTGGATCATGGTCGATGCGGCTCGGCTCCGGCGCTCATCGCGCCGGAGCCGATCGATGTGTTGTCACGTCGCGCTACGCAGTCGCTCCGTCACTTCAGCGATGTGTACGCGATGTCCCACGAGGAGTTGAACTTGTTCCTCACGCCGTTGACGTTCTCCGACGCGAAGTTGATCTGGTTGTCCCACAGCCACGGGATCATGTATGCGCCCGCGGTGACCTCCTTGTCGATCTCGGCCCATGCAGTGGCGCGCTCGGCCGGGTCGGTGAGCGTCGCCGCCTTGTCCATCTTGGCGTTGAGCTCGGGATCGTCGAGCTGCGGGTAGTTGGCGTTGTTCGCCGGGACGATGTTCTTCCCGTTGAAGAGCGGGTTGATCATGCTCTCTGAGTCGAAGAAGTCCTTCCCCCATCCGAGGTTCGGGCAGATTGCGACGTCCGCCTTCGGGACGGTGCAGAACTTCGACAGCATCGTCGAGTGCTCGACCTGGCGGTAGTTGAGCTTGAAGCCCAGCTGCTCGAGCTGCGACTGAAGCGCCTCACCGGTCTTCGAGGCCGGCGGCTGGTTGTCGCCCACCATCAGCACCGGCGGGCCGGTGTACTTGCCGCTCGAGTAGCCGGCCTTCTTCATGTACTCCATGGCCAGGTTGAGATCCCCGTCGGGGTTTGCGTTGAAGTCGAGGCCCTCGGGCCCGGCCTCGCCGCCGGCCTCCTCGAAGCCCGGCATCTCGGGCGGGATGAAGTGCGTGGCGATCGGGCCGAGCGTGGGGCCTCCGCGCGTGACCCGCAGGTCGTTCTTGTTGACGACCGCCGACACCGCCTTGCGGACGTTGATGTCGTCGAACGGCTTGACCTTCGTATTGAGCGCGACGAAGCGGATGCCCTGGCTCGGCTCGATCAGGAGCTGGTCCTTGCGGCTCGACAGCGCGGACTTCAGGATCGCGGTCGGAGGCGCAGCGAAGTCTCCGCTCATCAGGCCCTGGCCGGTCAGGATCTTGCGGCTCGCGACCGTCAGGTCGTTGCCCCCCGAGAAGGTGATCTTGTCCAGGTAGGCCGGGCGGTAGTCGGTCTCCGGGTCCCAGCTCGGATTGCGGACGAGCTGGATCTCCTTGCCAGCCGTGTAGCCGGTGAGCTTGCCCGAGCTGTCGTTCGGGATCATGTATGGCCCGGTGAACACCTGGTACTCGCCGTACCTCGACTGCTTGCCCTTGTCGTACTTCTGCGCGTAGTCCTTCGGTACGGGGATCGTGGCCGGCAGCGCGAGCGCGACGCCGGTGGCCACCACGCCCTGGGGCTTGTCCAGCTTGAGCACCAGCGTCTGGTCGTCGGGCGTCTGGATGCCGGCGATCTCGTCGGCCTTGCCGTCCACGAACTCCTTCACGCCGTCGATCTCGGCGTAGTAGAGGTTGACGTAGCCGTTGGCGACCTGGGGCAGGAAGGCCCGCTCGATCGCGTACTTGACGTCCTTGGACGTGACGGTGCGGTCCTGCAAGGGCGGGCTGTACTTGATGCCCGGCTTGATCTTGATCGTCAGCGTCTTGCCGCCGTCCGCGACCTCCGGCAGATCCTCCGCGAGGTCGGGACTGGGCTCGGTCTTCTCGGGCTCCCAGCCGTACAGTCCGCGCTGGGTCGGGTGCGCGAGCGCCATGTAGTCGTACTGGTAGTACCAGTAGCCCGGGTCGAGGCCGTCGACGTCGGCCGCCGACAGGACCGTCAGGCTCCCGCCCTTCTTTCCGCTCTCGCCTGTGGCGGGCGTGCCGGCGTTGCCGTTGCCGTTGCCCTCGTCGCCGTCGCCCCCGCAGGCGGTCACGACCACCCCGAGGACCAGCGCCGTCGTCAGGCTTGCCAATAGCTTGCGCATCCGCATCCTTTCGTTTGCGTCCGGGCGTTCCCGCCCTGGACCGTGCTTGTGGGTCATCGTCCTCCTCGTGGATTCAGGGCGTCCTGCAGGCCATCGCCCAGCAGGTTGAACGCCAGTACCGTGAGCAGCAGGGCGGCGCCCGGGAAGAGCATGTACCACCATGCCGAATCGAAGATGTTCGTCGCGTCCGAGAGCATCGCGCCCCAACTGGCGGTCGGAGGCTGCACGCCGACCCCGAGGAACGAGAGCGACGCCTCGAACAGGATGGTCGTCGGGATGATCAGGGTGCTGTAGACGATGATCGGGGCGACGAGGTTGGGCAGGATCTCGCGGAAGATGATCCTGCGGTGGGAGGCGCCCAGGGATCGCGACGCTTCGATGAACTCCTTCTCACGCAGCGAGAGCACCTGGCCGCGGATGATGCGCGCGATGTAGGTCCAGTTCACGAACGCGATCACGAAGATCACGACCGTGATGCCCGGCTTGATGATCCCGTAGAAGCAGCCGTCGCCGAGCGAGCAGGCGGCCGCGAGGCCGATCGCGAGCAGCAGGATCGGGAAAGCGAGCAGCACGTCGATGGAGCGCGACAGCACCATGTCCACGGGACCGCGGAAGTAGCCGGCGACCATTCCGACGATCACGCCGATCGTCACGGAGAACGCGGTGGCGATGAGCGCGACCTCGAGCGAGACGCGGGCCCCGTAGAGCACGCGGCTGAAGACGTCGCGGCCGAGCGTGTCGACGCCGAACAGGTTGTCGGAGCTCGGCCCGGTCGGGGTCCCGAACTCGTCGAGGTACTTGGTCGCCTGCTCGTTCGGCGGACGCGCTCCGACGAGCTCGACGATGAGCGGCGCGAACACGGCGGCGAGGATCAGGACGATGACGAAGACAAGCGCCGTCATCGCGACCTTGTCGCGCTTCAGCCGGCGCCAGAAGAGTTGCAGCGGCGAGCGCGCCGCGATCGCCGCGGACGGTTCCTGCGCAGTGACATCCAGACCTTCGCTCTCGCGATCGCCAAGGTCGATCGTGCTCATCGGCCCTCTCCATCACCGATCGTGGATCGGCGCATACGTACCCAGGCGGCCCCTCCAGGGTCCCCTTTTGTTGCTCGGACTGCCCCTCCTGTTGCTCACGGACCCGAGACGCAACCACCTCGGGTTCCCAGGCGGGAACGGTACACGCTCCGCATGCGTATCGCGGTAGTTTGCTACGTCGCGGGCACTACGATTCCTGCTCGGCCCCGATAGCTCAGCCGGATAGAGCGACTCCCTCCTAAGGAGTAGGCCGCAGGTTCGAATCCTGCTCGGGGCGCTCTGTGCCGACTCACCTGTCCGGCCGCTCCGGATAGAGCTCGTCGATCGTGGCCAGCGGGGCGTACGGCGCCCCCGCGGCCGCGCGGACGATCGCCTCCTCGCCGCCGGCGAGCCGGTCCAGCACCGCGACGACGCCGCACACGTCGTGCCCGCCCGCGCGCACGGCTTCGATCGCTTGCACGGCCGAGCCACCCGAGGTCACGACGTCCTCCACGATCAGGCAGCGCTCGCCCTGCTCGAGCGGCGGTCCCTCGACGCGGCGCTGCAGGCCGTGCGCCTTGGCCTCCTTGCGCACGAAGAACGCCTTCACGTCCGCGCCGCCGGCGAGCGCAGCGCATGCGGGCGCGTCGGCCCCCATCGTGAGCCCGCCGACGGCAGTCGCCTCCCACTGGCGGGCGTAACCGGCGACCAGCTCGGCGAGCGCGAGGAACCCTGCGGGCCGCAGGATCGCGCGCTTGGCATCGACGTAGTACTGCGCGGTGGCGCCGCTCGTCAGCGTGACCTCGCCCACGATCAGCGCGTGCCGGCGCAGCTCTTCGAGAAGTGTCCGCCTGGCGTCCATCCGGACGCACGCTACGGGTAGACGATGACGCGTTCGCCGTGGCGGATCCACGTGAACACGCGCCAGGCATCCGGGATCGGGACACGCAGGCAGCCGTGGCTGGCGTTGAACGCGGGCACGTCGATGTAGCCGTGGATCGCGTAGCCGCGGATGAAGTAGGACGAGTGCACCATGCCCTTGGCGTTGGTCCCGGGAGTCTTGAGATAGACGCGGAAGCTCCCGATCACCGTCGGCGTCGCGGGTGCGCCCGTCGACGTGTGGTACGTCGCGACGACCCGGTGGCCGTCGACGAGCGCGAGGACCTGGCGCGAGATGTCGGCCTCGACGTGATGCCCGGCGCCGGGGTGGCGCGGCTTGAACGCGCCCTCGCCCGCCAGCACCTTCCTGATCACGCGCCGGTCGGCGTCGTAGCCGCGAGACATCTTGTTGACCTTGCGGAACGCCATCACGGCACGCCCCGTCGCGGAGTCGAACCTCCCGCTGCGGGGGACGGCGTAGCGCAGCTTCGCCAGGCCGCGCTGCAGCAGGCGCACGAGCAGCCCGCGCGCACCCTCGCTCGCGCGCCGCGGGACGACGGTGACGGAGACCCTCGGCCCGAACGCGCCGCCGAGCTCCGGCGTCGCGACGTGCGCCGGGATGATGGCGATCCTGCCCGGGCGCGCGGCCGGCAGCCGGTGCGAGAACGTCCCGTTCCCAGCCGCGGCGACGCTCACCGTGCGATGCGGCTTGCCGTCGCGGTACACGACGAGCGCCACGCGCTGACCGGCGACCGCCGGCGTCATCGTCCCGTGCACGCGGAAGGCCTGGCGCTGCAGCGCGACCTGCTCGCCGCCGGCTCGCAGCACATTCTTCGCGACGAGCGTGAGCGTCGGCACCGGCGGCGCCGGAGCGGGCTCCGGAGGCGGCGGATCCTGCGCGGCGGCGCCCGCCGGCGCGAGCAGCGCCAGCGCGGCGGCGAGCGCGAGCGCTCGCCTCACGCACCCACCGCGGGCGCGCCTGCGCGGCGCGCGAAGGGCAGCACGACGAGCGCCGACAGCGCGCCGGCGGCGACCATCGCGAACACCGTCGCGCCGCCCCAGTCCTGCGACACCCCGAGCGCCAGCGCGTTGTTGAGCGCGTGCAGGACGATGCACGGCAGCAGCGAGCCGGTCCAGACGTAGAGGAGGCAGAGGATGAAGCCGAAGACCATCAGCGGGGCGATGAACTCGATCTCGGTGCCGCCCAGGTGGATGGCACCGAAGATGATGCCGGTCAGGCCGGCGGCGGGCAACATGCCCAGCGTGCGGCGCAGCGCCGTGAAGCAGAAGCCGCGGAAGAACAGCTCCTCGGCGATCGGGGCGAGCACGCACACGAGCAGCGAGACGGCGACCAGCGCGGCCGTCGAGCCGTCGACGCCGAGCTCCTCCGGCAGGTCGTCGTTCTCGTCGATGCCGAGCGCCAGGCTCCAGACCATCACGAAGGCGAAGAAGCCGACCCAGGCCAGCACCGTCCAGCCGATCGCGGGCCGCAGGCGCGTCAGGCGCAGGCCGAACTTGGCGGGCGTAGCGGGCGGATCGAGCAGCCTGGCGAGCAGCAGCGCCGACCCGATCAGGGCCAGGTCCTGCACGTAGGTCCCGCCGATCGTCACCCCCGGCGGCGTGTCGTCCACCGTCTCGACGCCGGCGAGCTCGACGAAGAGAGCGAGCACGCCGACGCCCACCACGGCGACGATCAGCGTGGCGAGCATCGCCGCGAACGGCGCCCACAGCGGCCAGCGCGGCAGGGCGTCGCGGTCTCGCGGCGGCGGCTCGGGCCGCCACACGCCCTCCGGTAGTTCGGGGCGCGCCGGAACGGACGCGGGGCGGTCGGCGGAGGGGGGCGGGGAGCTCGACATCAGGGCCGCACAGCGTAAGGGTCGGCGCGGGCGATCAGCGCAGGCAATGCGTTCAGGCTCGTGATGACCGGCACGCCGGCGGCGACCGCGCGCAGCGGCGCGCCGCGCGCGAGCAGCACCGCGCGGATCCCCGCCGCACGCGCCCCGTCGACGTCCTCGCGCAGGCCGTCGCCCACGTGCCACGCCCGGTCCGGGCCCACCCCGGCCAGCGCCAGCGCACGCTCGAAGATCGCGCGCTCGGGCTTCGCCGCGCCGAGGTCGGCCGACGCGACCACGGCGTCCACCAGCGGCGCGAGACCGGCCTCCTCGAGGCGCTCGTGCAGCGAGAAGTCCCAGTTGGAGACGACGACGAGCGCGCAGCCGGCGTCACGCAGCGAGCGCAGCGCCGGCTCCGCGTCGGCGTAGGGCGCGAACGCGAGCGCGTCCAGCAGCGCGGCCGTCAAGTCCGCTCCCGGCGCACCCGCGGCCGCTGGCGGCAGCGCCGTGCGCATCGCCTCCGCGCAGCTCGCGCGAAGCAGCGCGAGCGACCGCGCGTCGCGCCCGAGGTGCAGGTGCGCGCGGTAGTAGGCGATCTCCGCGCCGATCGCGGCTGCCGCCGCCGCCGCGCCCACCTCGACCCCGAGCCGCGCCCGCAGCGCCGCGCGCAGCCGCGGCGCCGGGTCCTCCAGGCGCAGCAGCGTGCCCATCGCGTCGAGCAGCACCGCCCGCCCTCTAACCTCGCCGCCCATGTCGATGCCTGATCCTGGCAGCGTCGCCGCGATCCTGGAGGAAGGCGCGACCTGGACCTCCGTGGTCGTCCCGATCGCGGTCGCGCTGGTCGCCGCCCTCGTGCTCGATCGCGCGCTCTCGCGCCGCGGCAGGGACCTGGCCGAGACCGTCATCCGCGGCGGGATCTCGCCCGAGACGGGCACCCGGCTGCGCTTCATCAGGCGGCTGCTGAGCGCCGTCGTGATCCTGCTCGGGGTCGCGATCGCGCTCTCGCGCGTGAACGGCGTCGACCGGCTGGCGGCCTCGCTGCTGGCCTCGGGCGCGATCGCCGCCGCGATCCTCGGCTTCGCCGCGCGCCAGACGCTCGCCAACTTCGTCGCCGGCGTGATGCTTGCGATCACCCAGCCGCTGCGGGTCGGCGACTGGGTCTTCTTCGAGGACCAGTACGGCGTCGTCGACGACATCCGCCTCACGTACACGTTCCTGCGCACGCTCGGCGGCCAGCGGATCGTGATCCCGAACGAGAAGCTCGCCAGCGGGATCCTGCGCAACGACACGCTCGGCGAGGGCGCCGTCGGCCTCGACGTCCACATCTGGCTGCCCCACAGCGCCGATGCCGGCCGCGCGGTCGCCGTCCTGAAGGAGGCCACGGGCCAGTCGGTGACCGTGGCCGAGACGACCGCCGAGGGCGTGCGCCTGGCGGTCGGCGGCGAGCGCTGCCCGCCGCCGGAGCGCGCCGAGCGCGAGGCCGAGCTGCGCCTGCGCTGCCTCGAGCTGCTGCGCGCCGACGGGCTCCTGGCATCCCCCGAGTAGGGGTTCCGGCGCCGGGGTCGAACCCTCCTAGGCCTCCTACAATCCGGGGTTCGCCGTCATGACTCACGCCCAGCGCACCAGGCGGCGCCGTCGCGGCAGCGGCGGTCCGCGCAACAAGGCCCTGCTTGCCCTGATGGTGCTGGGAATCTGCGTCGTGCTCGCCGCGCTGGCCGGGATCGGCTACATCGTCTCGGTCGCCGCCTCCGCGCCGCCGCTGTCGTCGCTGAAGCCCCGCGTGACGGGCAACAACACGCGCGTGTTCGCCGCCGACGGCAAGCCGCTCGGCTTCATCCAGGCCGAGAACCTGCACCTGCCGCTGCGCTC
>Ga0126306_10000337_pt1 | contig 20540 bp, 19 predicted proteins | sample Plot27_FD_92592 | JGI IMG/M metagenome (GOLD analysis project Ga0126306, IMG submission 92592) | Serpentine soil microbial communities from UC McLaughlin Reserve, CA, USA - Plot27 | ecosystem: Environmental > Terrestrial > Soil > Grasslands | place: USA: UC McLaughlin Reserve, Lake County... | reverse complement strand
CGCCTCCACTACCTGCTCGGGGGTCTGGTGGAGGCCCGTGTAGATGACCTCCATCCCCGCGTCGCGCAGGGCGCGGGCGATGATCTTGGCCCCCCTGTCGTGCCCATCGAGGCCAACTTTCGCGACAATTACCCTTATCGTGCGCGCCACAGTGGCCCTATTCTAACTTGAGCCAGAATCTCGCGCGGCATCGCTCTTTGTCATCTTCTGATCTCGCGCAGGTTGTCCCAGAGGACGTAGAGTCCGACTACGAGCACGGTAGCGACGACGAGCGCCCAGAAGAACTCGTAGATCAGGATGAGGGTGGCGACGACGGAGAGTCCGATGTTGGCGCTGCTGACCAGGTTGACGAGGCGGCCCCTGAAACCGGCCTCGACGAACGCGAAGAAGGCGATGCTGAAGACGAGCATGGAGATCAGGTGTTCCCGTGCGAGCATGGCTATCCCGACGAAGCTTATGAGCATGAGGCTCACGCTTATGGCCGCCCAGGCCTCGGCCATACGGCTTACCCTCAGCTCGTCTTCGGAGGCCGGCCTGTGGGAGCGGGAGATGTGGGCACGGGCGGGGTCGCGCTCGCCAGCCCTCAGGCGGTCGGCGTACTCCTCGAGCGACCTCGAGACGGCCTTGTCCGTGGCGAGCTTTGTACGTAGGCGGTCCAGCTCTCTTGAGAGCTCGGCGACGCGCCTGGCGCCCTCTTCGTAGGGCGCGTCGAGGTGGGATCTGTCGCGCATCGCCGCGAGCTCGGCGCCGAGCTTCTTGAGCTGCCGGCTCTTATCGTCGATCTCGCCCCGTAAAGCGTCGCACCGCGAGATGATGTCAGCCCGCTGCTCGAGGGTGGCCTCAAGCATCTCGGTCGGGGGAGGCACTTTGTCCAGGCCGGCCCACCCCACGGGGTCGTACCAGGCACGGCTGACGCTCTTGTCGCGGTTGTACATCGGCCCCGCGGGGGCATCCTCGCCCTCGAAAGGGTCCCTGGCGTAGAGCCCCCACAACCCACGGTAGCCCGAGACCCAGTTTGGGGGTGGGTCCGTGATGAGCCTTGGCTCGTCCCACTCCCTGTCTCCCCCCTCCCCCACGCTAAGGCCGTCCCCACGCGCGTAGTCCACAAAGGGAATGCTGAAGTGCCCACCACCCTCCTCGCCTTCCCCCACATACTGGCCGAGCCTCGTCTTCCAGAAGGAACGGACGGCTCCCGTTACCCTTGCGAGAGGTCTGGGCAGGGGGAAGGTCAGTTCCGTCAGGTACTCGCCGGGCGCGAAGTAGCTGGCGTGGGAGCCTGCTCCCACGTAGATCACGGGGTGCTCCCCAACTTTCTCGACTTCGGGGTCGTCCCAGCGGCGACGGAGGTTGTCCCCCGTGTAGTTGTGGGCCGCGTAGCCGACCCACTCCGGCCTGACCTCTCCATCTTCCGACTCGGAGAGGTAGATGAAGACCTTTTCCCAGTCGGCTTCGTGGTCGTTGGCACCGAAGAAGTTGCTCCTCCAGTCGTTGAACGGATAGAAAAGCCAGTACTGCAGGACGATCCAACCGTCCTGGCGTAGCACACGTCCGTTGTAGCGGTAGTGCTCGTGCTCTTCCATTATGCGCTCGTAGGCCACCGAAGCCGCGGCGGCCGCTTCTCCTGGCACCCTTCCGCGGGCCAGGAGTGCGATCGAGTACAGGGCGTCGACGAAGCGGGAGAGGTATCCGACACGGGCGAGACGGCCACGTCCTGCCCTGAAGGCTCCCCTCGACCCCTTGCGGTCCATCGCGCGTCTCAGGAGCAAGCGCCTGCCGCGTGCGTCGGGACCGAGGTCGTCTTCGTCCGTGAACTTCAGGAAATGTACGGCACCGGCCTCGTCCATGGGTTGCTGCGCGAGGCGGTCCAGGGTCAACTCAGCGCCCCGCACGACGCATTTGGCCTCCTCGCCCGGCCTCTGCACCCAGAGGCTGCAGGCCTGCACGTAGGGTTCCACGTCCATCGGGTAGAACTTGTCCCCTGTGGTCGACCGGATTACGGGCTCGAAGCGCCGGAGCAGGGCCGTGGCAGCTTCCACTCCGGTGCGCTCAGTTTTCATGCGACGTCCTCTGTCCGGTGAAGGAACACCATCCTCACCTCCTGGGAGTTGAGGTAGAGGATCATCAGTACGCAGTAGGCCATGATCGGGTAGACGTACCCTGGCTGGAACAGGGAGTAGAGCCAAAGACTCACCGCCAGGCTCAGGCCCTGGGCTATTGCGGCAAGGAGCCCTCCCCTGCGCTGCAGGAAGAGGAAGCTCAGCGCCGCGAACAGCGTCAGGATGGCGGAAGGGATGAAGAGGGCGAAGACAGCAATTTCTACGGTCTCATGCTGCGGACTCTCCAGATTGATCCCCATCCATCGGACCTGCAAGAACTCGTAGCCGCCGAGGAGGACGAGCCCGATCACCTCGAGGATCAAGAGCACGCCGATCATCCTTACCTGACGGTATGATGTCCTGCCAGGTTTCATCACGCTCTCAACGCCTCCTCTCGACAACCCACAATTCTACAGTCCGCCATGACTGTCAACCTGACAACGATTGAACCGAGCAAGACCCGTCCGATTGCACTTCCACGAGTTCGGTTACAGAAAGGCTGGGAGATTCGCCCTGCTTACACCTGCGCTTCTGCCATCACCTCTGCGACCGCGAACAGGGTTGTGCCCTAGTCCGTCTCGACAGGGTTGGTCAGGGTTCCGAGGCCCTCTATCTCGATACTGACCTCGTCCCCCGCCTTCAGCCAGACCTGCGGGTCGCGGGCCGAGCCGACGCCCGGTGGCGTGCCCGTGACTATGACGTCGCCGGGGACGAGGGTCATGCCCTGGGAGAGGAACGAGACGAGCTCGGCGACCGAGAAGATCATCTTCGATGTCGTACCATCTTGCATGATCTCGCCGTTCAGGATGCACCTGATCGAGAGGTCCTGCGGGTCTTTGATCTCGTCTGCGGTGGCGATGAAAGGCCCCAATGGGCAGAAAGTGTCTATGGACTTGCTGCGGGTCCACTGGCCGCCCTCGGAGAACTGGAGGTCGCGCGAGGAGACGTCGTTGGCGTTCGCATAGCCGAAGACGTGATCTAGGGCCTCGGACTCTGAGATGTTGCGGGCCGCCCTCCCGATAACGACGGCAAGCTCGGCCTCGTAGTCGGCTTGTTCGGTGATGGGGGGTATCCTTATGGCCTCCCCTGGCCCTATTAGCGCGCTCGGGTACTTGGCGAAGACGATGGGCTTCTCGGGGATGTCGGCTCCCGTCTCGGCCGCGTGGTCCTCGTAGTTGAGGCCAATACCGATGACCTTCTGAGGCCTCGTTACCGGGGCGTGGATGCGCGCCTCCCCGAACGGTACCGTATCTTCGCCGGGCTCAGGACTCCCACCGTACTCGATGAACCCGATCATGTCCTCGTGGGCAAGCGGCCTTATCTCTTCACCCTCTAACGAGCCGACGCGTGGTTCCTCACCCTCCACCGAATAGGTGACCAGTTTCATGGGTTCTCCTCTCCCTAGATACGAGACGCAACGGTACGCATCTTAGCAGTCCTTTGCGAGCTTTCAGCTTTCAGCTATTTGTCTTGGCTGAGAGCTGTCTGCCTACCAGCGCGGTTTCCGGAAGTGAACCTCTGGACGCCGCTGTCAGACCGCCGAGAGGGCGTTATCGTAGACCGTTGTCTCGAAGTCCATGCAGCCACCAAACGAGACCGGGTCGGCGAATGGGAATATCTGGGTCGCCCAGAAACCCCCGAGGCCGTTCTTGCGGTCGATCCAGTAGTAGAGGTTGGCGAGGCCTGCCCAGCCCAGCTCGCCGGCGGGTCGTCCGGTCGGGGCATCGTGGTCGTTGATCATGAAGGTGTATCCCCACGACTTGGGCATTCCGGGGAAGAACTCCGCGTCGTTGGATAGCTCTTCGATGACGCCGGGTAGCGACTTTATCTTCATGTCCCCTAGACCATTCTGGCCCATTACCTCGACCATCTCCGGCGACAGCACCCGGCCATGCTCGCCCTCTCCACCGTTCAGGATCATGCGGATGAACTTCATGTAGTCGCCGACGGTACTGTACAGACCGTGCCCGCCCATGTGCTGCTCCGGGTCCCGCGGCAACTCGAAGTCAGGCATCGGCGTGGGAGACCCATCCTCGCCACGCTGGTGCATGGTCGCCCGCCGCGAGCGCATGTCATCCGTCATCGTGAACGCGGTGTCGTTCATTCCGAGGGGCTCAAAGATGCGCTCCTTCATCACCTCGCCGAGTCGCTTGCCCCTGGCCCCCTCGACGACCTTGCCTACCCAGTCTATGTTGCATCCGTATTCCCACTGTTCGCCCGGATCGAACAGAAGGCATGACCTGAGAGAGGCCATCTCACTCGTGACGACGCTCGGGACGTCCCTCTTCTCGCCGTACTTCACGAGATCCTCGTTGAAGAAGTCGTAGCCGAAGCCCGCGGTGTGCAACATGAGCTGCTCCACCGTGACGTCGGAGGCCGGTGGGCGAAGCTGAGGCTCGCCGTCGGCGTCGAAGCCTTCCAGGACCTGGATGTCGGAGATCTCCGGCGCGTATTCCTTTGCCGGATGGTCGAGGGAGATCATACCCTCCTCGACGAGCTGCTTGACCGCCACGCCCGTTATGGCCTTCGTGCATGAGAAGATGGCGAATACGGTGTCCGTGGTCATCTCCTGGTCTTTGCCAAGCTCGCGCTTGCCCGCCGCGCCTTCGTAGAAATTGCCCTCCCGGTCGGTCGCCATCGCGACCACGCCGGGCACGCCGTTCTCCTGCCCTACGGCCTCGCGCAGCACACTATCCGCGGCTTCCTTGATGACTTCTTTCATGGCCTCCTCTTTCCCACAGGCAATGCTGCATTGTGTTCCGGATCCCCAATCCGGATAAACCGATGTATGCTAGCGGGGCACCCTCATTGCCGTCAAGCCGGGTGGATCTCGCTACGGCTGGAGACGTTCGATCCTCCAGCCTCCATCTTCGTGGCGATACAAGAGGCGATCGTGCAGCCTGTCTTCGCGTCCCTGCCAGAATTCGATGGTGTCGGGCTCGACCCTGTAGCCGCCCCAGAACGGGGGGCGTGGGATCTCACGCCCCTCGTAATCCTTCTGTAGCGCCAGGATCCTCTCTTCCAGAACGCTCCTGTCCTCGATTGGCTGGCTCTGTTGTGAGGCCCACGCCCCGAGACGGCTCCCGCGCGGACGGCTCGCGAAGTAGGCGTCTGACTCCTCGCCGGGGAGGCGGCTGGCGCGACCCTCGATCCTGACCTGCCGCTCCAGCTCGCCCCAGTAGAAAAGGAGGGCGCACATCGGGTTCGTCTCGAGATCGTTGGCCTTGCGTCCCTCGTAGTTGGTGTAGAAGACGAAACCACGTTCGTCGAACCCTTTGAGGAGGACGGTGCGGGCGGAGGGCCTTCCGTCTGTTGTAGCAGTGGCGAGGATCATGGCGTTCGGCTCATGGAGGTCCGCGTCGATGACGTTGTCGAACCAGGCGTGAAACTGAATTATCGGGTCAGGGGCTACGTCGGCTTCGTGCAGGCCGGCTCTGATGTATTCCTTGCGAAGACTGGAGGCGTCCATGTTGTATCTACCAGCCCCAGGTTCCAGGGGCGCCCTTGAAAGGGCCGACTATGTCGGGGGTGATCCAACCCCCGTAGAAGTCCCCCTCCTGCGCCTCGACCTTCTCCCCCCCGACCCAGCACCCATCCATCTTGGACGGGTAGAAGGCCACGTAGTCTTTCAGGCCCGCGAACGAGGGTGTCGGGTCGGGGTAGAACCACGCAGCCCTCGTCTCCGCCCTCTCTTCTGTGGCCGCGTCGTAGTAGCTGGCCCATCCCTTCCACTCGCAGTGCGAGGTCCCTTCCGAGGGCTCGAGGTGCTCCATCCTTATGTCCTGTTGCGGGATGTAGTACACGGGCGGGTGGCTCGTCTCGAGAACGCGCTTCGCCCGCGTGGTGTAGGCGAGTGTTACGCCGCCGAAGACGACTTTGACCTTCTTGTTCACGTCCTCGAGCCTCGGCGGACGCGGGTAATCCCACACGGACTCCTGTCCTGGAGCAGGCTCTACGCGCTGGCGACTCATTAGAACCTCCTGATCTCTTCTCCCGAGATTTGGCCACTCGACTATTTCTTAGATTGAAACACAACTGCGCCGCGATCAGTAAATCGCAAGCTGAAGGCGCGATGCGCAGAGGTATCGCCCCTCTGCGCATCGCTTTGGAGGAAATACGAAAGCGGTAGACGAGGACGCAAGGTTCGCGGCGGCCGGCTTCTGTTTGTTCCACTCGCTGTCGTCCCGGAGCCTGCACTGGCGTAGAATTCGAGAATCGACGGGCGCAGAATGGGCGGCATTATATAGTGAACGAACCTGTAAACGACTCGCCTGCCGGGGGCGTCGCCGTGGAGAGCGCGCCGTGCCGAGCCTCATTTCTGCGGGTGCTGCGTGCCCTTGCCATGACCCACTTCATTGCCGTGATGCTCGACACGTTCCCCGAGACGCGCTGGTTGGCCAACATTGTGGGCATAAGCGCTCCCGAAAAGACTTGGCCTTCCCGGCGAGATCCTGGTCCCTGCTCCCGGCCTCTTCTTCCTTTATAGCCAGGAGCGTGGGCGGCATCGTCGAGGTTGGCAAGCGCGTGATCGGCAACTACTTCGAACACCGCATGGGCACCTACGCGGCGGCGCTGGCCTACCGGGGCCTGTTTGCCCTCTTCCCCTTCATTCTGCTCCTGGTCGTCCTCGTCGGTGCTTTTGGCCCTCCCGACGCGGTGGACCGGATCGTCGCGGAGGTCAAAGCGCAGTCGTCCGAGCAGGTACCGCAACAACTGGAGCCTGTGATCGAGCAGGGAAGGGAGCAGATCGAACCTCTGGAAGACATGGCCAAGCGGGCCCAGAAGCGGGCCGAAGGCGGCCTGCTCCTCTTCGCTATTGCCGTCGCGCTGTGGTCCGTCTCGGCCCTCGCGAGCACGCTTGCAGACGCCTTCAATACCACCTACGGGCTTACCGAAAGGCGCCCCTGGTGGAAGGTGCAGACGCTCTCTTTAGTCTCAGGTCCCCTCCTCGCGCTCGCGGTGATCGTCGCCGTGGTCCTTATGCTCACCGGATCTCGGGTGGTCGAAGGAGTGGCGCAGGCGTTTGGTATGCGGACCCTGTTTGTCACGTTGTGGGCCTGGCTCCGCTTTCCCCTGGCGCTCGCGCTGCTGTGGGCGGTGCTGTCGGTCGTCTACCGCCACAGCCTGGCCGTTACGCTGCCCTGGAGGTCAGTGATGTTGGGTGCGGCGCTCGTCGTACTCGCCTGGGCCGTCGCCTCGGTCGGTTTCTCTATTTACTTGGCAAACTTCGCCGACTACGGTGTGACATACGGGAGCCTCGGGGCGGCCGTCGGCCTGCTCGTCTACCTCAACATCTCGGCTTCCATCGTGCTGGCGGGCGCCGAACTGAACGCGGCGCTCCACCCTTCGGCCGCCAACCCGGAACGATCGCGCGCCGACGAACTTCGATCGAGGAACGATGAGGAAAGTTGAGCCAGCGGGGAGGGACCGGCGGGCCGAAGGTCCTGGTGGTATGGTCAGCTTGCGTGATCTAACCCCTGAAGGCTTACGCCCGTAGCCCGCAATCCAAAGAGCATGCCCTCGCGTGGGTGTATAGTTTGTGGAAGGTGGATGCGATTGATTCCGTGAGAGAAGGGCGTTTGTTTTCCAGGGTTCGGGATGGTCTCTCTGCGGGATACGGCCGCCTCAAGACCAGCGTGTGGCCGGTCGTGCAGGCGTCGGCCGCGGCGAGCCTGGCCTACTTCCTGGCCGATGTGATCGTCGGTCACGGTCAACCCTTCTTCGCCCCCATAGCGGCCGTTATCTGCCTCAGCGTGACGCTCGGCCGGAGGAACAGGCGTGCCATCGAGCTTATCTTCGGGGTCGCCGTCGGTCTCACGGTGGCAGACCTCCTCGTGCTCGTCATAGGGAACGGGACGCTCCAGATCGCCATCGTCGTGCTCCTTGCGATGGCGGCTGCGGTCTTCTTCGGGGGAGGACCTTTGCTGGTCAACCAGGCGGCCGTCTCTGCGGTCCTCGTAGTCGTGCTGCAACCTCCCGACGCCGTCTTCTCGCCTGACCGTTTTATCGATGCACTAATCGGGGGTGGTGTGGCGCTCGCGATCAACTACCTCTTCCCCGTCAACCCCGAGCGCCTGGTCGAGAGGGCCGCGGAACCGGTCTTCGACGAGCTCGTCGCTGTGCTGGAGGAGATCTCCGCCGTGCTCGCGGGCGGGGGCGAGGAGCGGGCCGAACGGGCCCTGGAGCGGGCCAGGGAGATAGATGGTAGGGTCAGAAACCTGAACGAGGCGCTCGAAGCTGGCTACGAGACGGCCAGGCTCTCCCCCACCCGCCGCAGATCCTTGAGGCAACTCGAGTTCTACGGCAGCGCCGGAATCAGGATAGAGCTGGCCGTCATAAATACTCGGGTTCTGGCCCGTGGCGTCTACAACGCTATCAGGCGGGCAGACAACATCGCACCGCAGCTACCCGAAGCCGTGCTCGACCTCTCGCGGTCCGTGCGGGCCCTGGCCAACTTTCTGGAGGACGGCGAAGGGCCCGAGGAGGCCCGCCGGTGGGCGCTCGAGGCCGCCAGGAGCGCGACCGAGATCCTCGAGGAGCGCCACGAGCTGGGGATAAGCGTCCTCGTCGGCCAGGTCCGCTCCGCCGCCGTCGACCTGCTCAGGAGCACGGGCATGGATCAGGCCTCGGCCCTTCAGGCCCTCGAAGACGCCGCAGGCCGCGCCTCCGAGATCGGTTAGGGCGGGTTTGAAATCCGCACCTACGGTTGGTCGATGATGGCGTCGGCTTCGATCTCGACCAGGATCTCGGGCGCTATGAGGCGGTTGACCTCGACCATGCTCGTGACCGGTCTGACCTTCCCGAAGAACTCGCCGTGGGCGGCCCCGATCTTCTCCCAGTCCTCGATGTCGACCACGTAGATCCTGGTCCGTACCACGTCGGAGAGTTTCGCACCGACGGCCTGGAGCGCCACCTTGATGTTGTTTATGGCCTGGACGGTCTGCGCGTAGGGATCCCCGACCCCGACGTAGCCGCCGCTCCCGTCCGTCGCGGTCGTGCCCGAGACGTACACGAAGGGCCCGCGCCTGATAGCCCGCGAATAGCCGACCCTGCTCTCCCATACCGTGCCGCTGGTTACGTTCTCCCGCCTCATAACAGTCCCCCGAACGAAAGGAACGACTCTATTCTACTCCTCCACGGTCAAAGCAGTCCCCGACGTTCGAGCTCCTCCGTGATACGGGCCCCTTCCTCAGAACCCTCCTTGTAGAAGACGGCGGGCTCTCCGATGGGTGCCGGGACCGTCTCGTGGTCGCCGTGCTGCAGCGAGCCGTATCCCTCTCCGGTCCAGAGGTGGACCCATCTGCCTGCCGGGAGGTAGACATCCACGGAGTCTCTGCCAGGGTCGAGCACCGGCGCAACCATGAGATCAGTGCCGACCATGAACTGGTACTCGAGACCGGGCACTGCGGGATCATCAGGGTAGTGTATAAACGGGTGCCTGACGACAGGGAGGCCGGTCTCAGAAGCTTCCTGCACCAGCTCCATCCTGTATGGCTTCCAGGCGGCGTAGACCTTGGCGAAGCGGGCGAAGTGCATGAGGGTCCCCCTGTCAGAGTAGATCTGGTGGTTGACCTCGGGTATGTTGCCCTCGTGGGAGCGGAAGACGGTCGTAAATGCGCCGAGTTCGATCCAGCGCATGAGTAGCTCTTTGGAGCGATGGTACTCGAACAATGGATTGTCCAGGGCAGTGTACCCGCCGATATCCGAGTGTTCGAGGCTATATCCCGAGAGACCGCTGGAGAGCAACCCCGTTACGGCGCTCTTGATACCGTCGTGCTCGTCCCAGTCAACGAGCTGGTCCCCGACCCAGAACAGGGTGCTGTAGCGGGGGCTCTCTGTGTAGCCAGACCGGTTGAAGAAGACGATGTCGTCGCCCCTGCCAGCCTCGTTTATGGCCTCTCGGTTGACCCTGGCCCACTCCTCGGCGTAGCGGTTGTGGTAGCTCCTGGGGTCAGCGCCCGAGAACAGCACGGCGTCGTAGGGGAGTCCCTCTCCGAAGTCGGCCATCCACCCGGAGCTCCCGTTGCCGATGAGTTCCATTTTGATGATGTCCTTGATCCAGGTCCGCGCCCCGGGGTTGGTGAGATCCACGAGGACCGCGGAGAAGCTGGAGATCGTGATCTTGTAAGGTTCGCCCCTGTGGTTCTCTACCAGGTAGCCGTTCCTTACGGCTTCCTCGAAGAGGTTGCGGCGGTGATTCTCTTTCTGTACGACGTCGTCACAGATAAAGGGGTTTATGTAGGTCATGAGCCTGATGTTCTTCTCTTCCAGGCTCTCTTTGAGCGAACCCCATTCCGGGTAGTGGTCCCGGTCCAGCTCCCAGTTCCACCACAGCTGCGTGCCGAAGCTGGTTTTTCGTTGTCCCACCCAATCCTGAAGCCAGATGGCGGCGACGGGCGTATCGAGTGATTCGAGTTCGTCCGAGATCTGGCGCGCTCTATCCGTGCCGCCCTGCAGCCCCACGACCGCGCCGCTAACGATCCACTCCGGCAGCGGGCGCATCCTGCCCGAGTATTCGGTGTACTGTTCCATCAGCTCCGCAGGCGTTTGCCCGGCCAGAATCTGACCCCTCATCCGCGAGGAGAAAACCCCGACCTGGACCCTGTCGTCCTCCCTCAGGTCGAAGGTCGAGTACTCGTAGTTCTCCAGAAAGAGGGAACGTGCCTCGCTCGTTATATAGTGCGGCACGCTGGCGTAGCTGGTGTAGGGATCACCGCCGGCGCCGGCCTTCAAGTCGACGGCCCAGGTTACGGGCTGCTCGCCCCTTCCGATGCCCTGCTCCTTTATGAGGATGGGCACCACGTGTCCCTTCATGTCGAAATACGTGTACTGGGTCCCGAAGCCGAAGAAGCGCTCCCCACGAGAGGAGGCATGGGTCAGGTAGAGCCGGTTGTAGGGCTCCTCGACTTCGGCCTCGAAGCGCAATCTTTCACCGGTAACGGGCGTGAACGAGAGCGTGTAGCCGATTCCTCTCGGGTCGTCACTGTTGGTAAGCCGTCCTGTAATTACCAGGGCGGGTCCATTCTCCTCGACGCGGTCTATGGTCTGGTCGGGATACAGATTTCTTATCTCGTCTTCGAGGGTCAGGTGCGCCCTCGACTCGCGGAATGTCTCCTTTCCCTCAGCGGCCGAGACGAAGCTCTTCCCGGGGATGGTCTGCCACAGTATCCTGTCCGGCCTGGAGGTGTGCGCAACGCTGAGAACTATGTCCGAAGGGTCTCGACCACTCTCGAGCATCACTATGAACGCGCCGACCCTGTGTCCTCCTGGCGAGACGCTCCGCGCTACCCCGACGAGAGAACCTGAGACCTGACCCGGCCCGGTCCACAATGCGTAGGCGCCACCCGACAGGGCTGTCCCGGCCACGCTGACTCCGGCGAGCCATAGAAACGTCCTCCGCGTCAATGTCCTCTTCACGCGATCTCTTCGGATCCTGGTTCCTCCCGTATCATACAGGAGGGATTGGCCCAGCCGTTCGTCGTCGGGCGGTTCGTGAACCGCCCGACGACGAACCTCCTCTACGACAACGTACCCATTGGTGGTTCAGCCGGACGCAAGCTCGCGAAGCGACCCCTTCAACACGACCTTCCCGCTGGAACCGGGGTCTCCGTCGCCGGGCTCGAGGGTGATCTCGATCTCAGGGTAGGCTACGGCGCTGGCCGGTGCCGACATGCTCACGGTCGTGCTGCCCTCCGGCAGCACGGTGAAGGTGCCGCAGCTGATGCGCCCGCCGCCCTTTTTGGCGTACCACATCTCGTAGTATTCCCCTCCCCTGGGTTCGGGCAGCCCCCATGCTTCCAGCTCGATCTTGAGGTTGTCCCCGATGCGCTCCCCCCGCAGCTCGCCTCCGGCCTGCGGGGCGGCGCTGGTGGCGGCCAGGGCCAGGCTATCGGAAGAGTCGTAGACCGTTCGGAGGATCCCGAAGCCCAGGACAGCGACCACCAGCAGCGCGGCAGCCGCAGAAAGCCAGACCTTCCACCTGGCTGACGTGCGGTGGCGTGGCTCGTTCCTGGCCCGCGCCAGCACCCAATCTTTGAGTTCCGGCGGCGGACCGCTTGCCGCTGCTCGCAGGATGCCGTGGGCGTGGCGAAGGTCGTCGAGGTCGTCCCGGCAAGCGTGGCAGTCTTCCAGGTGACGCTCCAATTCTCGCTCTTCTGCGTCGGTCAACTCCCCAAGGACATAAGGACCGAGGAACTTCTCGAAGCGATCCTCACTCACCACGGGCCTCCCTCGACGCGGGATTTGCGATGGCGCGTCGGAACCTTTTGAGGGCCGCCGTAGTGCGGCTCTTGATCGTCCCCAAGGGGAGACCGGTTCGGCGGGAGATCTCGCGCTGGGACAGGTCCTCGAAGTAGGCCAACTCCAGCACCTCCCTGTGCTCGCTGGGGATGCTGGAGAGCGCGGCGGCCACGTCCCAAACGTCCACTGCATCCTCGGGTCGCGGTCCCCCGGCGAGGGCATAGAGCCCACGCTCGCCTCCCGGCCTGGGCCTGGACCGCCGCCTCCGATCCAGGTCCGTCGCCCGGTTGCGGGCGACGCGGTACAGCCACGTCGCGAAGCTCGCGCGGGCAGGGTCGAAGGACGCCGCGCTGCGCCAGACGCTCGTGAAGGCATCCTGGACCAATTCCTCGGCCAGCTGTGCGTCGTCCAAGAGCCTCATGCCCGTGGCGTACACTGGCCGCGAGTAACGGTCGTAGAGTTCGGAGAGCGCCCGCTCGTCCCCGCTGGCCACCAGGCCCATCAAGTCCTCGTCTCCTGCGTCCTTCACCTCCCGCCCGATACTCCATCTTGCCCCATCGTGTCGTTTCATCCGCCCGATAGAAAGCCTCCGAACCCTCCCTAAGGGTGCAAAGAGGCTGAGCCTCTTTGCACCAGCTAATCAGCATTTCAGCATTTCAGCTCTTTGTTTTGGCTTATGGCTGATCGCTTGTAGTCGAATGCACGATTCGCGGTAGGTCAATTCCTTCCTACGATGATTCTATACGCAAGGCGACGGCCTCCCGGATGGCGGCGCAGACAAGTTCCTTAGAAAGTTGCACCTACACCGGTGTCGGTGAGTCTCTAGGATCGCGGCCGTAACGTCTTACGAAGTCGTCTATCATGGCGCGGGCGATGCTTATTTGTACCAGCCGGCGTCCTCGACTTCGGCGGCGGAGCATCTTCTCCCGTCCAGAACGCCGATTTCCTCTTCGAAGACCACGCCCAGCCCCAGGACCGCCGGGTTCCCCGCGATGCCGGCCGGTTCTTCTCCGCCTGGCACCAGCATCTTGTCATCCCTGAAGGTGAACCAAAGCTCGCCGGCCAACTCATCCTCTCACGTCGAGGAGGGAGGCCAGATACTCGGCCGGATGCAGGGCTCGCCGTTCTGTTCCGTCGAGGATCTGCTCCCTGCAGCTGGTCCCCGGCGCGACGACGACCCGCTCCCCCGCCCCGCGCACCGCAGGGAAGAGTCTTCGCTCGCCCATCTTCATGGAGACCTCGTAATGTCCCTTCTCGTAGCCGAAGAGCCCGGCCATCCCGCAACACCCCGAGTCGACCACCTCGACGTCGGCGGCGAGCCCGAGTAGCTGCTCCGTCGGGCCAGTCCCGACGAGCGCCTTCTGGTGGCAGTGTCCGTGCAACAGGACGGGGGCACCCGCTCTCAGCGGAAGCTCCACGTCGAGCTCCAGCACCGCCTCCTCGAAGAGCCGGGTGGCTTCCGCCAATCTTTCGACGCGCTCGTCGTCGGGGATGAGCTTCCTGTAATCATCGCGCATCGTCAGGATGCAGCTCGGCTCGAGGCCGACCAGCGGGACGCCTCGTTCTACTAGGGGCATTAGAAGATCCAGGTTGCGCCTGGCATTCTTCCTTGCCTCGTCCACGAGCCCCTCGGAGAGCATGGGCCGCCCGCAACAGACGACCTCGGGCAGATATATCCTCGCCCCCGCGGCCGCAAACAGCCTAACGGCCCCCTCCCCTACTTCGGGCCGCTGGTACTCGTTCCAGGTGTCGTTGAACAGCGCGACCTCAGCAGGACCGGTGCCCTGCGGCAGTTCGGGGAATCGCCTGGAGAAGGTCTTGTTCGTCACGCGCGGCAACGAGCGGCGGGGGTCTATGCCGGCGAAGGCGGCGGCCCGGCGGGCGAGATGCGTTCCGGCTACGGCGTTGTAGGGCGAGGGGATCAGAGCCGCGAGCGCGAGCTGACGGCGGATGTGTCCTGCCGCCTTCTGGCGCAGGGAAAAGCCGTGTTCTTTACCCGTCTGGTAGAGGACTTCGGTCTTCATGCTCGCGACGTCCACGCGGGAGGGGCATTCGGTCTTGCACGCCTTGCAGCCGACGCAGAGATCCATGACCTCCTTCATGCGGTACCCCGTGAGCTCCTCCGGCGGGAGGGTGCCTTCGATCACGGACCGGAGCATGTTGGCTCTTGCCCTGGTGGTGTCCTGCTCGTCGAGGGTCACCATGTAGGAGGGGCACATCGTGCCACCCGTCCTCTTGCGGCAGAAGCCGCTCCCGTTGCACAGCTCGATGGCCTTCGCGAAGCCGCCCTGATCCTCGAACGAGAGGCCAGTCTTTATTGGTAGACGCTTGCGACCGGGGCCGATACGGAGCTGCCGGTCCATCCGGGGTGGGGCAACGATCACACCGGGATTCATCATCCCTTCCGGATCGAAAAGACGCTTGACGTCTGCGAATGCGCGCAGGATTTCGCCACCGTACATCTTCTCCATGAACTCCGAGCGCGAGAGGCCGTCGCCGTGTTCCCCTGAGATGGACCCCCCGCAGTCGACGACGAGATCCGCGACCTCTTCGGCGATGCGCCGCATCCGCGATACGCCACCCGGGTCCGAGGTATCTAGCGCCGGCCTGACGTGCAGGCATCCCACGCTGGCGTGCCCGTAGAAGCAGGCCCAGGTACCGTTCCTCTCGACTATCTCCTCGAAGCGGTCGACGAATTCCTCCAGCCGATCCGGAGGCACGGCCGCGTCCTCCACGAAGGCGACGGGTTTCTCCTTGTCGGTCGTGCCGAGCAGTAGCGGCAGGGTGGACTTGCGGAGCCTGACTGTCTGGCCCATCTCCTCTTTCGTTCGCAGCGCTGTCGCGGCGAGCGCCCCGGCCTCAGCAGCCAGATCGTCCAGCTTCCCGAAGGTCTCGTCTAGTTCCCGTTCCGTGCCGCTCCATTCCACGACGAGAACGGCCTTCGGGTTGCCCTGTACGAAGCGGGTCGAGGCCCTGTAGGCAGGATTCGCCCTCGCGCGGCCTATCGCGACGTCGTCGAGAAGCTCTATGGCCGACGGACTCATCTCGAGGAACCGGCCCGTGGCCCGGGCCGCTGCGGAGAGGGAGTCGAATTCGAAAGAAGCCAGGGCGCGGGTCACGGGGAGCGGGTGAAGCCTGAACTCAGCGCGGGTGACCACGCCGAGCGTGCCCTCAGATCCGCACACCAGGCGTGTGAGGTCCAGGGTCTCGGGGTCGATGAGGGCGTCAAGCCCGTAGCCCGAGACGCGACGGATCATCTTCGGGAACCGGCGTCTGATCTCGTCTCCGTAACGGTCCCCGATCTCCATCGCCCCACGCAGCAGCCTCGCGAGCGCATCGGCGTGACGGGCGCGTCGTCTGGCTCTCTCCCTACCGAGAGGTCCAAGCTCGACCGTCTCGCCGGAGGCGAGCACGCAGCGCAGGCCGAGGACCTGATCCGAGGTCATCCCGTAGACGAGCGAGCGCATCCCTGCCGAGTTGTTCCCGACCATCCCTCCGAGAGTCGCCACTTCCGAGGTGGAGGTGTCCGCCCCGAACACGAGCCCGTGCGGCTCGACCTTCGCGTTGAGCTCGCCCTGCACCAGGCCAGGCTCGACCACGCAACGCCGCCCTTCGAGATCTATCTCCAGCGCCCGGCGCATCTCGGAGACGTCGAGGGCGAGCCCTGGGGCCGTCGCCTGCCCGGCGAGGCTCGTGCCCGTGCCGCGGGGCGTGATCGAGATCCCCAGCTCACCGGCCGCGGAGATCGCACGCTTCACGTCCTCTACGGAACGGGCGACAACGATGCCCACGGGTTTACGGAGATAGATGGAGGCATCCGTAGACCACATGGCTCGCGAGGCCTCATCCGTGCGAAGGTACCCGTCGAGTTCTCCGTCGAGGGCGGCGTGGAGTCGACTTACTTGGACTTGGGATTTATCCGACATGCTCCGGACAACTTTACATGCCCGTAGGACGTCTCGCCAATCAGAGGTCCCGCCTTCTTCCGCGAGACGGCTCAGTTCCCTTGACAGTAGAGCGAGACGGGCCTCCGACACAGTCGATCAGGGCTACCCGTATGACTACTTCGATACTCTGTGCGGGTAGAATCGCGGGAACGCTCTGGAGGACAAGTGGAGGAGAGTCTCCGATGAGGGTCATGAGCTTCAATGTCAGGGGGGCGTTACGCGACGCGGGCGAGAAGAACGCCTGGCCGAACCGGGCTGCGCTCAACGTCGCCACCATAGGGCGCTACGCACCGGACGTGATCGGGCTGCAGGAGGCCCAGCGCGGCAACCTCGGCGCATACCACAAGCAGCTACCACGCTACGCCCACATCCGCGGCCCCAGATACGGCAACACCTTCCCCCACGACTTCAACACTATTCTCTTCGACCCCGAACGGCTGGAACCGCTGGACTCGGGAGGTTTCTGGCTCTCTGAGACGCCGGAGAAGTACTCGAAGAGCTGGGAGACTAGAGTCGCAAGATCCGCCACGTGGGCACTGTTCAGGCTGCCGGAAATTGGGCTCACCTTCCTACACCTGAACACACACCTCGACCACGTAAGCGCCCCGGCGCGCAGGGAAGGCAGCAAGCTTATCGTGAGGAGTATCATAGAAATCTCCGACCGCACCAGCGTCGATCCGCCAGCCATCGTCACGGGTGACTTCAACAGCAGGCCGGGCAACAGCGTCCACAGGACCTTCACCGAATCTGGCTTCGTTGACACTTACCTTGCCGCCGGCAACGATGATGGCGAAAGCGCGAACACCTTCCACGCGTTCAAGGGCGTACGCTACCGCGACACGCACCCCGACCGCGACCCGCGACGTATAGATTGGATCTTCCTGAAAGACTCCGAGGGACGACTACGTATAAAGTCGCACAGGATCATCCGCGACGAGAGTCAGGGCCTCTATCCGAGCGATCACTATCCGATAGTCGTCGATTTCAGCATTTCAACTAGTCAGCATTTCAGCTAGTCAGCATTTCTTTACGGCAGAGCTGGATCGGCTGGAGATGCCCTGTGAACAAAAAGGAGCCCCGTGAACGGGACTCCTTTTGGTGCATAGGGTTTGCTGGCTTGGAGCGATTGACAGAGGTATCGCCCTACCGCGAATCGCGCCCTTGTCCACGAGCGCTCAGCAAAGGCAAAAAGCTGAAATGCTGAAGTGCTGACCGGCTGAAATGCGCGATTTGCAGAAGTTCAACTTCTGCAAATCGCTCTACGCAGCGCCGCGGAGGAGCATTCCGAGCTCTCCGCTGCCGAGCATGCGCTCGGCTTCGCGCTGCAGCTGGCGGACGCGCTCGCGGGAGATCCCGAGCTCTTCGCTGAGCTGGGCGAGGGTCGAGGTTTCGCGGTCGCCGAGGCCGTAGCGGCGGATAAGGACGTGCTTGTGACGCTCGGGGAGCCTGCCCACGGCCTCCTTGAGGGAGCCTACTTCCATCTCGCCTATGACCGTGCCGGCGACCTCGGAGGCTCGCTCATCCTCGACGAGCTCGCCTAGCTCCGATCCGTCGCCGTCTGAGGAGAGGGTCTGGTTGAGACTCGTGGCATCCGGCATCGCGCTCTTGACGTCGAGTACCTCGCCGACCGTCCACTCGAGGCGACCCGCGACCTCCTCGTCGGTGGGCTCACGCTCCATCTCTGCGGAGAGCTCGTTGTAGACGCGGGCCATCTTGCGTATCTTGTCCCCCATGTGGACCGGTACCCTTATGGTACGACCCTTGTCCGCAACGGCGCGCTGCACGGCCTGGCGTACCCACCAGGTGGCGTAGGTGGAGAATCTCCAGCCGCGGTCAGGGTCGAACTTCTCTACGGCCTTCATGAGGCCAATGTTGCCTTCCTGGATGAGGTCCTCGAAGGGCAGTCCCATCCCACGGTACCTCTTGGCGACGCTCACGACGAGCCTGAGGTTCTTCTCGATGAGCCTCTGACGGGCACGCCTGTCGCCGGCCTTGGCCCTCCTGGCGAGATCTATCTCCCCAGCATGCGTCAGCAACTCACCCTTGTCGATGTGGGCGAAGTACCCAGGGATGAGATCCGGCGTCTCGGAGGATCGCTCCTGGTCGCGCACCCTCAAACTCTTGCTGTTCGTCACCGTCTTTTCAGGCATGTATTCGTCTCTTTCCCTTGTCTTTTTCACAACTATAATATACACTATCTACTATATAATTGTCAAGTAAGTACAGCAAAAAGTGGTAACGAAATTGAGTATGAGGACGGGCTGAAGATGGGCGAGAAGAGGAGCTACGGCCAGCATTGCACGGTGGCCAGGGCGCTTGATGTTGTGGGCGAGCGGTGGACACTGCTCGTGGTGCGCGAGCTTTCGACGGGGCCCAAGCGGTTCAAGGATCTTTTGGAGGGGTTGCCGGGGATCGGGACGAACCTCCTCGCTGCCAGGCTCAAGATGCTAGAGGGTGAGGGGATCGTCCGGCGCGCCATGTTGCCGCCTCCTGCGGGGTCGAACGTCTACGAGCTGACGGGGCTTGGGAGGTCGCTTGAGCCGGTGATCGTGGCCCTTTCGCGGTGGGGGGCGAGGCTCCTGGAAGCGCCGCGCGAAGAGGAAGTCTTGAGGGCTGGCTGGGGCGTAGTGGCGATGCGGTCTGTCCTGGGACCTGAGGCCGCGGACGGCCGTCCCGGTACCTACGAGTTCCGTATCGACGGCGAGGCGTTCCATCTGCGGGTTGGGGATGGCGGGGAGAGACTCGAGGCCAGACAGGGGCCGGCCCCGGATCCCGATCTGGTAGTCATCGGCGACGCCGAGACCTTCCTCGCGGTCGTCTCGGGGCGGATCAGCCCCGAAGAAGCCGTGGAATCAGGAGCGCTAAGGATCGAGGGGGAGCGCGAGGAGGACCGGGAAGCCTTGATCGCCTGGTTGCGGCATTCGATCGAACCGGCCGCCGTATAGACAACGGCCCGTGCGGCGTGGCCCGGGACCTGGCTCGGGCCGCTTCCCTGCTATACCCCTCGAAGAACACTATTACAGCGCCGTGCATAAGTCTTTCAAGCCTTTTGCACGACGAGCCATCTGCTAGACTGCATCCGTAAAATAGAGTGGCTGTCCTCGAGAAGCTCGATGCCACCACGACTGGCCGCATCGTCGTCGGCTACGAGTTCCAGGTACATGGATAGATCCGACTACGAGAACATAACGGCGAGCGGGTTGAAGCGCAGGCTTGATGCGGGAGAACATCCCATATTACTCGACGTGCGCGAGCCGTGGGAGTTCGAGCTCGCCCGGATAGAGGGATCCAAGCTCATCCCGATGTCCCAGCTTGGGGAGCGTTTCACCGAGCTCGACCCTGGCGCCGAGACCGTGGTGATCTGCCACCACGGCAACCGCAGCTCCTACGTAACCCAAGCCCTGCAGCGAGCCGGCTTCGAGAAGGTCCTGAACCTCGAAGGCGGCCTCGAGGCCTACTCCTCCGTGGACGAGTTCGTCCCGAGGTACTGAGCCGAGGTCTCAGGTTGTAGCGACTCGGGAGTTGGCGGCGAAGCATCCTGGCCGTGATGCTCAAGGTTGATCCGCACCGGCGCGGGTCGGTAAGGAGGAGAACGACCATGCCATACCTGCTCGAGCGGCACTAGGTCCGAGATTACGCTCGTTGGAGGGAGGTCTTCGGCGCAGACGTCGAGGGACGCAAGGACGCGGGGTGCCTCGGGGCGCGCGTCTTCCGAAACGCCGAAGACCCAAAGGAGGTGATGGTCCTGTTCGAGTGGGACTCCCTGGAGAACACCGGTCGGCGCCTCGAGTCCGCGACCCTTAGCCGAAAGTTCGACGAGGCGGGGGAAGACGAGCTGTCGTTCGAGCGACCGTAACCTGACGATCTTCTAGCGCCAGCCGAGCGTTGCCAGCTCCAGCTTCTCGGCTTCTCCGCTGGACATCTCCCACCCTAAAGCGCCTGCGTTCTGGCGCGCCTGGCGCCTGTTCTTGGCGCCTGGGATAGGGAGGACGTCCCTCTGCGTGATCAACCAGTTCAGGGCCACCTGGGCGGGCTCTTTGTTGTGGGCCTCACCTATCTCGCGCAGGATGTTAACAACCGGCACTACCTTCTTGAGGTTCTTTTCGCCGAAGGCTCTGCCCGCACGCCGCACGAAGCCCGAGGGCCTGTCTCCGCCGGGACCGTACTTGCCGGTAAGGAGGCCTTGGGCGATGGGGCTATAGGCGATGAGCGTCACACCGAGATCTCGGCTCGCTTCGAGCACCCCGTTTGTCTCCGG
>Ga0126306_10000336_pt1 | contig 20553 bp, 20 predicted proteins | sample Plot27_FD_92592 | JGI IMG/M metagenome (GOLD analysis project Ga0126306, IMG submission 92592) | Serpentine soil microbial communities from UC McLaughlin Reserve, CA, USA - Plot27 | ecosystem: Environmental > Terrestrial > Soil > Grasslands | place: USA: UC McLaughlin Reserve, Lake County... | reverse complement strand
CGCCTCGTCGAGCCAGATGTAGGAGGCGTCGGAGTGGAACGAGCGCGAGAGCGCGCCGAAGTCGCGCAGCAGTACGCAGCCGGCCGACTGCGACGCGTAGAGCCACTTGTGCGGGTCGACCGCGATCGAGTCGGCCCGCTGGACGCCGTCGAGCAGCCCGCGCAGCTCGTCGGAGAGCACGACCGCGCCGCCGTACGCCGCGTCGACGTGGAGCCACAGGCCGTGCTCCTGCGCGATCGCGGCGACCGCCGGCAGCGGGTCGATCGAGCCGGTCGTCGTCGTGCCCGCGGTGGCGACGACCGCGACCGGCTTGACGCCGGCGTCGAGGTCCTGCCGGACCGCAGCCTCGAGCGCCTCCGGGACCATCCGCTGCCCGGCGTCGATCGGGATGGTGCGGACGGAGCCGGCGCCCAGGCCGAGCATGTCCGCGGCGCGGCGGATGACGACGTGCGCCTCCTCGGACGCGTACAGCGCCACCGGCCCGTGCTCGCGAACGCCCTGCTCGCGCACGTCGTGGCCGAGGCTCGCGTCGCGCGCGCACTTGAGCGCGACGAAGTTCGCCATCGCGCCGCCCGTCATGATCATCCCGCCGGAGCCTGCGGGCAGCCCGAAGCGCTCCGCCAGCCAGCGCGTCAGCTGCAGCTCGATCTCGGCCGCTCCGGGCCCGAGCCGGTAGCCGCCGAGGTTCGGGTTGAGTGCGGCGGCGAGCAGCTCGGCCGGTGCGCCCGGGATCGTGCCCGCCCCGACGATGTAGGCGAAGAAGGCGGGGTGGCCGGGCAGCAGCGACTGCTCGAACGTCAGCTCGCGCAGGTGCGCGACGAGGTCGGCGACCGGCATCGGCTCCTCCGGCACCGGCAGCGCGACGGCGGGGCCGACCTCGGAGGGCGCGAACTCGCGGTTGACCGGCAGCTCGGGCAGCCGCTCTAGCAGCTCGGTCCAGAGGCCGAGCACCTGGTCGCCGAAGTCGTGCGCCCGCTCGGCGCTCCAGGCGAGGTCGGTGACGGGGGCGGGTCGCTCGGGCACGGCCGTGCACCCTACGGCAAGCTTCGCAGCCGATGAGCACGGCGACGTCGGTGCCGACGACGATGGGGCTGGAGGGCGACGACGCGCTCGCGACGCTGCGCGCGACCGGGCGCCGGCGGCTCGCGCTGGACGCGTTCGACCGCTTCCGCGCGGCCGACGGGTTCAGCCACTCGCGCGCGCTCGCGTTCCAGTTCACGCTCACGCTCGTGCCGGCCCTCATCACCGTCGTCGGCCTCGCGACGGCGCTCGAGCAGGAGACGTTCACGCGGATCGTGCGCGACGTGTTGAATGACATGGCGCCCGGCGCGGCCGGCGACCTCGTCACCGCCGCGCTGCAGCAGGGCAGCGCCGGCGCGCGGCGGGAGAACGGCGAGGTCGCGCTCACGCTCGGCGGCGCGGCGACGCTGATCGCCGGCACGACCGCGTTCGGCCAGCTGGAGCGCGGCGCCAACCGCATCTACGGCGTCGAGCGCGACCGGCCGCCGCTGCGCAAGTACGGCGTCGCCGCGGCGCTGATGCTGACCGCGGGCGTCGCGACGCTGCTCGCCGCGGTGCTGCTCGTGGCCGGCGAGGCGCTCGCCGACGCCGCCGGCTGGGGGTCGGCGTTCGGCGTCCTGCGCTGGCCCGTCGCGGTCGCGCTCGTCGTCGTGGCGCTCGCGCTGCTGTTCGAGGTCGCGCCGCGCCGGCGCCAGCCCGAGGCGTCGTGGCTCGCCGTCGGCTCCGGGCTGTCGGCGCTGCTGTGGCTGGCGTTCACCGGCGTCCTCGCGCTCCTCGTCGGAGCGAGCGAGAACTTCGGCGTCACGTACGGCCCGCTGGCGGGGACGATCGCGGTGCTGCTCTGGACGCTGCTGTCCGCGGTCGCGGTGCTGCTCGGGCTCGCGTTCGCGGCCCAGCTCGAGGCGGTGCGCGCCGGCGTCACCGCCACGCGCGTCGAGCGCGACGAGAACTAGCCGCGGCGCGCGCGCTCGAACCCGACCCAGAGCACGTTGACGGCGGTCGCGACGATCTGCTCGCGCGGGACGTGCGGGTGCTCGGTCCACCAGATCGCGAGCCCGGTCATGCCCGATCGGACCACCTCGGCAGCCATCTCGATCGCCTCGGCGTCGCCGGAGCCGGCGATCCGCTCCGCCCCGGGCTCGCGCGCGAGGATCGCGCCGAGCGCTGCGCGCGCCTGCGCGTGCAGCTCGCGCTGGAACGCCTGCACTTCCGGCACGCCGGTCGCCTCGCGGAAGTACATCCGGCTCGCGTACGGATGGGTCTCGACGTACTCCGCCCACGCCTCGAACGCGCGCGGGATCCGGACCGCGGCGGGCGCGTCGGAGAACAGGTGCTCGCGCCACATCTCGAGCAGCTCGTCGCGCGTGCGCACCAGCAGCCGCTCGAACAGGTCCTGCTTGGAGGCGAAGTGGTCGTAGACGACCGGCGCGGACACGCCGGAGCGGCGCGCGATCTCGTCGATCGACGCTCCGTGATAGCCGCGCTCGGCGAACACCTCGGTGGCGACGCGCTCGATCAGCTCGCGGCGCTCGGCGGCCGGCATCCGTGTCCTCTTTGACAACCTAACGTATCCTAGGTAGATTCCTAACGATGACTAGGTTAGGTGATCCGATGGCGGAACGTGTGATCGAGGATCCGGTACTGCGCCAGCGCTACAGCTTCACGGTGACGACCGACGAGGACGGCGGCGAGGTGCTGCATGTGGACACCTGGGTCGACCCGGGCGGAGGCGTGACCCCGCACGTCCACCCCGCTATGGAGGAGCGCTTCCACGTGCTCGCCGGCCGGCCGAGCTTCCTTGCCGGCCGCAAGTGGAGCACCGCCGCGCCCGGCGACGTGGTCGTCGTCGCGCCCGGCGTCCGGCACTCGTACCGCAACGACGGCGACGAGCCGGCTCACATCCGCTGCGACGTGCGCCCGCCATCGTCGCTGCAGGCGTTCCTCGAGCAGGTCGCGGCGCTCTCGCAGGCCGGCCGGATCACGCGCCGCGGCCTGCCGACGAGCCCGGGCGCGGCGCTGCAGCTGGCGCAGCTCGTGCAGCGCCACCGCGACATGGTCACGATGGGCGCGCCGGCGCCGCCGCCGTTCCTGCAGCGGCTGCTGATCCCGCCGCTCGCCCGGCTCGGCGCGCGGCGCGGGTACTAGAGCCGCCCGCGGTAGCGCCGCATCGTGGAGGGGGCGAAGTCGCCGTGCGTGCGGGTGCGCATCGCTCGCACGCGCTCGTGGTGGTACGGGCTGGAGAGGCTCTCGGCGTGCCCGATCACGTCGCCGGTCGCGATCCCGAAGCGCCCCTGGAGCCAGCGCGTGAGCCGCAGCGAGGCGCGGAGCTGGCGCGGCCGGCCCATCACGTCGGCATCCGATACGCCGACGTGCTCGATCCCGATCGAGCGGTCGTTCAGGCCGACGGTGTGGCGGCAGCGCCAGCGCAGCCGGACGAGCTGGTGGATCGACCCGTCGCGGTCGATCAGGAAGTGCGCGCAGACGCCCGGCCGCTCGCCGAACTCGACGTCGGGCGCGTTGGCCGCGAACGTGTCGAACGCGGAGCTGAAGCTGCTCGACGCGGTGTAGTGCTGGACGATCACCTTCGGCTCCAGCAGTCGCGCCTCGGCGACCCCGTAGTGGCGCCGCGAGTAGCGCTTCATCTGGCGCCTGCGGTCGGCGCCGAACGGGATCGCGCCCCACTCGATCGCCGGCTTCGGCGCCGCGGCGGCCGTCGCGCGCGGGCGCGTGGCGACGGCGAGGACGGCGCGCGCGTGGCGCCCCGCGGCGCGGGGCGCGAGCCGGCCCGCGGGCAGCTCGACGACGAACGCGGTCGTGCCGGGCGCGCGGTGGTTCTGCCAGCTCGTGGCCGTACCGCGGTAGTACGGGAGCCGGCGCGGCGGGAGCCCGACGCGGCGCGCGTAGTCGCGCACCGGCGCGTTGTGGGCGCCGTTAGCGAGCGCCACGAGGCGCATCTGTTGGTGGTAGTGGAGCGTCAGGTCCGGCTCAACGTCGCGGATCAGGCGCCGCAGCGCGCGCGTCTCCGGCTCGCTCGCGCGGGCGCGGCCGGGGAAGTACGTGTCGAACGGCCGCCCGCCGCCGGCCCAGCGGAACGGGAAGTTGCGGTTGAGGTCGACGCCGCGCGCGTTCTGGCGCGTGCCGCGCCGGGCGCCGTCGGGGTTCGCGGTCCGCACCAGCCACAGCTGTACGCCGGGCGGCGGATCGAGCCGGCGCAGGCGCGCGATCACGGCGTGCCCCGCGGTCTCGTTGCCGTGGATCGAGCCGACGACGAGCACGCGCACGGGCGCCGCCGAATCGCCGGCCCGGACGACCTTCAACGCGCGGCCCTCGACGGACTCGCCGAACGTCTCGGCGGACGCCGCGCCGGGCGCGAGCAGCGCGACCAGCAGTGCCAGCAGAAAATCGCGCACGATTGGCGCAAGTTGTTAGCAGGCGCCGCGTTGCAGCCGGTGGGTGCCCTCTCGATGGAGGCCGGCCGGGCCGGGGGGCCGGCCGGCCTCCGCTAACTTCCGGCGCATGCGCAGCGCCGTGATCGTCGGGGCGGGCGCCTTCGGGTCCTCGCTGGCGTGGTGGCTTGCGCGCGCCGGCACGCAGGTGACGCTCGTCGACCAGTTCGAGCCGGGCGACCCGCGCACGACCTCGGGCGGGGAGTCGCGCCTGATCCGCTGCGGCCACGGGCCGGACGCCGGCTACACGGCCTCGGCGCGGCGCGCGCGCACGCTCTGGCGCCAGCTCGAGGCCGCGTGCGGCGAGCAGCTGCTGATCGAGTGCGGCCTGACCTGGTTCGCGCACCACGACGACGGCTGGGAGGCGCGGACGATCGCGACGTTCGAGGAGCAGCGGATCCCGCACGAGCGGCTGGCGCCCGAGGACGGCGCGCGCCTGTTCCCGAGCTGGTCGCCCACCGGGCTCGCGTTCCTGCTGCACGAGCCGGAGGCCGGCGTGCTGCGCGCGCAGCGCGCGGTGCGGGCGCTGGCGCGCCAGGCGCAGGTGCACGGCGCGCGGCTGCTCCGGGGCGTCGCACGGCCAGCCGGCGCGGCGGCGCGGCTGGACGACGGCCGCGTGCTCGAGGCCGACGTGGTCGTATGGGCCTGCGGCGCGTGGCTCGGGCGGCTGTTCGGCGAGCACGTCGCGATCCGCAGCACCCGCCAGGAGCTGTTCTTCTTCGACGGCGGCCCGGCGTGGGCGGCGCCCGGCGTGTCCGCCTTCGTCGACTTCGAGCAGGCGATCTACGGGACGCGCGACATCGACGGCCTCGGGGTCAAGGCCGCGCCCGACTTCGACGGCCCGGCGCTCGATCCCGACGCCGCGCTGCCGCCGGCGAGCGCCGCCGGCGAGGCGATCGCGCGGCGCTTCCTCGGCGAGCGCTTCCCGGCGCTGGCGCGGGCGCCGCTGCGCGGCTCGAAGTGCTGCCGCTACGAGCTCTCGCCCGACGCTCACTTCGTCGCCGCGCCGCTTCCCGAGCAGCCGTCCGTCTGGCTGCTCGGCGGCGGCTCGGGCCACGGGTTCAAGCACGGGCCCGCGCTTGCGGAGCAGGTCGCCGCCGCGCTCGCGGGCACGGCGCCGCTGCCGGCGCATTTCGGTCTCGCCGATCGCTGCGGCGGCAGCCTGCTGCGGACCGCCGGCGCGGCCCGCTAGCGATCGACCGAGACGAGGATCCCGGGCAGCGCCCGGGCGTCCTCGAACAGCGTCTCGCGCAGATCCCGGTTGCGCAGCGCGGCGGCCGGATGCAGCCACGGCACCAGCCGCCGCTCGCGCTCCACGATCAGCGTGCCGTGGACCGCGGTGATCTTCTGCCCCGGCGCGAAGTGGGCAAGCGCGTGGCGGCCGAGCGGGATCACGACGGTCGGCCGGATCAGCGCCAGCTGCCGCTCGAGCCACGGGAGGTGATGGGCCACCTCGCCCGCCTTCGGATCGCGGTTGCCGGGCGGACGCGCCTTGACGACGTTGGTGATGAAGACATCGTCGCGCACAAGCCCCGCCGCTTCGAGCAGCTGGTCGAGCAGCTTGCCCGCGCGGCCGACGAACGGACGTCCCTGCTTGTCCTCGCTCGCGCCGGGCGCCTCGCCGACGAGCATCACGTCAGCGGTCGGACTGCCCTCGCCTGGCACGATGTGCGTCGCGCTCTCGCAGATCTCGAACCCGCACCCACCATGCGTGCGTATCTCCTCGTGGAGCGCAGAAAGGGGATCCTCCATGCTCGCCACGCTACTCGCCTCAGCCGCACTGCTCGCCGCACCGTTCCCGGAGACGATTCCGGTCCCGGCCGGCTCGGCCCCGGAGGGCATCGCGACCGGGAAGGGGACGACGTTCTACGTCGGATCGCGCGAGAACGGATCCGTCTACAGCGGGAGCCTGCGCACGGGCGAGGGCGCGATCCTCGTGCCGCCGCAGGCTGGCCGTGAGGCGTACGGGTTGAAGGCGCGCGGCGGCAAGCTGTACGTCGCGGGCGGGCCGACCGGGTTCATCTACGTCTACGACGCGCGCACCGGGGAGAACGTCGACGCCGACAAGCTCTTCGAGCCCGAGATGGGATTCATCAACGACGTCACGGTCACCCGGACGAAGGCGTACTTCACGGACTCGCAGAAGCCGGTGATCTACGTCTACGACCGCAGCACCGGGACGACGTCGACGCTGCAGCTCGGCGGCGAGTACGTCCACCAGCCCGGCTTCAACGCGAACGGCATCGCCGCGACGCCGAACGGCAAGCGGCTGATCATCGTCCAGAGCAACACGGGCCGGCTGTTCACGGTCAACGCGAAGACGGGCGCGGCCACGCTGATCGAGGCGCCGTCGATGACGATGGGCGACGGCATCCTCCTGCGCGGCAAGACGCTCTACGTCGTGCGCAATCGGCTCGAGCTGGTCGAGGTGCTGCAGCTGCGCGACCACTTCACCCGCGCCACGCAGAAGGCGACGCTGACCGACGACGACTTCGACATCCCGACCACGATCGCGCGCCACGGCAGCCGCCTCTACGTCATCAACGCCCGCTTCGGGAACGAGGCGGACCCGGCGGCGACCTACGACATCGTGAAGGTGGGTTGATTCACTGGGTCCATCCCCGCTGCACAGCCCAGCGGCTCAGCTCGTGGCGGTTGGAGAGCTGCAGCTTGCGCAGCACCGCCGACACGTGCGCCTCGACCGTCTTGGCCGAGATCCCCAGCCGCAGCGCGATCTCCTTGTAGAGGTAGCCGCGCGCGATGTGGCGCAGCACCTCGCGCTCGCGCGCGGTGAGCTGGTCGAGCTCGTCGTCCGCCACCTCCGGCGCCGCGCCCTCCTGCCCGGCGAACGCGTCGAGCACGAAGCCCGCCAGGCGCGGCGAGAAGACGGCGTCGCCGCCGGCGACGCGGCGCACGGCATCGGCGAGCTCGGGGCCGGAGATCGTCTTGGTCACGTAGCCGCGGGCGCCGGCGCGGATGATGCTGATGACATCCTCGGGCGCGTCGGAGACGCTCAGCGCGAGGAAGCGCACCGCCGGCCGGCGCGGCGCCACGCCGCGGATCACCTCGGCGCCGCCGCCCTCGGGCATCTGGACGTCGAGCAGCACGACGTCGGGCTCCTGCTCGACGACGCAGTCGATCGCCTCGCCGACCGTGCCGACGTCGCCGACGACGTCGACCAGGCCGTCGAGCTCGGCCCGCACGCCCGCGCGGAACAGCCCGTGGTCGTCGACCAGCACGACGCGCGGGAGCGCGCTCACGCCGCCATCACCAGCTCGACCTCGGTGCCCTCCCCGGGCCGCGTGTGGATCTGCACGCGGCCGCCGTGGCGCTCCATCCGGCCGAGCACGGATTCGCGCAGCCCGCGCCGGTCGGGCGGGATCGCGGCGAGGTCGAAGCCGGGGCCGCGGTCGCGCACGAAGACCTCGACGCGATCGCCCCGGACCTCGGCGTAGACGCTGATCGCGGCGCCGGGCGCGAACTTGACCGCGTTGAGCACCGCCTCGCGCGTGGCGGCGACGAGCGCCTCGGCGCGCTCGTCGAGCCGCCGGTCGCCGACGGCGACGACCTCAACCGGCACGCCGTGCGCGTCCTCGATCTCGGCGACCGCCGCCTCGAGCGCCGCCGCCAGCGAGGCGCCGGCCTCGCGGCGCGAGCCGGCGTTCAGCCACGCGCGGAGCTCGCGCTCCTGGCGCCGCGCGAGCGCGGCGACCTCGCGCGGCTCGTCGGCGCGCTTCTGCATCAGCGCGAGCGTCTGCAGCACGGAGTCGTGCAGGTGCGCCGCGAGCTCGGCGCGCTCCTGGGTGCGGATCCGCTCCGCCCGCTCCTCCGTCAGCCCGCGCGCGAGCCGCAGCCACCATGGAGCGAGGATCAGCGTCATCGCGGTCACGACGACGAGCACGGCGAGCGTCACGTCGCGGTCCAACTCGAGCGCGCCGTTGAGCCAGAGGAAGACGAGCGCGCCGCCGACGATCAGGGCGGCGCCGAGCGCCACGATCCCGAGCGACGGTCGCGCCAGCCGCAGCACGCGCCGCGGCCGCGCCGCGCCGCCGCCCGGCCGCGCGCGCTCGCGCTCAGGCGGCTCGACGACCTCGGCCCCCTGCGACTGGCGCCAGATCAGCGCGCCGCCGCCGGTCGCGAGGATCAGCGGCCACACGATCGCATCCCCGACCCATACGCCCCAGGCGCGGAACAGCAGCAGGACCGCCAGCACGAGCAGCACGAGGCCGGACGCGACCATCCAGCTCTCGCGCCGCCCGGCGGCGCGGGCGATGCGAGTCCCACCCTCCCGGCCGGCGCCGCTCGCGGGCAGCAGGGCCCAGCAGACGGCGTAGAGGGCCACGCCGAGCCCGCCCACGCCGGCGGCGACGACGAAGCAGACGCGCATGATCAGCGCGTCGACGCCGAGCCAGCGCGCGAGCCCGGCGCAGACGCCGCCGACGACCGCGTGGGAGCGGTCGCGGCGCAGCGGCGCGGGATGCGTCTCGGGCACGGTCACCACGGCGGATGTTCCCACTCGCTCAGGACCGCCCGCGCGGCGGCCCGGCGAGCCCGCACGCGAGCAGGACGCCGCCGACTGCGGCGATCACGGCCGGCAGCATGTACTCCGCGCGCAGCTCCAGGACGTCGGCCTGGTCGAGCAGCAGCAGCGCGCCGAGGACGATCACGACGATGCCTGAGACCAGCGACCCGGGGTCGTATCCGGGGCGCGGCGTCACGCCGCCCCCAGGCACGCAAGGCGGCTCGTGCCGGTCTCCATGGCGTCGAAGCCGTCGTCGCGCCAGCGGCCGGGACCGTCCCACTCGAACAGCCGGTCGCCGACATGAACCGCGCCGACGCCGACGTCCGCGATCAGGTGCAGGTTGGCGACGCCGGGCGCCACGCGGCGCTCGTCGGTGACGTCGAGGTCGATGCCGCCCTGCTCGCCGTCGCCGATGTTGACCGCGCCGGCGCCCACGTCGGCGTCGGTCGTCACGCAGAGGTTGCGCGGGACGAGCACCTGGATCTCGCCCATGCCGATCTCGAGCGGCAGCTCGGTCCGGCCGGCCGGGAAGTCGAGCTCGCGCAGGTCGACCCTCATGGAGCCCAGGCCCATCTCGTATCCACCGGCGAGCTCGGCGACGGTTGCCGGACGAAACGTGCGCTCCCCCCACGTGCCGCGCACGTCGAGGTCGGTCGCAGCGACGGCGGCGAGCGGCAGCGCGAGCAGCAGCGCCGGGGCGATCAGCCAGCGCGCGCCGCCGCGGAACGCGCCGCCGACGAGGCCGACGCCGCACGCGGTGACGAGACCGGCGACGACGATCCCGCCGCCAAGCGCCGAGCCGGCCGCCGCGCCGACGAAGCCGCCCACTGCGAGCGCGAGGAGCACGATGCCGATCGCGATCCGGGCGGCCACCCGGCCGGCGTGGCTGCCGCCGTCGTCGCGCACCATGCGGATCAGCAGGTAGACGATCGCGCCGGCCACGGCGAGCAGTGGCACGGCGGGGCCCCAGGCCCAGTCCGGGATCAGGATGGCGAGCGCGGCGACAGCGAGCAGGCCGGCGCCGAGCGTGCGCGCGAGGCCCCACTTCAGCGGCGGCGCCGACGGGTCGTCGGTCGGGACGAATATTAGGCAGAGGAGGTAGGCGATGATGCCGAGCCCGCCGGCGAACGTGAGGATCACGAACGTGATCCGGATCGCGAGCGGGTCGACGTTGAGATGGCGGCCGATGCCGCCGGCGACGCCGCCGATCAGGCTGTCGGTGGTCGAGCGCGTCAGGCGCCGCGGGGGCTCTTCCGGCTGCGGCATCGTGGGCTGCGTATCGGTCATGGCGGCCAATCTGCTGCATGTGGGCGGCGCCCACAATTGGGAATCACCCTGAGCCGACCCTATGAGCGAGCGAGGGTCGGGCTAGGAGGCCGGCGGCGCGACCGCGAGGTGCACGATCTTCGTGTGCGTGACCTCGTCGAGCAACTCCGGCCCGTAGCCGAAGCCGTGGCCGGAGAGCCGGCGCGGCTCGGCCGCCCCGCCCGGCGCGCCGCCGAACACGGCGTTGACCTTGACCGTGCCGACGTCGAGCTCGCGCCAGGCGCGCTGGGCGTTGGCGTGCGACTGCGTCAGCACGACCGCGGCGAGGCCGTACTCGCCGCTGTTGGCCTCGGCGATCGCGTCGTCGAACGAGTCGACCACCCGCACCGCCGCGACCGGGCCGAACGTCTCCTGCTCGATCACAGGCGCGTCGCCCGGCGGGCCGACGAGCACGGTCGGCGGGTAGAAGCAGCCGGGGCCTTCGGGAATCCGCCCGCCGGCGCGCAGCTCGGCGCCGTTGTGGAGCGCGTCCTCGACGTGGTTGTGGACCCAGTCGCGCTGGTCCTCGTCGATCAGCGGCCCGATCTCCGTCGCCTCCGCACGCTGCGCCAGCGCGTCGACGAACGGCCCGGCGACGTCGCGGTGGACGTAGATGCGCTCGACCGACGTGCAGATCTGGCCGGCGTTCGCGAACGCGCCGGTCGCCGCCTGCTCCGCCGCCCACACCGGGTCGACGCCGGCGTCGACGATCATCGGGTCCTTCCCTCCCAGCTCGAGCAGCGCCTTGCCGAGGCGGTCCACGCAGGCCTCGGCGACCTCGCGCCCGGTCTGCACGGAGCCGGTGTGGATCACCAGGTCGACGCCGGGGTGCGCGGCGAGCGGCCGGCCGGCGCGGGCGTCGCCGTGCAGCAGCTCGAGCACGTCTCGGGGCAGGTCGAGCAGCTCGACCAGCCGCTCCCCCGACAGCGGCGTCTTCTCCGACGGCTTGTAGACGACCGTGTTGCCCGTCACGAGCGCGGCGGCGATCTGGCCGCAGGCGATCGCGATCGGGTCGTTCCACGGCACCAGCAGCGCGACGACGCCGCGCGGCTCATGGATCATCATGTCGGCGCTGTCCCAGCCGCCCTGGAGGCTGCGGCCGCGGTGCAGCGGTCCCAGCTCCGCGTACTGCTCGATCGCCGCGATCCCCGCCTCGACGCCGCCGAGCGAGTCGGGGAGCGGCTTGCCGCCCTCGCGCGTGGCGAGCTCGGCCAGCTCGTCGGCGTGCGCGTGCAGGCGCCTGGCGGCGTCCTTCAGCGCCGCGGCGCGGTCGGCCGGGGCGGTGCGCGCCCAGGCTGGCTGCGCCGCGCGCGCGGCGCGGACGGCGGCGTCGGCGGCCTCGGGCGAGCCGGCGGGGATCCGCCCGACCAGCTCGCCGGTCGCCGGGTCAAGCACTTCCAGGGTCTCGGTGTCGACAAGCTGCATCGGAGCACGACGTACCCGGCCGCCCCGTGTGCTCAACGTCACACGGCTGAGCGGGGCCGGTCGTACGCTTGGGATCGTGACCAGCGAACGCACACAGGCCTACGGGCGCGTCATGCGGATGCTCGCGGACGTCGGCCCCACCAAGCTGCACGACCCCGAGCAGGAGCGCGTCCGCGACGCCGCCGACACGCTCATCTTCGCCGAGGCGCCCGACGCGGCGCGGGCGGCGCTCGCGGACGTCGACGCGCTCTGCGAGCACCTCGTCGCCACCGAGCGCTGGAGTGAGGAGCGGGCCGCCGAGTTGGCCCGCGACCTGGTCGCCTGCGGTCCGCTCGCCCCCGTCGCGTAGCGCTCACCGCAGCGGGTATCCGAGATCAAGTCGCAACGCACCGCCTACCTACCCGATGCGAACGCCGCCAGCTCCGCGCGCCCGCCGTCCGCGCGCGGATCGCCGTGCGCGAGCAGCAGCGCGTCGAACTCCTGCTCCTCGAGCAGCCGGCGCGCGTCCGCGCGCACGCCGCGCTTGACCGCCTCCGGATCGTCGCCCAGCAGCGAATCCGGGAAGAACCCGAGCCCGCCGCCGCGCACACGGATCAGGCCGTCGGCGAACGCGAGCGCGCCCGGGCCGGCGGCGACGTGGAGCACAACCTCCTCCGGCGTGATCGCGCCGAACTCCAGCACCGTTATGCCGGGCGCAGGCGTGTCGCCCGGCTCAATCGGCTCGACGTCCGGGCCGCCCTCGAACTCGTGCAGCCCGGCCGGGTGGCAGTGGATCGAGCAGCCGAACGCGGCGGCGAACTCCGGCGCGCCGCGCAGGTGGTGGCGGTTCGTGAGGAGCGCGCGGCGCGGCGTGTGCTCCTCGAACCACCAGAGCCCCTCCTCCGGCACCATCGGATCGATCAGCGTGCCGCTCTCGACGTGGAACGCGGAGTGCGAGCGCAACCCTGTCTTCGGGTGCACCGCGCTCCAGTGCATGACGCCCGGCAGGATCTCGTCCATCCCGGCCTCCTACCCGCTACGCGATGCCGCGCCCTCGGACCGGGTCGCCTCGGACTGCGCCGATTCCACGGTGGCCGGGTCGCGCGGCCCGTCGTGCTGCGTCACCAGAGTCCAGACGTTCGCCTTCGACTCGCGGCCACGCACCGGGATCGGGCCGACGTAGCTGAGATCGTCCGCCGCCCGGGTGAGCATGCCGTACGTCCTGTCGGACACGAGGACGTCGTACGGGGTGCGCTTCGTCTCGTCTTCCAGCCGAGCCGGCATGTTGACGTCGTCCCCGACGGCGTTGTAGTCCAGCCGCGATGGAGCGCCGGTCAGGCCGCACACGATCACGCCGCTGCTGACCCCGACGCCGATGCGGAACTCATCCTGCTGCGCGGCGCGGCGCAACGCGTTGAAGCGCGCCATCCGCGGGCCGACTATCTCGCGCACGGCATCCAGCGCCTGATCCGCATGGTCCTCGGCCTTCATCGGCGCCCCGAATACGGCCAGGATCCCGTCGCCGCGGTACTGGATCAGCGTGCCTCGGTGTGCGTGGACCGCTTCCGTGAGCTCGCCGAGGAACTCGTTGAGCGCCTCGTTGACCTCCTCGGCCTGCCGCTTCTCGGCGAACGTCGTGAAGCGGCGCAGGTCGCACACGACCGTGGTGGCCTGCACCCTCTGCCACATCAGACGAAGATCCTCGTCGCGACTGCGCACGATGTCGTCGACCAGGCTCTCGGGCAGGAACCGCGCGAGCACTTCGCGCATGTGCACGCGCTCGTAGGTCGCGGCGGAGTAGCCGACGACGAGGATGCCGATCCCACTCGCCGTGAGCGCGACGAGCGGACAGACGACCGGCAGGATCGTCCCGCTCTCGAACGCCAGTTGCGCGCCCACGAGATACGCGAGGCCGACCACCGCCGCGATCAGGAGGCCGACCCGAGGGAAGACGAGGCTGGCCACGGTGGGCACCATCCCGAGCAGGACGACAAGCACCGCCGCGAGCCAGCTCGGCGCCTCGGCGAGGTCGCGCCCGCGCAGGAGCGTCGAGATCGAGTTGGCGTGGATCTCGGGGCCGGACATCTGCGCTTCACCGCTGCTCGACGTCGGGTGGATGTCCTGGAGCGTCGGTGCGTACGGCCCGACCACGACGATCTTGTCGCGGAACAGCTCGGGGTCCGCCCGTCCGCGCAGCACGTCGGAGAACGAGGCGCTGCGCACGCTCCCAGGTGGGCCATGGAAATCGATCCACGCCGACCCGTGCCTGAACCCTTCCGGCGGCGTGCGGCGGCGCTGAGCGACCTCGACGGCGGCGACGGCGAACCCGGTCAGCCCTTCCAGCTCCGCCGGGAACCGCCGGACGACGCCGTCGGAGTCTGTGAGCAGCAGCGCGTTGCCGACGCGCGCGCCGACCGCGCGCACGTTCGCGTCGCCGCCGAACACGCTGGTCGCCCCGCGCTCGTTGACCTCCGACGTCGCCAGCACGACCTTCCCGCGGGCGCGGCCGACCGCCTCGATCAGCGCGTTGTCCTCGCGGACCGCCGCGTCGCTCACGCCGCTCGACTCCGTGAACTGGACGTCGTAGGCGATCACCCTGGCGCCCGCGCGCCGCAGCCTGTCGATCACCCGGGCGTGCATCGAGCGCGGGAACGGCCACCGCACCCCGACGTCGTCGAACGTGGCGTCGTCGATGTTCACGTCGACCACGCCGGTCGGCGGCGGCTGGCCGGCCCGGATCTCGAAGCGCGCATCGACCGTGTCGAGCTCGAGCTGCCGCAGGGAGTCGGTCAAGAACAGCAACAGACCCAGGCAGGTGAGCGCCGTTCCGACCGCGAGGACGAGCGTCCGTCGAACCGGGCGCCAGCGCGTCATCGCGACGGATCGGCCGGCGCCCGGGCGAGGTAGCGCTCACCCGCGCGGACGACTATGACGCGGCGGCGCGCGAAGTCGTGCACCCGGACGGTCCCGGACGCCACGCGCGTCAAGGTGCCGTCGCAGCGGTCCTCCGTGAGCCACACCGTTCCGCGCACGACGCCCGAGCTGTACTTCCCGCGCGTGCGGAACTTGCCCCGTCGCTTCCCGATCCGCCCCCAGAGGCGCCGCACCGGCTCGGCCCGCGCCGCGACCTGGCCGGCGCGAGTGCGCGCGCTTGCGGTGCGCAGGCGGACCGCGCCCGCCCGCGCGTCGACGGACGACCCGATCGGGACGCGGAGCGACTCCTGCAGCGGCACGAAGCGGTTCGCGCCGGGGAGCCGGAAGGCCGCTTCGCCACCGGTTGGGCGGACCACGGCCGCCTTGCCTCGAGCCGGGCGATCCGAGCGTGCGCGATCCACGAGCTCGCAGTCGCGCACGGTGTCGAACCGGTCGACGAGCGCAAGGTCCAGTGCCGCGCCGCAGGCGGCGACATCGGGCTCGCCGTCGCGGACCCGCAACACGTCGTGACCGGTGCCGCCGTTGAGTCGATCCCGGCTCGGTCCGCTGAGTACCTGCAGGAAGCAACGAGCCGATCAACTCAGGTTGCCGCACCTTTGGCCCCAACCTGGCGAAGCGGATCTCCTCGGTCTCTCTCACGGGAGGGCTGATCCTGTTTCAAGAGCAGAGTTGTCGCACCCTCCCGGGACAGGTGCCGCTGACGCTCACTTCGGCGGGGCCGCGGATCATCAACGACCTGGGCGTGTGGAACCGCCTCGCGTCGTCCGCGTATACCTGGGACTAGCCCGACGCGGGCACGATCCGGCCCGCCACATCCGCCACATCCGCCAGCGCCGCCCCGCGCAGCACCACCCTGTCGCCGTCCTCGAGGAACGTGCGCGTCGCGCCGCCCGGCAGCTCGATCGGCTCGGCCCCGTTCCGGCTCAGCTCGATCAGCGAGCCGCGCTGCGCGCGTCCGGGTCCTGAGATCGTCCCCGAGCCGAGCAGGTCGCCGTGCGCAGGCTCGCGCCGTTCGCGGTCAGGTGGGCGACCATCTGCGCCGGGTCCAGTGCAGGTGACGCGCGGTGGTGCGCGCGACGACAGCGCCGTTCAGCTCGACCGCGAGCCCGAGGTCGAACGCCCACCGGTCCTCGCGCAGGTACGGGAGCGGCGCCGGCCGCTGCGCCGGCGCGGGCGCGCGGAACCGCTCCAGCTCGGCAAGCGGCGTCACCCCGAACACGTGCTCGAGCGCCGCGTCTACCGGCACCGGCTCGCCTAGCCGGCTCGGGCGGCCGATCACGAAGCCGAGCTCAAGCTCGATGTCGAGCCGCCGGCTCGGGCCGAAGCGCGGCGCGGAATCGCCGGCGAGCAGGTACTGGCCGCTCGGGCCACGACGTCCGTGCCGCTCACGACGACGGTGCCCGCCCGCCCGTGGTAGCCGACCGGGGGGTGGCGCCAGTTCGGCAGCAGCGGCTCGCCGCCGGGGCGGAACAGCCGGTCGAGGTTCGTCGCGTGGTCGAGCGACGCGTAGAAGTCGGCTTAGTCGGCGACCGCGAACGCCTCGGCGGCGCCGGGGAAGGCCGTCGAGCATGCCGTCGCGCGCGAGCGCCGCGAGGTCGAGCACGCGGTCGCCGGAGCGCGCGCCCGGGCGCGGCGCGCCGCCCGCCGGGCTGAACACGCCGTAGCACCCTCCCGCCGTCACGGCGCGGGATGATGCCAGCGCCGAGCGGGTAGGTTGCGGCACCATGCCGCCGCGGCGCATCCTCCTGCTGGGCGCCGGTGACCTGACGGACGAGACGTGCGCCGCGCTCGAGGCGTCCGGCGCCGAGGTGGTCCGGCTCGACGACCCGAGCGCGGAGGAGCTGGGCGAGGCGCTCGGCCGGGGCGCCGACGCCGTGGCGGTCGTCTCACGCGACGACGCCTGGCCGCTGCGCACGGCGCTGCTCGTCCGCCACATCGACGCCGAGGTGCCGATCGTGGCGACGATCTTCGACCCGACCACCGGGCGCGAGCTCGAGCACGAGATCGACAACATCACGATCACGTCGCTGGCCGACATCGTCGCGCCGTCGCTGGCCGGGCCGTGCCTGGGCGACGACCTCGCTGCGGTGCTCGACTGCGAGCCTCCGGTTGCGCTGCGCGCGGACGGAGGGCGGGTCGAGCCGGCCCAGCTGCCGGAGCTGCGCGCGCGCCGCGCGCGGGCGCTCGCGACGGCGGTCCTGCGCCCGTTCGACCGCAGCGCGGCGCTCGTGTTCTTCGGCGCGGTCGGGCTCGCGCTGATCCTCGTGGCGGAGACCGTCGCCGCCGCGCTGGTGCTCGATCAGGCGCTCGTGGACGCGTTCTAAGGGGCGGTCAAGACGCTCGTCACGGTCGACCCGAACCCCGAGGTCCAGGACGGCCCGAAGTGGTTCAAGGTCGCGATCTCGCTCAGCATGCTCGTCGCGCTCCTGTTCGCGGCTGCGTTCACGGGCGGCCTGGTCGAGCGGTTGGTCGGGCGCAACCTCACCGGCCTGCTCGGTCGCCGCGCCGTGCCGCGCTCCGACCACGTCGTCGTCGTCGGCCTCGGCCAGGTCGGCCTGCGCCTGTGCATGCTGCTGCGCACGTGCGGGATCGCGGTCGTCGCGATCGACGATCAGACCGACGGCGAGAACGTCGGGCACGCGCGCCGGCTCGGCCTGCCGGTCGTAATCGGCCGCGGCGCGGACCCGTCGCTGCTGCGGCGGCTCTCGCTCGACCACGCGATCGCGCTCGCCGCGGTCACCGCCGACGACCTGCAGAACATCAAGGTCGCGCTCGCGGCGCACGCCGAGGCGCGCGACCTCCGCGTTGTGCTGCGCGCCGGCAGCAACGCCACCGGCGGCGAGACGCGCTCGCTCGAGCGGCTCGGCCACGTGCGCGACGTGCACCGCATCGGTGCCGTCTACATCGCCGGACTCGCGCTCGGGTCGGCCGCCGCCCACGTCGTCGTGGACGGCGACACGGCCCATCTGCGCGACGCCGACGGCGACCTCGAGCGCTGCGCCTACCCGGTCGCCGGCTGACTCGGCCTCACTTCGGCGGCTCCGACTCGTAGATCGTCGTGTCGCCCTGGCGCAGCCAGATCTCCGGCGACTCGGCCGGAGTGAAGAAACGGTCCGGATCGGTGTCCTTCGTGTTGTGGTTCGGCGGCATCCCGTGGACGATGAAGCCCACCTGCTGGGTCGCGTCGGCCAGGTCGATCGTGATCACGGCGCCGTAGTCGTCGGTGCCCTCGAACGGCGTCGGCTGCTCCCACGCCGCGGTCGCCTGCCCCGGCGCGAGCCCGCCGCCGAACAGGTGCAGGCCCCAGCTGCCGTACTGGCCGTCCGGCCGGTTGTAGTGGATCGTCGCCGTCTTGATCGTCGGGTCGGGCGGCGGCGGCGTGACCACGGTTACGACGTTGCTGGTCACCGTGCCGCTGCCGAGCCCGTCGGTCAGGATCGCGCGGTAGCGCAGCTCGATCCCCGGCGCGTACGCGGAGATGTCGTCGACCAGCTGGTACGGCGAGGGCGCCGAGTCGTCGCTGCCGATCGTCTCGAACGGGCCGCCGGCGACGCTGCGCTCGAAGCGCACCGAGTGGAACGAGTTGTCGGGCGTCACGGCCGCCTTGACCGTGACCTTCTTGAGCACGCGCGATGCGGTCAGGACGACCGCCGGCTGCGGCACCGTGAACGACCGCACGGCGCTGGAACGCGTGTGGCCGCGGTTGTCGAGCACGACGGCCTTGTACTGCACGACGGTGCCCGCCCGCAGCGACGCGATGTCGTGGAACACGCGGTAGGGCGCGTTGTCGTCGGTCCCGATCGACTGCCACGCTCCGGCGCCCACCTTGGCGTGGAACGTGACCTCGTAGAACGACGCGCCGGCGACCTCTGCGCGGACCTCGACGCGGCCGCGGTCAGCACTCGCGAGCTGCGGCGCCGCGAGCGCGACGTCCGGCGCGGCCTTACTGCCGGGGATCCGGCCTGCGAGCTTGTAGACCACTGTCGAGAGCGCAGGCACGGTCAGCGTCAGGCGCCGCTGCATGTCGCTGCGCAGCCACTTCGCGCCCGCGCCGTAGATCCGCTTGAAGTGGCGCTTGGCGACGTACGTCGGGATCGCCGCCGTCTTGACCTCCTCGGAGTTGTTCAGCGCGACGACGTACTCGCGCTGCTGCTTGCGGTCGATCCGGGAGTACGCGTAAACGCCGGCGGCCGGCTGGGAGAGCCGGTGCTGCTGCGCGCCGTCGCGCAGCGCCTCGTGCCAGCGCGTGAGCCGCGCCAGGTCAGCGATCGACCGGTACAGCGGATGTCCGGGCTCGAAGTTCGACTGCGCATGCGTCCGGCTCGTGCCGATCAGGTCGTCGTCGAGATACGCCGGGACGAGGCTCGGGAACATGGTCTGGCGCGCGACCTGGTCGCCGCCGGAGCCCGTGAAGCCCTGCTCGTCGCCGTAGTAGACGACGGGGTTGCCGCGCGAGAAGTACATCAGCTCGTGCGCCAGCCGGTCGCGGGCGAGCCACTCGGCGTCGCCTGCGCCCGGGTTGGCGGAGGCGACGAAGTGGCCGATCCGGCCCATGTCGTGGTTCCCGAGGAACGTCGGCAGCTGGTAGACGTTGGAGTCCGCGTCCGTGTACCAGTCGTCGTCCTCGAAGAAGGCCTTCAGCTGGTCGGTCGGCCTGGAGTTCGCGGCGAACCCCTGCGCCGCGGCCTGGAACGGGAAGTCCAGCACCGCCTGCATCCGATCGCGCGTGGTGAAGTGCGACGTGAAGCTCTTCGTCGTGTCGAAGACCTCGCCGAACATGAAGAACTCGCGCGTGCCGCGGGCGCGCGCGTGGGCGAGCACCTCCGGCCCGAACTGCTGCCAGAACTCGTCGTTGACGTGCTTCATCGTGTCGATCCGGAAGCCGTCGACGCCGAAGTCGACCCACGCCTTGTAGATGTCGATCATCCCGCGCACGACGCGCGGATGCTCGGTGAATAGGTCGTCGAGGCCGAAGAAGTCGCCGTAGTAGGAGTCCTCGCCGACGAACGTCGTGTTGCCGCGGTTGTGGTAGAGCGTGAGGTCGTTGAGCCACGCCGGCACCTTGAGGTTCTGCTCGTCCGCCTCGAGCTCCGGCACGTAGGGGAAGCTCTTGAGCGGGTCGAGCGAGGGGAACGAGCTCGTGCCGGCGTAGTCGCGGTCGTCGAACTCGACGCCCGCCGCATCGAGGTAGGGCTCGGCGTCCTTGGAGACGTAGGGTCGTCTGTCGTCTCCGTCCGCGTAGCCGATCACGTCGGCCGTGTGGTTGGTGATGATGTCGAAGTAGACCTTCATCCCGCGCGCGTGGGCGGCGTCGACGAGCGCGCGCAGGTCGGCGTTGGTGCCGAGGTGCGGGTCGATCTGGGTGAAGTCGGTGATCCAGTAGCCGTGGTAGCCGGCGCTGTCGTCCTCCGGCTGGACGGCCTTGTTCTTGAAGCTCGGCGTCAGCCAGATCGACGTCGTGCCGAGCCGGCGGATGTAGTCGATCCGGGCGAGCAGTCCCTTGAGATCGCCGCCTTGGTAGAAGCCGGTGCGCGTCTGGTCGAAGCCGGACTGCCCGTCGCCCGTGCCGGGCGGCAGCCCACCGTGGTCGTTCGCCGTGTCGCCGTTCTCGAAGCGGTCGGCCATGACGAAGTAGAAGTTCTCGTCGGTCACAGGCGCGCGCAGCGAGTGCTGCGCGTCGTAGCGGCGGTCGTCGCCGTGCGCCCCCGCGGGGGTAGCGACGATGCACGCGCCCAGCACGGCGCTGAGCAGGACGATGGCGGCGCGCAGGCGCAGCATTTGTCTCCCCTTCCTCGCGGCTTCGACCGCCGCGGACTCTACCGCCGCAGCGTCTTGCGCAACGTCCTCGCGCGCGTGTTGCCGGCCCTATCGCGCGCGCGCCCCTTAACGGTGACCTCGAGCCGGCGCGTGCGCTTGCGCTCG
>Ga0126306_10000335_pt1 | contig 20621 bp, 25 predicted proteins | sample Plot27_FD_92592 | JGI IMG/M metagenome (GOLD analysis project Ga0126306, IMG submission 92592) | Serpentine soil microbial communities from UC McLaughlin Reserve, CA, USA - Plot27 | ecosystem: Environmental > Terrestrial > Soil > Grasslands | place: USA: UC McLaughlin Reserve, Lake County... | reverse complement strand
GACCCGACGCAGGGGATGCGCCAGGCCAACGACGTCGGCACGCAGTACCGCTCGGCCATCTACTACACGTCGGACGAGCAGCGGGCCGCGATCGAGGCCTCGCGCGACCGCTACCAGGCGTCGCTGACCGCGGCCGGGCACGGCGAGATCACCACGGAGATCGCGCCCGCCGGCCCGTTCTACTACGCCGAGGGCTACCACCAGCAGTACCTCTACAAGGTCCCCAACGGGTACTGCGGTCTGGGCGGGACCGGGGTGAGCTGCCCGGTCGGGATTAGCGAGGGGACGGCGAGCGACGAGCTGCTCCGCACCGACGAGGAGTGGCGGAAGCGGCTCTCGTCGGAGCAGTACGCCGTCCTGCGCGAGGCGGCGACCGAGCGCCCGTTCTCCGGCGAGTACGTGGACACCGACGAAGACGGCCTCTACCATTGCGTCGCCTGCGGCAATGCGCTCTTCGAGAGCCGCGCGAAGTACCACTCGGGCACCGGCTGGCCGAGCTTCACCGAGACAGTCTCGCCGGACGCTGTCGAGCTTGTAGAGGACCGCTCCCACGGGATGGTGCGCACCGAGGTACGCTGCGCGCGCTGCCACTCTCATCTCGGCCACGTCTTCGACGACGGTCCGAAGCAGGCTGGTGGGCAGCGGTGGTGTATGAACAGTGTCGCGCTGGACCTGGAACAGAGCTGACGCTAGAGATCGAGGATTGATGCTGCAAGGACCTAGAGCGCCCTCGCAGCATCATCCGTGACGACGTCTCCATTACCCGGACCCTCCGGATTCTCAATAGCGATCGGCTTCAAGTTCGAGTCGCAGATGCGCTTGACAACCCTCTTTGCCTCCTCGTCCTTACCTTCAAAGCGCAAGTAACCAGTGGACGCGCTCAGGCCTAGCGGCGATACGTCACACAACTTGCAGGTCCTCTGGAACCGACGAGCTGGAAGGGGCCGCTGGAATGGCTTGAGTGTGCTCGCCCTTGCGTTGTACCAAATCAAGGCCGGGGGCAAGGCCGACTACGCAGTGTTCGATCCGACAGCGAGCATCCGCCACACGCGTTCTCCTCGTTCGACCGTGCCCACCTCCCCGCCTCCACCGCCGCCTCCGCAGCGAGGTCTTCGGTCAGTCTTCCTGTTCCTCCAGCAGGACTACCGCCCGCTCGGTGAAGACGTACACTGCGTAGGCGCGGGGCTGGGGTCCCTCCACCTCCTCGGTGTGCATCTCGGTGTGCTCATCGCCCAAGAGCGCCCCCTCCTCGGCGAGGTAGCCCAAAACGTCGTGGTAGCGCTCGGAGCCCACCTCCAGCCCGACCTCCTGTGCGGCCCGGGGCGGGTCCACCTTCGCTCCTTGGCGCCCTTTGACCTGGGTCTCGTCGATGCACCGCAGCAGCCTAAGTGCGTCGGTCTTGGCCGGATGCGCCACCTAGAGCCTCTCCTTTCCTAGCGTCCGCGTCTCCCACCACAGGACGTGCCTTGCAAGCCTCCATGGTAGCCGACTGGGAGAGCTGTTGCGCGTACCGTAGGAGGCTTGGCGGGTTCCTCGGGCCCTTAGGGTGTGCCAGAGGTCGGTGGTAGAGACAGCTCTTCCATCAGTGGGCGAGCCTCCGCGCGCGCCTGTTCTGCCTCTGCACCGCGACCCTGCTGTTCGTACCAGTTGCCTAATAGTTGCAGAACTCGTGCCAAGTAGGGCCGCATGTCGTTGCGTCGGTAGAAATCGAGGGCTGTGTCGAGATACTGTTTCGCAAGCTCGAAGTCGCCCAGCTGCGTATACCCCTCACCAAGAGCTTGCGCGATGAATGCGACGGAATACTCATCGCCGATCGCCTCGGCATTCGCCAGGGTACGTTCCATGTCGTTGATCGCCTCGGTGCGCCCACTGAAGAACTGGGTAATAGCGAGCCCGGCGTGCACCTCGTTCGCCACCTCTTCTCTACCCTGTAATTCCGGAACGAAGTCCGGGAGTAGCTTGAGGGCAGATTCGAACGCCTGCTGCGCTTCGACCAGGTTGCGCGCGCGCAGATTACCGATCCGCCATTATCGTCGAAGCCGCCGTGGCAGTGTAACGACGGTGCGCGCCGACTACCCGTGCCATGCTTGCATCCGCACTCTCTCGGTGAGCTCGCTCCTGGTTAGCTCGGTGCATTATCCGCTCCCTGTTTTTGGACCCCCAGGCCTCGGCATGGTCGTGCTCCGTTGAATTGATGTGTTGGCTGGCTTATTAGCTTTGGTGATTGTGCAGCAACCGTGCAGCAACCCAGGTAAATCTCCTGAAAACCAGAGAAAAGGGTGTTCGCAGGAAAATTGCTTTTTGCAGGAATTTTGCAACCTACAGAAACATCCTGCAAACCATCGTGCTGCCTTCACACGGCAGAGGTCGCTGGTTCGAATCCAGCATCGCCCATCTCAGTAATCCTCCTATTTGCAGGCAGATTGTGCAAGGTAGTAGAAGGCTCGGAGTATGACTGGGAGATTTGCGTAGTAAGCGTGCAGCTACGCGCACAAACCTCTACGAACTTGATCCTCATTTTCCGCCACCTCACGCACATCCCGGCCTTTGAGGTCTTAAAGAGAAGCTCCTGGACCAGGAGCCACAGTAGCGACCGTCGGCTTCGTGTCAACTGATTGCGGTCGGAAGAACCTACGTATGTCGCCCAACCTCGTTCTCGGCCCGCTACTCCGCGCTATGCTGGAGCCAGCGACGCTACTTTGTGGATGAGGACCGACGCCTCCTACGGGGTTGAGGTGCTGGTCGGCGGCTCGTCTCACCACTCGCACACCTTCGAGATCGAGGGTCGCCACTACACCCTTGGCAGGATCACGGGCCTCAAGCCCAGCGCGTCCCACGAGAGCACGCGGTCACGCTGGTGGAGCTACGGAAATGGCACGTGCCGCTTCTGAAGAGACCACTATCGGATAAGGAAGAGTGTGGCGTTTGGGCCTCCTCGCCAATAGCCTCGGCTTCGCATTGCGCGAAGCCGAGGTAAGGGAGCATCTAACGGTGTTTTCCAGTCTCACCCTGTCCGTCTAGCCTCACTGGCGCTTATCTTATCCTCCGCACCCGTCAATCGGTCGCCCTCCCCGTTGGCTCTCGCTGCGGGTGCTGGTTGAAGAAGCGCACCATCTGCGCTGAGGCGTCGGGGCCCTTGGGGTCGGTGTACGAGCCGGAGTAGCTACCACCCGACCAGGCGTGCCCGAGCCCGTGGACGGTCCACCGCTCCACGATGGCGCGGCCTCCGGGGTCGCGGTAGGTGGCGCGGGTGTAGGCGTGCCCGCCGGGGACCTGTCCCTGACGCACCGTCCCGCGCGGCGTCGATCCGCCCGCCTCATCTCGGCTACCGGTGGTCTTGGCGGTGCAGTAGTGCTCGAGCAGGTGGTCGGCGTTGCGCGGGTGAACCGTCTTGTCATGATCCCCGTGGAACACGATCGCCGGTACTATCCGGGCGTACTGCCCTGTGGCTGTCGCGGTGGGAATATCCCGGCGCGGGGTGGCCGGTCCACCTTGGCGCATCGCGGCGAACGCGGAGGGCATATCGCGGGCCGCACCGGGGGCGAGACCCGAATGGACGCCGACCGCGGCATAGAGGTCGGGGTAGGCTTCGCCCATGATCGCGGCCATCGCCCCACCAGCTGACATACCAGCAACGTACACTCGGCCATCGGCGACGTTGTACTCATCGATGATCTGGCGCGTGATGCCGGCGACGAGCGACGGCTCGCCCTGCCCGCGTTGCTGATCAGAAGCCTTGAACCAGTTCCAACACTTGTTCATGTTGGCGCCCTGAGCTTGCGCAGGATAGGCCACGAGAAAGATGTGCTCCTCGGCGAGCGTGTTCATGTGGGTTCCGGCGGCAATGTCGTTCGGGCTTTGGGTACAGCCGTGGAGCATCACGACCAAGGGCACTTCCTGGCCTATGTAGCCGCTCGGGATGTACAGCTTGTACGAACGGGTCCCGGCCTGATTAGTGTAGGAACGCTCGACGAAGCGTCCCCCAGTCGGAACAACGTCCGGATCGGTCTCGTCTTCTGTCGGTCTAGGCAAGGTGCTAGGCAGGCCGGGCAAGCCCTCAGGTAGGGTCAAAGGCATGCTGTCAGGCATGGTTAAGGACAGGCCGTCCGGCATGGTTAAGGGCACGCTGCCGAAGAGCCGGGGCGGGGTGGCGGGTCGCGGGGCTGCGGCCGGTCCTCGGCCTGCGGCAGGCCGACTAGCTGCCCTAGGGTGCGGGTCTTCGTCCACGACGTTAATTTCCACATCTATCGGCTCGTCGGCACCCCTGGGGGCGTCCGGCGAAGCCACCGGGGCGAACCCGGTTCCGAGGGAGCTACTCCCGAGGGCACGTTGGATGACGGCGGTCGCCTCGGCCAGCTCGCCCTCCTGCATGAGGCGCATCGCCTCCGCCATGCCGCCCTGCATCTGGTCACTCATGTCCATATTCCCCCTCTGTACCATCCGTTTGACATCCATATACCATCCATGCAGATGGCATATTACACCCTGAGGGGACCCTGTCAAGCAAACGGAGCTAGCTGCTGCGAAAAATTGTGCGAGGGCTTCGTTCTAGGGAGGACGAAATCACGCGTCACGGCGTGGGCACCGAGTGAGATTTCAGAGGCGTCTATCGACGCTGGCCCGCTACGTTCGAGACGCCGAATCCCCGCACAACAGAAGGAGCGCATTCTACGAACAGACCGAGGATCGATGACACAGTGAGACGTCAAGAGTTGACCAAAGCTTGTCGCCGAATGCGCGATAAGGCTTCTTACATTGGGGAGGAAAAGATGGGGGGCTACACCTGTCTTAGGGATTAGCCTCTCTGCTTCCTCACAGTGCGCCCCACCCACACCTCAGTTGACGAGGCACGAAACGTTAGCCTGGGACTGTTCGTAGTGTGGAGAAGATGTCGATCTCGTTCGCTAAAATGAAGGCAGACGATAGCGGTCGCTCAACGTTAGTGTGTCTCCAACTTGCACTTTACGTCGATCGGATGCGCTCCGCCAGCGCCGCCTTCACGGCTGCGCTCGCCCGCAATGCTCCCAGAACGTCAATAGAGTCGATGGTCGCCAACGCCAACTCCGGAGTGACGTCGTCGGCGATGCTCGCTAGGCCCAGCACTTTTATCTCCAGCGTCTCACCGGCCGCACGCACCGCCTCAAGGTCAATGCGGGTGTAATGCTGCAGGCCGAGCACTAGCTCCTTGCGGGCTACAGTCTGATTGACCGCTTCGGCGTGCTCGCCTAGCTGGTTGCGGATCGCCGTACGGATAAAGTCAGTGCGGTTCTGGTAAAAGCCCTCCTGCACGAGCAGGTCGATCTGCCCGAGATCCACCAAGCCTAGATTGATCGTAATCTTCTCTGTCTCACTCAATTCGCCTGCTCCTCACCATCCCAATGGATGGTAGCACACACGCGCTGGTGCCGCTATCAAGTAAGTTGGAGTGACCTAGGCATAGACCACTTCTCTCCAAGACCTCGGTTCTCAAGCGCAAGAACTCGGGCGCGCCCCTAGCGAGGAGCGAGGCTCCGGTGGCGGCAGCGTCGGCTGCGGTGGCGTACGCAGCACCCCAGTCGTCGGTTGCTTCTACTCAGTTAGTGAATAGGGGCAAGAAGAGAAGGGCCAAGGCGCTGACGCCTCGGCTCTTCTACTTTCTCAAGCTGAGATCCTTCCTGGTCAGCCAACCGTTCCGAGGATCTGGCTCATCTCATCTCGGTCAAACGCCCGCATCGTGGTGCTGCGGACGTTACCCGCCGAGCCAAGCTCCAGCAACAATGCCGAGAGGCTCTCCGCGTCGGACGCCTCCATGAAACCGACCAGGTCGTGGGCACCGACCGTGCAGTAGACCTGCCCGACGGGCACCCCGTACTTGTCCTAGGCCAGCCCGGTGGTGCTGCCGACCCGGTCTACGCTCTTCTTAGCGCTCCTGACTCATTAGTCGGTCCAGTCGAACAGAACGACGTAATGCGGTATTGGCTTCTCCTCCTTTTTTCTGGGCGGGTGTTTCCCCGCGCATCCCCATGGTGGCATCTCTTGACTCCCGGTACCGTAGAGTTCGCTGCCTTCGCCGAGGTCCCAGCACGCCATAACCTACAAAGCACCGGTGCTACTACTCGGAAGGCGGCGGTGCCTCTACTGCGAGGCCGTGGCGCTCGGCGAGCACCGGGATGGAGCTCATGTCCATCTCCAGCCCGTACTTGTCCCTCACGGCGCTCACCGCTTGCTCGTCGAGCAGACCTTGGTTGGCGGGCGGGAACAACGGCGCTAGCTCCGCGAAATAGCGCTCGAAGCCCGCTGGTGAGATGATCTCCAGCGCCCGAGCCGACTCATCAGCCGCGTTCCAGAAGGCGTGCGGCACGCCCCTTGGCTTGAAGACCAAGTCGCCGGGGCGGGCAACAAGGACCTCCTCGCCTATCTGGACGCCGATCTCGCCCTCGAGCACATACGTGTACTCGTCCTCGTAGCGGTGAGTGTGCATCGGCGCGGCAAGCGCTCGCGGCCCGATCGGGTGCTCGACGAGCGCGAAGTTACCCTGGGTCTGCTCTCCCCCGATTATGAACCTTATGCCGAGCTTCCGGAGCCACACCGTCTCGCCCTCATCCGGCGAGAGCACCGTGCGCGTCTTCGGGTACGCCTCCTGGTTCGCTGTTTCGCTCACGAACGACCTCCTCTCCCAGTTTCGATAAACATTATGTTTATCGAACAGCCAGCACCATACACCCACCCGATCCCCTTGTCAACATCGTTTGGTATAGTGTTTATTGAAATGACAGAGAAGAAACGCAAGTACGAGATGAGGAAGCGTGCCGAGGGCCATCACCAGACGCAACGCCGGATCGTGGAGGCCACCGTCGAGTTGCACCGCACGCGGGGGCCCGCGCACACCACCATAAGCGAGATAGCCCAGCGGGCGGGAGTAAACAGGCTGACCGTCTACAACCACTTCCCGGATACAACCGATCTTCTCAGGGCATGCTCGAGGCACTGGACCGAGCGGCACCCGCCGCCGGATCCGACGCCCTGGACGCAGATCCGCGACCCGCAAGAGCGGCTGCGGACGGCACTGGCAGAAATCTACGGCTTCTACTCCCGCACCGAGCCGATGAGGGCGAATGTCCTGCGCGACGCGGAGACGATGCCCGAGCTCGCCGCCCTACTCGAGGGTACGGTGGTGCCCTACCTCAGGACAGTCCGCGACCTGCTCGCCGAGGGTTGGGAGGTTCGCGGCAAAGGGAGGAGGCGCCTGCTTGCTACGCTCAAGCTTGCGATCGACTTCCACACCTGGCGCTCTCTAGAACGGGGCAGCGGCCTGAGCAGGGATGAAGCAGTGGAGCTTATGCTCGATGCAGTTGGGGCATACGTCCGATCCGAGGGACGCGAATGAACTTCGGAGAACGCTACCTACTTCCCCGACGTTGATGAATAAGCACAAGAATAAGGGCGGGGTTCTCTAAGCAACCTCCGCCCTTCCTAGTATTGGTGTCATTCTCCTGTAGCGTACTGCTCAGCCGTCACCCGGGATATGTCAACCGAAACCACCAGCTCGTCGCCTACAACCCAAGCGTCGTGCCCCGGAGGGATAACGTAGGCTTCACCGGGGCCGAACTCCTCCTCCGTGCCGTCGTCGAGCCTGACGTACAGTCTGCCCGATACGTGGTAGCCGGTGTGCAACACTTGGCAGCTGTCAGTTCCTGCTATGGGCTTAACGTCTCCGACCACCTCCAGCCGGGCTCAAACACGAGTCGAGAAGCTGTGAAGTCGCCGAGTTTTACGACTTCAGCCTTGCCGTTCTCGAAGGTTCTGGTCTCGTCCGGCTGGTCTAGGCTCTTGCGCTGAAAACTCTCTGAGGCCATGTGGTCTAACCTTATTTTCTCCCGCTCCCCGAGCGAACTAGGCCTTTCTGCCACGAACCACTGTAGCAACAAACGCAGCGAGAACGCTATAGGTTTTCTGTCCCACCAGCTTCGGAGAACACCCCTTCCACGAGTTGGTGCAGAACTTGCCTTAGTACACGGCGGGGTTCGCATTCGGCCACTTCATCTTTCAGGCACTCTTCTTGAAGTAGATGATAGACGGCACAAACTCGAGAGCGGTAAGGAACTCGTGAGCATTCGCGCGGCGTGGGATACGAGATCCCTGGCCGCAAGGACCCTCAACCAGCAGTAGAATCCTCGCGCGGCTTGAAGATGGCGACGGCCTTGTTCTCGAAGACCATTTGATACAGATCCGTTCGGCCTTGGAAGGACCGCCAGTGTATGTCGGGGCGACGCTTGCCTAGCACGACATAGCGGACATCGTTCTCCTCCAGGATCATCCTCGTGCGCTCGCCGCCTGGGTGGCGCAGCACCCACAGCGCGTCCCACAGCGGCCTAGTCCCCAAGGGCGGCAGATCCCTTCCTCGCTGTATTCGGTGCACCGAGTACGTCTGCACCCCGCTGTAGCCGCCCATAGCGAGCATCCCGCGGGTCGAGACTGGTCCTACGGACGGCGTTGCGAGGATGTTGCCGCCCTCGTTGTGATCCCTTAACCACTCACCGGCGGCCACGACCTCTAGCGGAGGAGGCCGGTCTATACTCCGTTGAGCTGGGCCAGCTCCCTCTTCCAAGTTGCGTGTCGCCTGCACTACCATCACGGTTATCGCCACGAGCCCTACCAGCGAAGCCGCGAAGACCATCACCAGCCCACGCGCTCTCCACGACTGCAGGATTATTACGAAGGCTAGGGCCGCGAGCAGCGCCAGCGGGATGCTCAGGTCGCGCTCGAAACGATCCGGAAAGCTGCTCATGGTCGTGCGGCTGCCGATGAACATTAGCACGGCCCACAGCAGGAGGACGAGGTACGCTAGCGTTTGGGGCATCCTTATCCGCCTCCGCAGGAGATCTCCTGCTACGAGCAGCGCGCCCAACAGCCCGAGCCACGCCACGGGCTGCGAGGTCGTCGCCAGCAGGCGGGCGAGTTCGCCTGTGGGCTTGGTGCCCAGCGCCATCGCCACGGCCTCGCCACCGCTCCCCGTGCCCGAGCCAGCCAGGCGACCACCTACCAGGCTCGGCAGGTCGTAGGTATCCCAGGCGTAGAGCACAGAGAGCAGCCCCAAGAGTGTGAACGAGGAGAGCAATGCGAGCCCCCTTCTTCGCTCTCGGAGAAGCAAGTACGGCATGAACAGCATCCCCACCAGCCCGAACAGCGCCACCTCGTATAGGCTCGCCACCATATGATAGAAGACCACCGAGGAGCCGAGGATGGCCAAGGTCAGTTGGGCTCGAACGGAGGAAGAGGCGAACATTCGGACGAGGGCGGCGACAGCTAGGACGAGCAGGAATACGCCGATCAAGTTGGGATACCTGGCGTGGCTAACGTGCTCGTAGGGGCCACTGGCGATGAGCCCGGAGAAGAAGGCCGCTGCAACGCCGACCTCCCATCCCCACAGCCGGCGCGCCAGCGCGTAGCAAGCCAGCGCGGGCAAGAGCAAGAGCGCGGGAGCCAGGATCGCGAAGAGTTTCAGCGGCTCTAGCCCGCTCAGGGTGGATATTCCCGCAGCCAGGACATGGAAGCCGGGCGGGTACAGCATGAAGGACTCGGTGGACCCTTCGGAGAGCATCATACTCACCATCACCGCGTGCTCGTACTTGTCCACGCCGCGCGGAAACGGCCAATCGTATCGCACGGGACCGGGATAGCTCCGCAATAACACCATAATCAGCACCGTCGAAAGCAGGAGCCAGCGCACCGCCAGGGTAACCAACGACTCCCGCAATTCGAGGGTTTCCCTGCAGAGCCGAGGAGGCGGTTTCCGCCGTGCGGCTCCTCGAGGAGCCGCCACAAGGTACGCGATTCCTGCTGCGAGCACCAACAGCGTGATTAGGAGCGCTACCCGCTCCGTATGCACAGCACCCAAGAGCACCGCCAAGACCAGCGCGGACGCAATAATAAGCGGTATCAGCGAGAGCAGGTCCAGCGAAACGGGCCGCGAGACGAGGGGCTCGTCGGACTCTTTCGCAGGCCCGAACTTGAGATAGCCGGTCAGCCCTGTTGCCAAAACCAGCAGCACAGAGACGACGGTGATGACGAGTGTCACACCCACACCGAAGAGACGCGCTTGCACCAGCGCGGCGGTTGGCACCAGCGTGGTAGAGAAGGCCACCGAAAAGGCGAGTCGCTCGGCGCGATCAGAGGTGGCGTCTAAACATTCCGCCCAAAACCACCCCGGCAGAACCCCGACCACGACGGCCGCTGCGAGCGCCCGGACAACATCAAGGACCATTCCGCGTCCCTATGCCTCGAGCCTGATCCATGCCTCAAGCTTAGCTTACCCTCCGTCCTCATACCCCGGTTGCCCAGGAAAGCACTTGCGGGCCGACGAGTAAGGCTACAGTCTGCGGAAGTCGACGGATCCGTCTAGACGAGCGCCGTGCTACATCGAGGTTCATCGAGCCGGTAGAACGGCCTCGCGACGAAAGACCACTTGTGCCTCACCCTCGGTCAGCAGGTCCCGGAACCGTAGCTCGCGACGTTTTGTGGTTTCGTACCTACGGGTGGGAATTGAATAGCTCAGCGGATCCAGCGACGCCCTCGTGCACGGACGTTCGCGCCCGCGGCTGCGTGAAAAACAACCTCGCCCTTAGCTCTCGTCAATTCCAGTTGCTCGGCGGCGCCTTCGGTCAGCAGGGCACGGAAACAGGTTCTAAGGGCTGGGGGTTACTTGACTCACGTTTCTTGACTCACGTATCGAACAGCGTGCCGCCCACAGCACCGAGGCCAGCCCATCCCACGAGGGGAGGTTCGAAGACGATCCCTGCCAGACTGACTCCGTTTTCCGACCGACAGTAAGAAGGTGGATGCCGGTAGGCCATACGACGACCGGGACGATGGTCCAAAGAAGACCGCCAAGACCGGGGCTTTACATCCCGGCCTTGGCATCGTGGGGACGCTCACCCACTACGTAAGCGCTGGCACCTCGCAGTTGCGGACCACGTCGAATGAGTCGGTATTGAACCAGTCCCTGCCAGGACCGCAGTCCACGAGGTCCCGCTTCCCGTCGTTGGCGCTGATGTAGTCGTTACCTCCCATGCCGTGCAGCTCGTCGGCGCCGGAGCGGCCGTACAGGTTGTCATTGCCGTAGCTACCCCAGAGGGCATCTTCGCCGTAGCCGCCGTATATCAGGTCGTTGCCCCTCAGACCGGAGATTATGTCATCGCCCCGAAGCCGTAGATCTGGTCGGTGCTATGGCTGCCGAAGAGCACGTCGTGGCCATCGGTCCCGTAGCGCGTGGCCGCCAGCGCCACCGTGGACGTAAGGGCGAGGAGCAGAACCCCATCCGTAAGCACCAGGATTATTCGTCTCATCATCTCTCTTTTCTCGATCTACCTGGTCGGTTATACGGTTTTCGTCGGCTCAGAAGCCGACGACGGACCCTTCCTCGCAGTTGCTCAGAACCCGGTCGTCGAAGTCAGCAGCAAACGTGTCGAAGCCGGGGCCGCAGTCGACCACGTCCCTCTGTCCGATGCCGCTGGAGTTGAGGTCTCGGCTGACGATGTGGTCGTCGCCGTAGCTCCCGTAGAGGCGGTCCGTGCCCTTGCCACCGTAGATCGTGTCCCCGTAGCGGCCGCCGTAGAGCTGGTCCGCGCCGTAGCCTCCGTGGATCTCGTCGCGGCCTGAGAGGGCCCTCACCACATCCTCGCCACCGTAGGCGTGGATCGTGTCGGCTCGGTTGGTGCCCGTGAGGGTGTTGTCGCCGTTGTTGCCCTCTACCAGCGCCGCCAGGGCCACCCCGCTGCCTAGCATAAGCGCCACCACCATCGCCACAAACATTATGGTCGTTTTCCGCACAATCTCCTCCTTACTCGACTGAACTTTTCTAACAGAAGTGTCTCGCCCTCCGACCGGCCGCACATCAACCGTATGGATGAATCACGCAACCCGAAAGTATGATCGTTGGCTTCGAGCCCCTCTCACGTCTCTCCAGTGGATTAGACTGTTATCACGATGTTCAAGCCTGGGAAGATGCTTGCCGGTGTGCAGTGGCGGTGGGTGCTGATCGTAGGCGCAGGAGTAGCGGCGCTAACGTTCGCGCTGATGTACCTCACGATCAACTTCTACGCCGCCGTCCTCTCGATCCTTTCACGGGGCGACGTGGATCGCGCCACGCTGGACCGTTTCGCCGATATCATGGCGGTCTGGGGATTACCCGCTCTGTACCTGCTGCTCATCGCCGCCGCGGCGGCGTGGCTGGTACGCAGCGCCGACTTGGCGGCCACGCGGCAGGGGGCGTTGGCGGGGTTGGTTTCGGCCGCCGGCCTCCAAGTCATAGGCTTGGCCTTCGGGCCACCGCTACTTAGGGAGCTGATCTTGTACCCCCTCCTCGGGGTGGCGGGCGGCTTACTGGGCAGCGCCCTCGGGAAGGCCGCCCTGGCCGGACGGGAGGCCATCTACCGTGCCAGCAGGGATGTCGGGGCTGCGACGAATGCTCAGGAGATTGCCGCCGCCATCGGAGAGAACCTGACAGATACAGAAGTGGAGCAACTATCGCTATGGAGCATCACTTCCCACGCCGATGACCCTCTGAAGCTCAAACTACTAGCCTCCCGGGCGCCCCAAGCGGTGATCTGGCCGCCAGACAGTCGCCTCGATGCGGCCCAGCTTCCCGCGCTGTCAGACCTGCGTCGGCAGTTGCCGCGGTTCGTCCGGAGGCGGGAGCTGCCACCACCCGAACGCGGAGTGTGGAAACGGCAGGATATCCGCTCTGCTCTCCTGGTTCCGCTTACCAACCCCGGCGACGGGCCGGACGGACTACTCGTGGTCGCGTCACGCAAGACACGGGGCTTCTCCCGGGGGAGGGTGCGTGCCTACCAGACCGTCGGTGCTCAGGCAGCCTTGGCACTGGAGAACCAGCGCCTCGTCGAGCAGGCCCGACAGTCTGGCGAGCTTGGGGAACGCGAGAGACTAGCGCACGAGATTCACGACACCCTCATCCAGGGTTTCGCGAGCATCGTCATGAACCTGGAGGCGGCGGAGGGGTCGCTGGAACGTGACCCGGAATCGGTGCGGCGGCACATGGACGAGGCGCGGCGCAATGCTCGCGAGAATTTGGCGGAGGCACGCCGCATCGTGTGGGCTCTCCAGCCAGGAGCGCTCGAGCAAGCGCCGCTGCCCGAGGCTCTTGTGCGCCTTGCCGAAAAGTGGTCGGAGGGAAGCAGCGCCACCGCCAGCGTGACCGTCACCGGCACGATGGGTCCGCTACCCCCTGAGGCCGAAGTGACCCTGCTGCGCGCGGCCCAGGAGGCCCTGACGAACGTACGCAAGCACGCCCGGGCGAGCCGGGCCGTGCTTACCCTCTCCTACATGGATGATCGCGTAGCGCTCGACGTCCGAGACGACGGAGTTGGGTTCGCTCCAGACGGGGCTTATGCCGTCTTGGGCGAAGGGGACGCTACAGGGTTCGGGCTCAAAGCCATGCGCGAGCGGGCCGAGCGGGCGGGGGGCGCGCTACTGGTCGAGAGCGAGCCGGGGAGGGGGACGACCCTCGCGGTCGAGCTGCCGGTGCCTGCCGACGGATGGGCGAAGCGCGGCGCGGGAGTCCGAGAGGACGCGCCTTGAGCGGACACGTGAGGGTCTTGATAGTCGACGACCATCCCGTGGTGAGGACCGGATTGCGGGGAATGCTCGAAAGTCAGCAGTGTTTGGAGGTCGTTGGGGAGGCAGAGGACGGTCAGGAGGCGATCAAGCTAACGGAACAGTGAGCCCGAACGTCGTCCTCATGGATCTGCGGATGCCGGGGATGAGCGGCGTGGCGGCCACGGCCCAGATCAAGGAGCGAATGCCACATGCCAACGTCCTCGTGCTCTCGACCTACGACTCAAGCGCCGACATCCTGCGGGCGGTTGAGGCTGGCGCGACTGGTTATCTCCTAAAGGATGCGCCGCGCGAAGAGCTCTTTAGGGCCATCCGAGCCGCAGCGCAGGGTAAACCGCTCCTTGCACCGGAGGTCGCGGCGCACCTGATGGAGCGGGTGCGGTGGCCATCAGAAGAGGTCCTGAGCGGCCGCGAGATAGAGGTTCTCGAGTTGGTCGCACAGGGGAAGGGCAACCGAGACATCGCCGGGGAGCTCTGGATCAGCGAGGCCACCGTCAAATCTCACCTGCTGCGCATCTACGCCAAGCTGGGCGCCGCCGACCGTGCCTCGGCGGTCGCCGCGGCGATGAAGCGCGGCATCCTGCGCTAATAAATCCGTAACCGCGGTTCTGACGAAGCGCGCGCCGCTTATCGGACGATCTGCCGGAAGAGCAACCCGACGCTCACTAGGAGGATGCCCGCGAACGGCAGAAAGATCGGCACACCGCCCGTCTCGGGTAGCTCGGTCAGGCCCGCTACCCTACCACCGGAGGACCTTGCCCCTGAGAGGGCGTCGTTGGCGGCGTCGGTGCCCCGGCCGGCGGTGTCGGCGGCGTTCCGGACGCCGTCGGCCAAGGCCGGACTCGAGGACAGGCCAGGCTCGCTGCTGTATTGTTGGGAACTCGCGCTAATCTCCTCTGCCCCGGCGCCAACGCTCTGTGCCAGGGCCGGGGCGGAGAGCACGAGCACCGCCATGAGCGCCACGACCACCAACCCAATCTGCCGCAATGCTTCCTACCTCACCCCGCGAGTCACCGACAATCCTGTTTTCCGGGTTGCTTTCCATACTATCACGGGCCCCCGTCGCTGCAGCCCTCATCGGGGACTTACACCCTTGCAATCCGGGCGTCAACTGCTAGGATTTTCGAGGCATTATGGGCCCGTAGCTCAGTCGGGAGAGCGCCGCCCTCGCATGGCGGAGGCCAGGGGTTCAAGTCCCCTCGGGTCCACTCACGTAGTCCGCTTATTTGTGCGGATAACTCGGTAAGGCAGGAGAGCTCTAGCCATCTTGCCGGGGCGTTTTACTGCAACCGTACTGCAACCCGGACTCATCCGAGGGCATCACCCATCGCCCCTGATGCCTGGTCCCCCATCGAGGGCAGGTAGTGAGAGTAGGTGTCCAGAGTCATGGCTATGGTGGCGTGCCCAAGGAGTTCCTGCACGAGCTTGGGATGTACGCCCCGACTCAGTAACAACGTGGCGCACGTGTGCCGGAGGTCGTGGAAGCGGATCTCCGGTAGCCCGGCGTTCTTGAGTAGTGGCTTGAAGGAGCGTTTCACGAGGTGCTCGGGATTGACGGGTGTTCCCGTACGGGAGGCGAAGATAAGTTCGTGATCCTCGTGAAGGCCGGCGAGCTTCATCCGCTCTTCCAGCTGCCTCTTACGATGGGCCTTGAGAGCGGCCACTGTCCGGGGTGTGAGGTTGACCCGCCGACGTCCTCGCTTGGTCTTGGTCTCGCCCAGGCTATGGCAGCCTCCCTCCCGTACTAGGGCGCGTCCCACTCGCAACGTACCGTGCTCCAGGTCCACGTCGTCCCACCAGAGACCTAGCAGCTCGCCTCGTCTCAAGCCCGTGGTGATAGCCAGCACGTACAGAGGCTCGAAGCGGTCGCCGGCCTTTCGGACGGCGTCCAAGAACGTGCGGGCCTGGCTCTCCGATAGCGGCCGCATCTCTTTGGGCGTGGGTCGGGGCGCCTTCACATCGGCGGCGTTGCGGGGAATGAGGCCGTCCGAGACGGCCTGAGAGAGCGCCTTGTGGAGCGTGGAGTGGATCTTACGCACGGTAGCCGGAGCGAGTTCAGTATCCAGCTTCTCGCTGATAAGCCCGCGCACATGCGCCGGGGTTAGGGAGTTGAGCTTGAGCCGCCCGAGAGCGGGCTGAATATGACACCGGAACAGTTGCTCGTGGCGCTCGTAGGTCGAGACCCTTACCATTCCTCTTACGGAATACAAGAGCCAGCGAGTCAGGTACTCCCCTACCGTAAGACTTCCGGCGTCGAACGTCAGACCGCCCTCTCGGTCCGCGAGCGCCTTCGAGAGCTTCGCCGCAACCTCGTGACGGGTCTTGCCGTAGAGGGTCCTGCGCTTGCGCCCCTCCGAGGTGTACACGACATACTGAGCACACCAACCGCCGCTTTTGCGTCGGGTGATGCTGCCCTCTCCGTTGCCGCGTTGCCCATACCTAAACAGCTTCGCGACCGTCTCTCTGCGCCCCTGAAGTTCTCCTTCGCTCATGGCGGAAAGGTCGGGCGGGGAGTACCCAACCTGCCGAAAACCCCTAGAGTTCTTCTTGGCCACGCCTTTTCCTCCATTCTCCGCGGTTGTGCCTGCGGTACCCGGCGGCCAGGAGAGTCGCCCTAGCCAGGATCTCAGCGGCCTCGCATAACTCGTCCACCGGGACCGCAAGTTCTTCCAGCCTCTCGCGTTCCTCTTTCCAGAAGGCCGCCTCTTCTTCTCGCCGCCTTCGCTCGTACTTGTCTTCGAGGGCCGCGATCTCGCCGAGGACGCCGCTGCCGACGTACTCCCTTACCACCCGGCCGCCTTCCTTGCGGCTCCTCGTGTAGTAGAGGCCGCCGCGCTCGCGGCTCTCCCAGGGGCTCAAGGGGTATCCCCCCGTTGTGTTAACCCTTCGCGCTTGCCCCGCTCTGCTTGCTCGAGCCGGTAGGGGTGGCGTGGGTCGCACAGGTAGCATCCCACGCCGTCCGGATAGCCATGGTTGCACTCGCGTTGGTGGTCCCCTTGGCCCTCTTGGCCTCCTTCCTTTAGATGTGCGGATTCGCCCTGCTGGAGGGTGGCATCCTTGGCAAGGGGGCCAACCGTGCCAAGGATGCCAGCGGTAGGACTTTGGCCCCCTTCAGGCTCCTGTTCTGGCGGCACCCAGCTCCACGAGCCGTCGCTTTCCTTATCCGAACCGACGCCAAGCACCCTCTTGGCCCTCTTCAGGGTGCGCTCGGAGACGCCTGCCGCGCGGGCGTCCTTCTTCACTAGCTCCGCTGCCACCGGCCCATCCTTGAGCTCCTTGAGAAGAAACTCCTCGGCCTCCGACAGTAACGATCGCTGCTCGGGGTCCGCAGGCTCTCTGAGGATGTCTCCTGCGCTCAAGCTCGAAGTACCGCCCCACACCACGCGGGCCGCGCCGTTGGGAGCAGTCCCCACGCGGAACACGAGGCTGGGGGCCGCTCTTGAGAGGTTGTGCTTGTTGGCCGCCAGGATGCGGCGGTCCGCATCTTCGGGATCTGGGGCGATCACGAGCCCCGAGCGGGCCGCCCCGATTATGCCGATCGAGCCCCCGCCCCTGTAGAGGGCGTTCCCACCCGCGGACTTGTTCAGGTGCCGTACGATAAGGACGGCCGCCCTCGTCCTCTCCGCGAGGGCCGCAAGCGGCGTCAAAACCCTTCGGACGTCCTGGTCCTTGTGCGAGTCCGTCCCACCGGAGAGGAAGGCCATGAGGGGGTCCACGATCACCAGGCTCGCGCCCACGCGCCCTATCGCTCGCTCGATAATATTGAGGTCTCTGGGTATGGAGATCGGCTGCCCCGAGGAACTACCCTCCACCATGGGGGAGAGCCCGACGATCCTCCCGGTGTCCGCCCCCGTAGCGTCCAAGCGGGGCCTGATGGTGTCCGCGAGCCCGTCTTCGGCCGAAAGCAGCACCACCCCGGCGGGCTCGCACCGCTCGCCGTCCGGGAGCTCCAAGCCCGCGCTCACCCTTGCGGCCAGGTCGAGTGTCACGGCGCTCTTACCCAAGCCCGGGTCGCCGTCCAGGACGGCCAGCTTCCCGAGAGACAAGCGCCCCGGCCACAGCCACTCCACCCTTTCGGGTTCTACCTCCGACAAGAGCTTACCGACTGGCTGCGGATGCTCTGAGCGCACGAGGATCGTTGCCTCCGACCGTCCGGAAACCGTGGCGGCGTGTTCGTTCGTTCTGTCCGGTAACTTACCTACGATCATGCTCCGGTCCCTGGTCCCGTTCTCCACAGAAGCGGCTCCGAGACTAATTCGTGCCGACGACGCGCCGGCTCTCCAGCAGGAACCGCTCCAGTTCGGCACGATTCACCCGTATGCTGCGCTCGCCGATGCGCACCGCGGGCAACTCGCCGCGTTGGATTAGCTCGTACGTCCGGGTGCGAGGCAGGCCGAGAAGCTCAGCCGCCTCCGGCACCCGCAGCCATTCGCGGCTCTCCGTTCTGTCCATTAGTCTCCCCATCTGTACACTTGCATTCACAAACGCTATGATAGGTACGGAAGCGTTGGCAAGTCAACGCTGAAGCTAGCATTTCAGCGTTTGCAGACAGTTGGATCTGGAGCGGGGTGAAGAGTTGGCAAGCAATAGCACCAAAAACGGTCTCGCCCAATGGAGATCCTACCCACAGTGGGTACGAGGTCCGGCCCGCATCGTTGGCGAAGAAATAATCCTAGATGAAGACCGCGCCGAACCATATGGCATACATGAGCGAGCCAACGATCATGTGTTCCTAGAGCTTGCCGAAGTGGGTCCAGACCCGAGCAAGGTAGATCCTCGCAACGTTGTTTCATTCGTCAGAAGAAATGGCTTGCTGTGGCATGGAGCTGACAGCCTTGGTACCGGGGAGTGCAGAGAACCTTTGGCCGAATGGTGGGCCGAATCTCGGATGATCGGAATTCTGCAAGAAGTGTACGTGGGCCTCAAGGATTCGATAAGAGAAGGCTCGGCGTCCACGCTGCGAAGCGTATACGAGCGATTCCCAGAGGTCTCCAAACTAGCTCCACTTGACGCCGACGATGAACAGCTCTCGGAAGAGACTAGTGCTAACCTGGCTGAAGTAATCACCCTCAAGCTTGAAGGTTGCCAGCTGGGTCTCACTTCTTCCGTCTACCTGGACACTGAGGTTAGAGGCCCCGGTATCTTCTTCGTATTGCAACGCCCACCGAACCTGCTTTCGGCCATCTACGTACACCTCGCGCAGTTCATGGCAAACCGTGCTCCCATAGAGGAGTGCGTCGGCTGCGGAAGGATGTTCATCCCTGAGTCGGGCAAGCAGAAGTACTGCACCAAGAGTTGCGCCAGCACCAGCCGTTGGCGCAGGTGGAAGGCGCGCCAAAAACGCTGAATAGTCGGAGTTGTCCGTGTGTTACCGAGCCACCCAACCATTCATCCCACCGCAAGTATATGCAGCACCCCGACATGTAGGCCCCACCATCGGGGGCGCACAGCCACAGGCGAGCTCTCACGGCCTCTGACGGAGCGATCTATTCAGAATCGTGCATCTGGACTTCCGGGAATTCACCTTCTAGGACGTTCGTGAATAAGGGCATGATGAAGGGCCGAGGCTGCTAGACACCGGTCCTTACGGAAAGGCCTGCGGAGTCGACAAGGAGGGCGCGCTAACGCGTACCCTAACGAACAATCACCCGTTCGCAGAACATTGCAGCGCCGCTCTGAGCTTCTTGACGGTCCACGACGCATGTGTCGAAGCCCTTGTCGCCAACCGGAATGTCACGGGCGTCACGGTCGGCAACGAGCAGCCAGTCGTCGCCCGAGCCCCCGTACAAAACGTCCGTTTCCCCTCCACAGTTGTCGGCGTCTAGCACGTCGTTGCCGGCGCGACCGTACATGGTGTCGCCTTTGCACGTTTCCCTAAGATAGTTGTTGTTTGCGTTACCTGTTATCGTGGCGGCGTAGGCAACGCCTGCTGCCGCCACCGTAAGGAGCGCTACGAGCGCTACCATCGTCGTTACCTTGTGCATGTTCTCTCCTCCCACCTCGAGCGCCTTCCGCTCATTGTAGCGAAGGCAGCAAATACAGCGTACTCCCAAAACTCTATGAGGGGGAACTTCCGAGAACTCCCCTTCTAGGCACTTCGGTGAATAACCCTTAAGAAAACGAGAGCTGCGCCAGAAAACAGGGGCGGCTAACAAGTGGGGAGAAGGAGATGGCGCTCCCCTTCGCCCCGTTGCATCGGTCAACGGGGCAAACGCAAAGGGCGATGCGCAACCCCCCGCTGCCTCATTGGCTAACGCGAAGGCATCCTACTCGCCCCAACCAAGACGGCGCATCCCCCAAATGGACCATTTTTCTTCAGAAAAGGAGAAAAAGCGGGCACGAGCAAAGGACCGGGGCTTTGATACCCCGGTCCCCTGTTAGCTTGCTCTTCTTCTAGGCCACCGGTCTCTCTAGGGCGCTCTTAGACCGGCAAGCTTTTCTTCTCCCATTATGGAAGGGCTGTAAAATCACTCCACAGGCGGCTCGACCCTGACCCTCTCGCAGCCATTGCCAACCTCGCTGAGATCATCGACTATGCAGCGGTCGCGCGGGCCAGCCCCACCGGCGGCAAAATCATCAGAGTCTCCGTCGTTTACGTAGACGAAGTCGGTGCCGGCGCCGCCGTACGCATTGTCTACATCGTCGACCCCGAGGAAGAGGTTGGCCTTGAGGACATCGTCCCCCTTGAGGCCGAACATGTCGTCGTCGCCGTTGGTCTCGTTCAGGGTGTTGTTGTGGTTGTTGCCCTCGATGAGATTAGCCGCGTAAGCTGCAGTGGCGAAGATAGCCACCATCAGCGCTACCAGCGCCACCATCGGCGTTCCCTTGCGCATCGTGTGCTCCTTTTTCTCCGGGAGAGGATGAGCGCCACCACCCTGCCTCCGTGCATGTTGTGTAGTGGGCACCTTACATCCCCGATGGGTTGTCGCACATCGCACAAATGAGTGATCTTTTACTAGTTCATTTAGACTAGTAATGGACGTTATTTAGCTGCCACGTGTAGGAACTTC
>Ga0126306_10000333_pt1 | contig 20650 bp, 20 predicted proteins | sample Plot27_FD_92592 | JGI IMG/M metagenome (GOLD analysis project Ga0126306, IMG submission 92592) | Serpentine soil microbial communities from UC McLaughlin Reserve, CA, USA - Plot27 | ecosystem: Environmental > Terrestrial > Soil > Grasslands | place: USA: UC McLaughlin Reserve, Lake County... | reverse complement strand
GGGGTTGCCGCGATCCTCACCGCGGAGCTGGAGCCACTGGTCGATGCCACCGACCTTGACGAAGTGCTGCTCGACGATCCCATTCGGGGTGTCGATCTCAAGGGCCTTGGCCGCCCGGCGCTGCCGCACCCTGCGCCAGGCCAGCCCGCCGACCGCCGGTGCGGCGATGAGGGCGGCCGCGCCGCCCAGCATGGTGCCGATCATGGCTGCTCCCAAGGTCCCCAGCGTTGCTTGTGTTGTCGGGCGGGAGCAAGCGTGTGCCGCTGCACGGGTTCTGTCCAGAGCCCGGTTCTTTCCCTGGTCTGGCGTGGCTAGGCGATGGCTTCGGGCATTCTGTCGCGAGCGCTTGAGTCCATCGCAAGCTAGCGACCAAGGAGCACTGAGCGGACCAACCTGGGGCTAACGAACATTCAGCTATGGCTACAGTCCTTGGAGGCAGCACACCTATGACGGCTTGCCCGGGCAGTAGCCCATCAGGCGTTGCCTACTCATGGCTCAGGCTGCCCCGGGCCGTCGCGAAGCACGCCGCGCACGCGGTCCACCGACACCGTGTCCCACGGGAACCCGACCAGCCACCAGGTGGCGCCCGCCTTGGCATAGGGCGCTGGGTCGGTGCCATGCGGGAGACCGACGGCGAAGTCGTACGGCGCCGTCGTGTGCTGGCGGAGATCGGTGATGGTGGCGACGATCTCGGCGAGCTGATCGGGGTGTTCAAGGTTGGCCGGGAAGAAACCGTCGTGCCGGGCGGCCCGGCGCAGCGGTTTGACGTTGCCGGGGAAGCCCGCGACCCACACCGGCACTCCGGGCTGCTGCACTGGTCGGGGCAGGAACTGGATGCCCTCGACGGTGTAGTGGCGGCCGCGGTGGTGCACCGGCGCACCGGACCAGGCGACGGTGAGGATCTCAAGCGCCTCGTCCAGCATCTGGCCTCGCAGCCGATCATCGAGCTGCTCGCCGGTCTTGGACAGCTCGCTGCCGAAGCGGTCGCTGCCGAGACCGACACCGAGGGTGAGGCGGCCACCGCTGAGCCTGTCCAGGGTCGCGGTCTCCCTGGCGACCTTGGCTGGCCGGCGGCGGGCAAGGGGTGTGACCATGGGGCCGAGCCGCAGGTGTTCGGTGGCGGTGGCGATCGCCGCCAGCGTGATCCATGGGTCGGCCACCTGCCGGACCGGGGCCCGCCAGCGCAGGTGGTCCCACACGAAGACCCCGTGCCAGCCGACCTCCTCGGCCTCGGCGGCCAGACGCGCGACCACCGCCGGGTCGGCAAGACTGTCGAAGATCGGCAGCCAGAGCGCCGAGCGCAGACTGGTGTGGTCGGTGCGCTCACGCGGTGCCGTGCTGCGCTGCTGTGGTGCCATGTCGGCTCCTGACTTTGCGGCTGCGGTGGCCCAAAGCCGTCCGGCGGTGGGCGACGCCTGGCGCCGACATCGTGGTCCTCTAACCTCAACCGGGCCAGGCATCCGCTGCCCGTGCCCGTTCGGCGTCGGCATGCCGTGCTCCTCGTCCACCACCTCGGGCGATCCATCCCAGTAGCATGCAGAAATGGGCTTCTTTGAGCCGCCGGCCAGCATCGCCCGGTCCAGGGTGATCCACCACCGCGGTGGCGGCGGCCACGCAACGAGATCCTTCCCGGCATCGCCCGGTGGCGCTGAGTTGGGGAGGGGGCGGCCGCGCTGAGCGATGCGTTTGGCGCGACTGATTCATCGGCGCGTCCGCCCCGCCTTCGCGGGTCCGATGCCAGTCACTGCCACCCAATGTGGTGCGGAGTCGGGCAGGTGCAGAGCTAACGTCTGGGACGGGCAAGGAGGCGTTCGGCGACGGCTCGGATCGGTTGGTCCTCGATCTGGGCCTGGAAGCGCAGCAGCTCGACCGCGGCGACCTCGTCGAGCCGCTCACGCTCCATGATGAGGTCGCAGGCTTGCTCGATGCGGGCGTCATGTTCCACCGCAAACCGCAGCGCCGGCGAGAGCGCCTGCTGCTGATGGGCCGTGGCCAGCTGCAGGGTGGTCACGATCAGCCCCGCGAAGGCATTGGCGGCCGCGAGGTCCTGGGGCGGCCACGGCTGCGGGTCGGTGCGGGCGAAGTCGAGCACCCCGATGGGGCCATGGCGCTGGCGCACCGGTGCGCTCAGCCATGCCCGGATGCCCGCCGCCAGCGCCAAGGGTCGAAAGTCGGGCCAGCGTGGTTCGCCGGCAAGATCCCTGCTGGCAACCGGCGCATCCTGCAGGAAGGTATCCACCGAGGGGCCTTCGCCGAGTCGCACCTGGGAACCGGCTAGGGCGCGTCGGGGCCTCCCTGCGGCAGCCACGTAGCGCAGCTGCTGGTCGTGGTCGAGCAGCAGCAGGCCCACCCCGCCGCTGCTGTCGCAGCAGGTCGCGGCGGCCTGGACGATCCGCTCCAACACCGCCTGCTGGCCGAGCTCGACCGGGTCCAGCCGGGCAAGCTGGCGTAGCGTCTCGGCGATCTTCTCAGGGTCGCTGGCCACGGGCGGCTCCTCGATTCGCCACGGGACCTTGGCGGCCGGCTGCTGTCGGTCCGCCGGACCTCCCTTAGCTGACCGGGCGAGCGGCCGACGGGTGCCGCCCGCCCCAGTGACGGCGCTCGGTGGCCGGATCCGCCGGCGGAGCGTCACCCGCGTGCCACCCTCGACGCGCTCCAAGCGGACCTCGTCGACCAGGCAGCGAAGCAGCCACAGCCCCCAGCCTCCGCCGCTGCGCCGGTCGGTGGCCGATGAGGGTTGGGGTGGCGTGGTTGGGCCGTGGTCAAGGACGGTCGCCTCGACCCAGGGGTCCCGCACCCGGATGGCCACCTGGATCGGGTCGCCACCGCTCGACCCGTGCAAGATGGCGTTGGTCGCGGCCTCATCCAGGGCCAGTAGCATCTCGTCGGCGATCTGGGTTGGCATCTCACCCAGCGCGTCCCGGGCGGCTCGCCGCAGGCCAGCAAGCTCGAATGGCGAGGCCGAGATCGTCAGCTCCACGCCAGACCTCCTTCCGGAGGCAGCCTCCTTCCGGATGGTGCACCCCGGTTTTTCCCCTCCCCCGGGTCGGGCTAACGTGGGCAAGCCCAACGGCCACCCAAGGTCGGTATCTGGCATGCTGCTGCGTCGGCCGCTGACGCCGAGGGGTTAGCGGGCCTGGCAAGCGCCGCGACAAGCAGCAGCGCGCGAGCATGGTCGGCTCGAGTGCTCGACCTTCGTGCCTGCTCAAGCTGGGGCGGTGACTGCCCGCGGCCAGAGGAACCGGCCCGAACACGGGTACTTGTACGTAGCTGCGTGGCGTGGCGTTTGCCCGATCCAGGTCCAGGGCACAATCCGCGGACCGGCCCTTCCAGGGGGTAGGGGGCCGAGGATGATGGGCCTGCTGGGGACGGGCCCCAGAGCAACGCCGCTCCGCGTGGCCCCGGGCAAAGCTCGGGGCCACGTCGTCTACAGCCAGGACGAAACACAACACCACTGCCGGCCGGCTGCTTACCACGTTACGGAGTCTGACGGTTATCCACATTCAGCCGCCGGGGTCTGGCGTCGCCACGAGCGAGGCGCATCCTTCTTGACCTCCGGCCCGCGCGATGGTCTGGCCCATGAGCCCCGGCGCCATGGCCTGCGGCTGGCGTGTGTTGTGCTCCCCGGACGCTCCGGCGGCCTGGAGGCGTCAGCCATTCATCCTGCCAGTTGGATCGGGACGGCTGTCGGCCTAACGAACGTCGAGCTATGACTACAGTCCGACTGTGCCCTGGCCGCATACACCATGTCCGACCCCGGGATTGGGAAGCCCAGCGTTCCGCTTCGACACTGCGCTGCCTATCCTGATCATGCTCAACACCACCGTGAAGCCATCGCGCTGATGGGTCGTCTCATCTGCACGTGCGGCAGAGGAGCCACAGGATGAAGGTCGGGGTGTGGATGCCGAACGCGATGCCGTTCGGGCTGGAGCGAAGCTTCTTCCTGGACTGGGTCCGCCTCGCCGACCAAGCCGGCTTCGACACGCTGAGCACGCTGGATCGTCCCAACTATGACATGTGGGATCCGCTCGTCTCGCTTGCCGCGGCCGCCGCGGTGACCGACCGCATCCGTCTGGCAACCACCACGCTGCCCCTGCCAAACCGCAACGAGGTGCTGGTCGCCAAGCAGGCGGCGGTGATCGACCGCGTCTCGGGAGGCCGGCTTTCGCTCGGGGTGTCGCTGGGCAGTCGACCCGACGACTACCAGGTCTTCGGGGCGACGCTGGAGCATCGGGTGACCCGCTTCCGCCGACAGCTCGCCACGATCCGGCAGGCGTGGGCGGAGGCCCGGCAGAGTAATCGGGAGCACGGCGTGCTGGGCCCGCCGCCGGTCCAGGATCCGGGGCCGCCGATCTGGGTGGGCGCGCTCACCGAGCGGGCTCGGCAGCGGGCCGTCGAGCTCGCCGACGGGTTCATCTTCGGTGGCGCCGCCCGCCTATCGACGATCGCACCGGCGATCCAGAACATGCGCCCGCAGTCGCTGAGCGCGGCAAGCCCGACTTCAGCTTCAACGCGGTCGCCTACATCGCCATCGGCGGCGAGCGCGAGTTTGCCGAGGCGGTCGCCCACCACCAGCGCTACTACCCGGTGCTGCCGGTGCCGGCGGAGCAGGCGATCCACCATGGTCCGATTGGCAAGATCAAGGACGTCGTTGCCGAGTACGCGGCGTGCGGCCTTGACCTGCTGGTGCTGCTGCCCGAGGTCCGCAGCCTGCGGCAGCTGGAGTTGCTTTCGGAGCATGTCCTGCCCGAGTACCGGCACTGAGGCGTATCGGCCCGCAGGAACGTTCGCGGGCGGCAACCATCTCTACGCGCCTTGCCCGGGCGGAGCTGCTCGCAGCGCAGGCAGCTTGCTACCCCAGTATGGCTACGAACATCAAGCTATGGCTGCGGAACGCCTGGCGCTAGCCAGACAGGTTGAGCACGGCGATGGCGTGCTGGGTGAGGCTGCCGAGGTAGAGCCTGCCGCCGTGCTCGCGGACCCCGGTCACGAAGGTGTAGCGGTCGCCAGGGCCCTGAAGATCATGGACCACCGATCCGGTGGCGTCGACGGCTAGCACCCACAGCGTCCGCACCGGCTGGGGCTGGAGCCGCTCCGGCAGCGCCCACACGGCCCGCCGCAGGAGGGGAGGCAGCCGGTGCAGGCGATCCAGCAGCGGGTTGCGCGGGGCGCCCAGGGCCACCCAGGTCAGCCCGGAGGAGCCGGCGGCGAGGTTGTCCGGGAACCCCGGCAGGTTGTCCACGAGCACGTCGCGCTGGCCGGCCCGCTCGCCGGCGAGCCACAGCCGGGTGAGCCGGTAGGCGCCGCTCTCGGCCACGGTGACGAACGACTCGCCCGGCCCGAGCGCCACGCCGTTGGCGAACTGCAGCCCGTCCAGCAGCAACTCCACGGCGCCGCCAGGGTCGCGGCGCAGCAGCCGGCCGGTGCCAGAGTGCTCCAGGATGTCGCCGCGCCAGTGGTTGATGCCGAAGCGCCGCGAGGAGTCGGAGAAGTACACCGTTTCGTCGGCCGCGACCGCGGCGTTGTTGCAGAACAGCATCGGCTCGCCCGCCACGCAGTCGACCAGCACCTCGACCGCGCCTCCCTCGGGGTCCACCGCGAGCAGGCCGCGCCGTGCGTCGCAGACCAGCAGCCGGCCGTCGCCGAGCAGCTCGATGCCGAGCGGCCGCCCGCCGGTGTTGGCCACCACCTCGACTCGTCCGCCGTCCGGGTCGATGCGCAGCAGCCGGCCGTCCTCCACGCCGGTGACGATCCGGCCGGCGGCATCGACCACCACGTCCTCGGGACCGGTGCCGTCCAGCTCCAGCAACCGCACCGGCGGCAGCGGCAGCGGCCCGCTGCGCGCCTTCGCCCGGGTGGGTGCGGCTGGCGGCTGCCAGACGACAGGACGCAGTGGGGGATGGCGCATGACGCTCCTTCACGCTCGTGATCCTCGGCGCCTGGCGCAGCCTACAAAGTCGGTGGCCGCCGGAGAAAGCCGGCCGCCCGGTGCGGTTAGCGGAAGCTCTGTCTGGTGCGGCTTGTAGGCGGCGGGGCTGGGTCCCGCCTTGGGGCCTGCGCCAGGCGATCCGTCTTCAGGCTGCTTCCTGCCAGCCGTAGGGCTAACAAACGCGGGGAGGAAGTAGGGGTGGAACTCTGGTCAGATGGCGGCCGGGATTTCCCTCCGACTTCCCTCCACCCGACGCTGGGCCGCGCGGGACGGGGCGAAACGGGCAGGGATGCCGAGTGACTGCGGAGGCTGTTGGCAGGCCGTCTGTGCACGTCACGAGCGATGATCGGGACCAGGTGGGGATGGGACGGGACCCGCAGGGAGACGGCGGTGCGACCTGTAAATCGCCGGCATGCTCGGATTTCCCTCCAGTTTCCCTCCGACCGACGCGGCGCCGACCCTAACAGCCTTCGTCGCGCCGCTGAACGTGCGTAGTGGTGACCAGCTCGGCCTCCGATTCTGCCTCCAGGTCTGCCTTCGATTCATCACCTGGAGATCCTGGCACGGGCGAACCTGCTGGATGTTGGCGCTGGTAGCCAGTCCAGCAGGTCGGCGACTGGCGTCCTGTTCTGCCTGCCGGCCCTCGCCGGCATCTCCGGCCTCGTCTGGGCTGGGTGTTTGCGAGTTGCAGGCCAGGCTCTGGTCATCCCAGGACGGTTCACTCCGCCACCGGCAATCTGGTTCCTTGCCTGCCAACCAGGAATGTCACCAGCGGACGCCTTAGGGTTGGCGCAACCACAGTCGCCACAGTCGCGAACAGGAGGATGAGCCGATGGGTGGGCCCGAGCCGACTCCGGCGCCGGGTCGGTCGCTGCGCCAGGCCGCATACCTCACCGCCGGTATGGGCATCGTGCACGCCGTCCTGCTCTTGCTCTCGTTCTGGATCCTTCGGAGCATCCCCGGGCCTGGTGCCGCCGAGGCCACCCTGAACGCGTTCTACGGCGGTGCCGATCGTCGCCGGGTCCTGGCGGTCGGGCTCTACCTGTTGCCCTTTGCCGCCATCGCCTTCGTCTGGTTCATCGTCGCCCTGCGCATGTGGGTCGGCTCGCACGGGCGGCCGGAGCAAGCGCTGTTCTCCAATGTCCAGCTGGTCTCGGGCATCCTCTTCATCGCGCTGCTCCTGGAAGCCGCGGCGGCGTTTTCGATCGACGCTGCGGTGGTGGAGTTCTCGGATGGGTCGCTGAGTCCGGCCTTGGCACGGCAGTTCCCGCAGCTCGGCAGGGTGCTCGGGCTCGTGCTCGCGATGCGCCTGGCGGCGATGTTCGTGATCGCCACCTCTTCCATCGGCCGGCACACCCGCGTGCTCCCGGCGTGGTTCGTCTGGCTCGGCCTTGTGGTCGGCGCGTTCCTGTTGCTCGCGGCGACCCTCAGCGCCGTGCTCATCGTCGTCTTCCCGGTGTGGGTCCTCACCCTGTGTGTCCTCCTCCTGGTGCGCGCGCGCCACATCCCGCGTGACGCCACATCACCCCGCGCCGCGATCTAGAGACCAGCGGCCCAGTCGGGGACGAGCTGCACGAGATCGGCCAGTTGACCCGGGGTGCGCCCGGTGACGTTGCTGCGCCGGCACCGCCAGTTGGTGGCCCGCAGGTGGACCTACCCGCGCAACCGGCCGGGCCGTCCGTCCACGGCGGGACAGGTCGCGACTTGGTGCTTCGGCTCGCCGCGGAGAATCCGACCTGGGCTACCGGAGGGTTCACGGAGAGCTCGTCGGGCTCGGCCAGGGTGTGTCGGCAAGTACCGTGTGGCCGAATACACTGCCCTGTGGTTCATCGCCAATCTGAACCCGAGTTGCGAAGGGCGGCGATCACGATGGCACGGTCAAGCGGCAGGGCCTTCTTCACCAACTTCAGCACCTACGACGCGTCGTTTGCCACCAGGACCCGGCTCGCGCTGGCAAACAGCTGGAAAAAGGTGCGCACCCGATCCGATTGCTGTGGGAACTACGGTCAGCCAGGCTGTTGACAGCCAGCCCAGGAGCCCCGTGAGGGCTCCCACGACCACCGACACCCACCCCACCACGACGACCAGCAGGGCTGATGCCCGATCGGGTAGTGCGTGGGGCCGGTCGACAAGCCTGCGGGGGGCGCGTTGCATCCGCCTGCTCACCGATGCCATCACTGACAGGTCAAGAACGAACCGGCGAGCTGCGCCAGTCGGTCCGCGCCTAGTGTCGGTGGTTCGGATTGCCCTATGGGGGGTCCCCACGCCTGCAAGGGGAGGGCAGTCATCGGTACAGCGGTACAGCCAGCTGACCACGTGGGTACCGAACTCGAAGCCAGGCGTCGGCGGGACTTCCCTCCACTTTCCCTCCGCCCGACGCTCGGCCGCACGGGACGGGCCGGAACAGGCGGGGACACCGAGTGCCGGCCGAAGCGGTCGACCGGCCGTTTGTGCACGTCACAGGCGACCACCGGGACCGTATAGGGACAGGACAAGACCCGTGAGGTCATGGCGCTGCGACCTGTCAAATCGCCGGCATCGCCTACACAGGTTCGAATCCTGTCCCTGCCACATCGCCACTGAGCTGCGGAAACGCGGTCACCGGGTAGCCCGTCAGGCGCGGCTGCCGGGCCGGGTGTCGCTCCGATTTCGCTCCCCGGACACGCTGGCGACGCCGACCGTGCGTCCCGCGCCGCCCCGGGAAGCGGTCTGGGACAGCTGGTAGGTGTAGACCCGCTGGGCCAGGGCGCCGCTGTCGGTCAGCGTGGCCCAGCTGCCCGGCGATCACGCTGGCGGGCTCCTGGCCGCCGCTATCGCCGAGGCCAGCGAGTGGCGCAGCAGATGCGGATGGGCCTGGATGCCGGCGCGCGTGGCCACCGGCCACCGTCCCGAGCGGCGCACCGCACCAAGGTCGCGGGCCAGATCGCTCAGCACCACAGCTCGAACACGTCGTCCTCGCCGCGGCGCTTCGAACCTCATGACGGAGTGCGAGCAACGGTTTGGGTCGCCATGTCATAAGGGCCGACGAGCTCATCGAGGATTTCTCTTACCTCGGGGTATCCGGTCTGTACCGCAGCGATACCTGCGGCACCGCAGCTCACACAGGGTGTTCAGCATGGGTTGCATCTCACGGATACCGGAGTCAGTCGTCGTAGTGGTATCGGGCCTGAATGATGATCAGCTCATCATCGGTCACCCCATAGACGAGGCGGTGCTCATCGTCGATCCGCCGGGACCAGAAGCCGGAGAGGTTGCGGCGCAACGGCTCCGGCTTGCCGGCACCTTCGAATGGGGTGCGCCGGGCTTCCTCGATCAGCCGGAGCAGGCGGCGCAGCATCTTCTTGTCGGCCGTGGCCCAGTAGGTGAAGTCTTCCCAGCCTTGAGGGTGGAAGACGATGTTCCTCAACCCGGCGCGCCCTCGTCAGCCATGACCTGGAGTTCTTCCATGGTCTTGGTGATCAGGGTACGGCCGCGGCGGACCTCGTCAGCGGCGGCCATGAGGCGGTTCGCGTTCGCGGGTGAGCGCAGCAGGTAGTCGGTTTCCTCCATGGACTCGTAGTCGTCGGCCGCGACGAGATATGCCCGCCCGTGGTTTGAGATGATCTCGACAGGAGCCCGGTCATCGTTGACCTGCTTGATCAGCGGGAACAGTCGCTTGCGCGCTTCGGTTGCCGTGATGGCCATCGGAGTGCCTCCCTCGTATGGTACAGCATTACGGTACCACACGAAGGCGAGGCGATGTTTGGGCTGTGGGTGCCGAAGACTCATCCATATCGAGCGAGCTGGTCCCTATCGGCGCTTGCGCAGCGCCGAGGCCGATGTCTTGCGGCCCCGGAGTTGTGGAGGTTCCCTCGGGCGCGCCGTCGCAAGGCGGCGACGTGCACTGCTTGGCCGGAAGTCAGCTGGAGGTTAGCTACTCGAACGCGGTCAGGTCCTGCAGGAGCTCGTTCAGTAAGACCTCTTCATGAAGCGGGTGCCGTGTAGCCGCTGGCGGTTCGCGCACGTCAACCGCCATGACCGGACCACGTGGGATGGGAGAGGACCTGCGGGGAGCCGCCATTGCGACCTGTAAATCGCCGGCATCGCCTACACAGGTTCGAATCCTGTCCCTGCCACATCGCCACTGAGCTGCGGAAATGCCCTGTCGGCAGCCCGATCGAAGGTTCACAGGACGGGGGCGGTCCGGCCGCGGTCGGTTGGTGTGGGGACCCCCGTCGCCTCGGCGTCGGCGTCGGCGAGGCGGTCGACGGCGCGCCGCAGCACCTCGGGGGGGTGGGTGAAGGGCAGGCGGAGCCGGTCGTCGAAGGCATGACCGGTGCCGAACCGCGGACCCGCGGCCAGCCGTAGCCCGTGTCGCTCGGCGGCCGCGACCAGACTGGTGGAGCGTGCCGACGGCAGCCGGGTCCAGAGCACGAGCCCGCCCGCGGGCTCCGGGACGTCCCAGTCGGGCAGCCGGTGATGCAGGGCCGCCACCAGCACCTCCCGCCGCTCCCGCAGCCGGTGCCGCTGCGCCTCGAGCGCCGCATCGGCATTGTCGAGCAGGTGGCAGGCCGCGAGCTGCTCCACCACCGGCCCGGACAGGCGGAATCTGACCACGGCCGTGGTCATCCGCTGGATGAGCTCGGTGTCAGCCCGTGCCCAGCCGATCCGCATCCCACCCCAGAACGCCTTGCTCAGGCTGCCCACGCTGATGTGACCAGACGACAGGGCGGCCAACGGGAGGTCAGGGGTGGCGTCCAGACCGAGCTCGACGAACGTCTCGTCAACGATCGCCGTGGTGCCGGCCCGGCGCAGCGCCCGGGTGAGGCGCTCACGCTGTGGGACGTCCAACAGCAGGCCGGTGGGGTTCTGGAAGTCGGGCATGACATAGGCCGCCGCTGGCCGCGCCGCGGCGAGGGCCCGCTCCACGCCATCCAGCCACTCCTCGGGCGCCGCGGCGTCGACCGCGACCGGGAGGACGCGAAGGCCTGAGGACACCGCCGCATCCAGCGCATTCGGATAGGTCGGATGCTCGATGAGCAGCCGCTGCCCACGCCGCAGGACCGACTGGAACGCGACGGTGACGGCGTGCAGGGCACCCTCGGTGACCAGCACCTGCTCGGGTGTGGTCGGCAGGCCGCGCCTGCTGTAGCGCTCGGCGATGCGGGCACGGAGGTCGGGCAGGCCGGCGGGGTGGTACCCGTGCCGGGGCAGGAGCCGAGGCAGGTCGTCCAAGGCGGCGGCGAACGCCGCCGGGACCTCCGGCGGCGCCGACGGCGCGGCATGGGCGAGGTCGATGATCCCCTCGTCCGCCGGGGCGGGAACCCATACCCCGCGGTTCGGGCCGGCCGGCAGGGCGGTCCAGGTGCCGGCGCCTTGGCGGGCGGTGGCCCAACCGTCCTCGCGAAGTCGGGCATAGGCCGCCCGCACGGTCGTGCGGCTAAAGCCGACGGCGGCCGCGAGGTCACGCTCGGCAGGCAGTCGTGCCCCCACCGGAAGCCGGCCATCGGCCGTGAGCACACGGATGCGCGATGCCAGGGCCGCATAGCGCGGGCGCCGGTCGCCGGCGATGCCGCCAAGGAGGTCGGCGAGCCGGCGCGACGAGGTGCCGCCCATGCCACTCTCCGTCAATTGGTCTGCAAGAAGCGGACCAATCGTATGGCACCCTGGGCGGTATGCTCCAGCCCATCGGAACCGACCGCCTGCCGCGGCGCCTCCTCCAGCTGTACGCCGGCCTGGTGCTCTATGGCGTGTCGATGGCCCTGATGGTCCGCTCCTCGCTCGGGGTGATGCCCTGGGACGTCCTCCACCAGGGCCTGTCCCGGCAGCTCGGCTGGTCGCTGGGGGTGGTCACGATGGTCGTCGGCGCTGCCGTGCTGCTGGCCTGGGTCCCGCTGCGCGAGCGGCCAGGCCTGGGCACCCTCAGCAATATCGTGGTCATCGGACTGGCGGTCGACGGCGCGCTCGCCGTGATCCCGGTCCCCGCCGGACTGGTGGGCCGCGTGGTGTTCGGCATGCTGGGGATCGTGCTCAACGGAGTGGCCACCGCCGCCTACATCGGCGTCCGACTCGGCCCCGGCCCGCGCGACGGCCTGATGACCGGCCTGGTGCGGCGCACCGGCGGCTCGGTGCGGCTCGTCCGCACGGCCATCGAGGTCACGGTGGTCGCCACCGGCTGGCTGCTGGGCGGCACCCTGGGGGTCGTGACCCTGCTCTACGCGGTCACGATCGGACCGCTCGTCCACGTGCTGCTGCCGAGGCTCGAGATCGCCCCGCCTGAACGGGCTCGCCGCTGACCGATGACGGTCAGTGAGGAGTTCATCAGTCGCACCGGCCGGTTCCTCCGGGGTGAGTTGCTGGCGCACTGCTACCGGATGCTGGGCTCGGCCGAGGAGGCCGAGGACCTGGTGCGGGAGACCTTACCTGCGGGCGTGGCGGACCTTGCCGGGTTCGAGGGCCGTTCGTCGGTGCGGACCTGGCTGTACCGGATCGCGACCAACGGGTGCCTGACCGCGATCGAGCGCCGCAGCCGCCGCTGCTGACCTGGTTCAGCGGCCGCCAGCCCGTCGCGCGCTTCGTGGCGGAGAACCTTCTCACCGGGCCCGGACGGCTCCGGCTGGTTGCGGTCATGGCGAACGGGCAGCCGGCATTCGCGGTCTACCAGCGCGACCCAGGCGGGGCATACCACGCCCACGCCGTGCAGGTGCTCACGGTCACCACCACGGGGATCGCGCGGATCGTGGCCTTCCAGAACCCGGGTCTGTTCGGGTCGTTCACCTGCCACAGCAGGACGGTGCCACGGTGGCCGGGCCCGCGTCAGCCCACGACCAGGCGGACCCCCCGTGGCCCCGCTGAGCAGGGAGCTGGAGCTGCTCGAGTCTGCGGTCGGCTATGCGCTCGCCGGCGCCGGGATGGCGACCCCGCAGCTCCTGTCGCGCCCCACCCCGTGCCCGGGCTGGGACCTGGGCTACTACCCGATCCTGGACCGAGCGCCCAAGGGGCGCGACGAGGGCGACGGCTGGCAACTCTGGATCCGCCGCCACGACGAATACGTCGAAGACTCGCCGCCGGCATCCCCCATCGGTGGCCGTCTGCTCAGGTCGGGTCGAGGGGACCGGTGAGGTAGTGGTCGAAGACTGGCGCCAGGGCCGCGACGAGCTCAGCGTGGGTCGCCGTCGTGAGGGGGGTGAGCCCCACGACGTGGCGGGCCATGGCGAGCCCGACGATCTGGGAGGCTACCAGGCTGGCGCGAAGCGCTGGCCGGTCCCGGCCCACCCGGGAGGCAAGGGGCAGCAGCAGCCGCCGGGCCACCAGTTCGCGGATGGTGGCGGCGGCCTCCTCCTCGGACGCCGCCGCCCGGATGAGCCCGGTGACCGTCTTGCGTCCCTCGGGGCTGTCGAGGATGGCGAGGACGAACTCGGCCACGCGCCGCCCGAGCCCCTGACGGCCCGGCCCCAGGAGCGCGTCGAAGGCGGTCTCGGGGTCGAAGGGCAGCTCCACCACCGAGGCGAACAGCTCCTGTTTGGAGCCGAAGAAGTGCAGCACCAGCCGGGGATCCACCCCGGCTTCAGCGGCGATGCTGCGCAGCGACGCCCGCCGGTAGCCCAGCTCGCCGAACTGCCGGCGCGCCGCGGCCGCGATCGCCTCCTGGGTGCCGCTGCCCGCCGGACGTCGCCCCCGACCGCCTGACCTCACCTGGACCTCCGTTGACAATTCCTCAACCGAAGAATATCATTTCTCCGATCGTGGAAATATGGAGGGCTGGAGGTAGTCCGATGGAGCACACGTCCTCGGAGCTGTCGACCAGGCAGACCCGCGCCATCCTCGCCGTCATGGCCATCGCCCTGATGGCCGTCGTCTCGGCCGTCAGCGGCCTCAACGTGGCCCTGCCCAGCCTGGCCCGGGATACCGGGGCCAGCCAGACCCAGCTCACCTGGATCGTCGATGCCTACACCGTGGTCTTCGCCGGGCTGCTACTGCTCGCCGGCGCCCTCGGGGACCGCTACGGCCGCAAGGGGCTGCTCCTCCTCGGCCTGGTCATCTTCGGCGGAGCGGCCGCCGTCGGGATGATGACCACCGATCCCACCCAGCTCATCGTGGTCCGGGCGTTCATGGGCGTGGGCGCGGCCGCGATCATGCCCACCACGCTCTCGGTCATCACGACCTCGTTCCCCGAGGCGGAGCGGCCGCGGGCCATCGGCGTCTGGGTCGGGGTCGCCGGCGGAGGCGCCGTCCTCGGCCTGTTCGGCACCGGGATCCTGCTGGAGTTCTACGGCTGGAACTCCTTCTTCGGCCTCAACGTGGCCCTCGCGGCGCTGGCCATCGTCGGCACGCTGGCGTTCGTTCCCCGCTCGGTCGACCAGCGCCCGCCGCGGCTGGACCTGGTTGGCGCGGCCCTGTCGCTGGTCGCGGTGGCCGGAGTCGTCTTCGGCATCATCGAGGGACCGGAGCGCGGCTGGACCAGCGCGCTGACGCTGAGCGCGCTGGCTGCCGGCGTCCTCGCCGCAGTGGCGTTCGTCCGCTGGGAGCTGCGCGTCGCCGAGCCGATGCTCGACCCGCGGCTGTTCCGCCTGCGCGGCTTCAGCGCCGGCTCCCTGACCATCACCGCCCAGTTCTTCGCCGCCTTCGGGTTCTTCTTCATCGCCCTGCAGTACCTCCAGTTCGTCATCGGCTACTCGCCGCTGCGGGCCGCCGTGGCGCTGCTGCCGCTGCCCATCGTGCTGATCCCCCTGGCCCGCCGCGCCCCCCTGATCGCCCAGCGCGTCGGCTTCCGCCGCCTCGCCCCCACCGGACTGCTCCTGATGGCCTGCGGGTTCGTGGTCATCTCGCAAGTCGAGGTCCAGCTGAGCTACTGGCTGTTCGCCACCGGTCTGGTCCTGTTCGCCGCCGGGATGGCCCTGGCCGGCACCCCGGCCACCACCGCCATCACCGCCTCGCTTCCGCCCAGCAAGCAAGGCGTCGCCTCCGCCGTCAACGACACCGCCCGCGAGCTCGGCAGTGCCCTCGGCATCGCCATCCTCGGCAGCGTCCTCAACCAGCAGTACCGCGATGCCATGGCCGAGGCCGTCAAGGGCCTGCCCGCCCAGGCCGCCGAGGCAGCCCAGCGCTCCATCGCCTTCACCCAGTCTTCCGCGCTCGCCCAGCTCGGCGACACCGGCAAGCGGTTGGTCGACGCCGCCCAGCAGGCCTTCGTCGACGGCATCAGCGGCGCCATCCTCACCGCCGCCGTCGTCCTCGTCCTCGCCGCGGTCGCCGTAGCCCTCCGGGCTCCGCGACCCGGCGCCGGCCAGCCAACCCAGGAGCCCCACGACACCAACGCGCCCCTGGGCGCCTGACCCACCTCCTGTTGGACGACCTGGGCCGTGGGGCCGATGTCTGGGGCGTGGTGACGGAGGACCAGGACCGCGAGCGCCGCCCCGGCCAGGGCGAGCCGCGCCGCGCGACTCAGAGCCGTATCGGCTGTCCTGGCATCGTCACTGATTCAGTGAGTGCGAAAGGGGTTCTCGACCCGCACTCCGGCGTAGTCCTGGCCGTCGTTGAGATCCTCCGAGAGGACGAGGTCACAGCCCAGCGACCGAGCGGCTTCGAGGATCGCGGCATCCCAGTGCGAGACGCCGAAGCGCTGGCAGGTCGCCGCGGCGGCCAGCATCAGGTCGGTCGTGATGTCGAGAACCGGGAACCGCAGGAAGGACTCCATCAGCCCCGTCGCCTGCTCGTGGGTGAGCGGGTCGGGTCGGCTTGCGCGGGTGGCTTGAACGTAGAACTCCTGCAGGACCTGGACCGAGAGCGCGACGTCCCTGGCGGCGAGGATGCCGTTGGCGCGGGTCGCCTTGTCCTGCTCTGTGGGGTCGCGGGAGATCGCATAGAGCAGGATGTTGGTGTCAGCGAACCGCACGGTCGTGGAGTCGGGCACGGTCGAGGCGGTCGCCCGCGCGGAAGCGGCGGATCTCACCCAGGATCTGCTGCTGCTGGGCCTCGAGCCGGGAGAACTCCGCCTCCTGCCCGGACAGCGAGCGGAGGTACTCGCCGACGAGTGCGCTGACCGAGGTGCCGCGCTCGGCGGCACGGATCCTTGCGTTGCGGTAGACGTCGTCTGGCACGGTGACCGTGATGTTCTTCATGGTCAGAGACTATCACAGCTTCACAGTTTCTGTGGCACTGTGACCTAGGCTAGGCCAACCCGAACGCGGCCGCGTCGGGCGCCGGGATCCAGTGGTCCGGCGGGAGCTCGAGCCAGCGCTCCTGGCGGGCGAGCTCGTCGACGCCGGCGTGCAGGGCGTCCAGGCCGGGGTGCCGCAGGTCGCGACCGTGGACCATGGTCCACGGGTACAGGGGCACCGGCTTGGTGAGCGGCCGCACCAGCACGCCCGGCGCGAGCGACCGCTCCAGCAGGGTCAGGATCGGCAGTCCCTCGGCGCGCAGGTGCCGCACCGTCTCCTCGAGCCCCTCGGCGTGCAGGTGGGCGGGGGACGGCTCGGCGCCGAAGGCGGCCAGCAGGCGTGTCCCGAGGTCGACCCACTCGGGCGCGTGCTCGTTGCCGACGCTGGCGTCCACGCGGGTGCCGCGCAGCACCTCCATGGGGACGGCGTCCAGGGCGGCCAGCGGGTGCTCCTCGGGCAGCAGGAGCGCCAGCGGCTCGAGGCGGATCAGCCGGCGGGCGAGCCGGCCGGGGAGCGGCCGGCCGAGCCCTTCGCTGCGGCCGAAGGCGACGTCCAGCCGCCCGGCGAGCAGCGGCTCGAGCGCCGCGCCGAAGCCGCCGTGGAAGCGGGCGACCAGCTCGGCCTGGGGCGCATGCCGGCGGGCGGCCTCCAGCACCCGGGTCGGGGTGTGCCCCTCGGTGAGCAGGTCGACCAGCAGCGGCCGATCCAGGTCGGGGCCGTGGAGCTCCTGGAGGGTCTGGTCGTGCAGGGCGAGCAGCTCGCGGGCGCGGACGAGCAGCCGCTGGCCGTCAGGGGTGAGCGCGACCCGGCGGGTGGTGCGGGTGAACAGGCGCACCCCCAGCTGCCGCTCCAGCCGGGCGATGTCGCGGCTGAGGGCCTGCTGGGCCAGGTACAGCCGGGCGGCGGCGCGGGTGAAGTGCAGCTCCTCGGCGACCGCGACGAAGTGGCGCAGCAGGCGCAGGTCGAGCTCGCTCGTCATCGTCCCGGCACCTCCCCTCGAACTCGATTGACACTCTAGGCGCGTGAATCGGTCGCGGATAGGTGTTGGACGGCGCCCGCCCGGTCCCGCAACGCTGGCAGCGTCCAGTTGGACCTCGACCCTGCCAGGAGGCGCAAGCGCCAGTGTCGACTCCACCGCCCTCGCTGTCCCTCCCCTCGCTGCAGCGACGCACCATGCGGGTGCTGGTCATCGCCCAGCTGCTGGGGTCCCTCGGCCTGGCCGCCGGCGGCACGTCGGGGGCGCTGCTGGCCGAGCACCTGACCGGCAGCACCGCGGCCACCGGGCTGCCGCTGTCGCTGCTGGTGCTGGGCTCGGGGGTCGGCGCGGTGGCGGTCGCGCGGGTCATGAGCCTCGCCGGACGGCGCCTCGGGCTGGCCGCCGCCTACCTGGCCGGCACCATGGGCGCCGTGCTGGTGGTGGCCGCGGCGGGGTGGGGGAGCTGGCCGCTGCTGCTCGCCGGCAGCCTCCTGCTCGGGGGCGGGAATGCCGCCGTGATGCTGGCCCGCTACGCCGCCGCCGACCTCGCCAGCCACCGGGCACGGTCGATCGGCACGGTGGTGACTGCCGCCAGCGTGGGCGCCGTCGCCGGCCCCAACCTGCTCGGCCCGGCCGGTCCCTTGGCCGAGGCAGTCGGGCTGCCGGCGCCGACCGGGCTGTACCTGCTGGCCATCCCGGCGTTCCTGGGGGCGGCGCTGGTCCTGGTGGCGTTCCTGCGGCCCGACCCGCTGCAGGTGGCCAAGGCCACGGCCCGGTCGCCCGAGCCGCCGGCCACCGGCGGCCGGGGCGAGCTGGCCGTCCTGCTCGGCGATCGCCACATCCGCCTGGGGCTGCTGGTGCTGGCCACCGCCAACCTGGCCATGGTCGGGGTGATGGCGGTGGCACCGGTCCACCTCCACCACCACGGGGCCGCGATGGGCACGATCGGGCTGATCATCGGCGCCCACATCGCCGCCATGTACCTGCCCTCGCCGGTCACCGGCTGGCTGGCCGACACCTTCGGCGCCCGCCTGGTGGCCGGCCTGGGGGCGCTGCTGCTGCTCGCCGCCGGCACCGCCGTCGCCGTGGGCGGCTCGGGCCGGGTGGGGGTCATGGTTGCCCTGCTGCTGCTCGGCGTCGGCTGGAACGCCGGCCTCATCGGCGGCAGCGCGCTGCTGCGCGACGCGCCGGTCTCCCCGTCGCTGCGGACCCGCGCCGAGGGGCTCGGCGAGCTGGGGATGGGCGCCGCCGCCGCGGTTGGCGGCAGCGGCGCCGGGTTGCTGCTGGGCGGCGGCTTCGGGCTGCTCGGCCTGGCCGCTGCCGCGCCCTGCCTGATGGTCTTGGTTGCGGTCACAGCCGGCGGCAGACGGCGGGACGCCGCACCCCCTGCCGATCCCGCCGAGGATCGTCCCGCGGCGTGACCTCGACCGGTGGCCGCCGAGATTGACCGCCGGCCCGCGCCCAGCCCAACAGTCGCCCTTGCCTACACGGGTTCGAGTCCGGCCCCTGCCACACCTCCGAGCTGCTTGACGTACCGGTGCGAGGGCACCGGGATGGGGCCGCGCTCACCTTCCGCGGCGTAGTCGAAGGGGCCGGCGTCGGCCCAGCCGCGGCGCTCGTAGAACCGCCGGGCTCTGGCGTTGCCGGGCACGACGGCCAGCCACGCCGTCGGGTGGCCGGTCGCCCTGATCTGGCGCTCCGCGTCCTCGATGAGCAGGTCGGCCACGCCCGTGCCGCGGTGGCCGGCGGCCACGTAGACCTGCTCGACCTCGTCGCCGACGACCATGGTGAAGCCGGCGACCTCGCCGCCGACCACCGCGACGGTGGTGTCGCCGATCCGCCGGACGGCCCTGGTCCGGAAGGAGTCCTCCCGCCGGGCGGCGGTCAGCTCCGCCGGCACGTTGCCGAGGTGGCCGTCGCGCCAGCCGAGGTGCCAGATGGCCGCGATCGCCGGCGCGTCCTCCGGTCGGGCCGGGCGTAGCTCGACGTCGGAAGCGGGCATCCTGCTCCTTCATCGGGTGTGGCTGACACGGTAGTGCAGGTGGGCAGGTCGGCGACGGTCAGGACGTCGGCGTCGCCGAAGCGGGATGGTGACAGCGCGCATGGACACAGGCCTCCTCACGGGTCGATCTCGGTCGGCCGCGACAGGACGATCAGCAAGAGTGCCGTCGCGGCGGCGACGACCGCCGCGGTGGTGAACCCGCGGGAGAACCCGGCCGGGCTGGTCCCGGCCAGGCTGGTCGCCGCCATGCTGGAGACGACGGCCGCCCCGAGCGCCGCCCCGAACTCGTGGAACGTGCTCACGATCCCCGAGGCCAGCCCGGCCTCGTGGGGACCGACCTGGCCGAGGGCGGTGGCCGAGGCGACCACGAACACCACGCCGGTCCCGGCGCCGGCGAGACCGATCCCGGCCACCATGGCGGCGGACCCGCCGGCGGTCGCCGCGACCCACATGCCGATCGCGCCGCCACCGAGCCCGACCGCCCCCAGCAGCCGCGGGCCGAACCGGGCCAGGACCCGGCCGGCGATGGTCGAGCCGGCCATGGTGGCCAGGGCGACCGGGAGGAACAGCAGCCCGGTCTCCAGGGCGTCGTGGCCGCGGTACCGCTGGAAGTAGAAGGAGCCCAGAAAGAACACCGTGATCATCAGCGCGGTGGCCACCAGCACCAGCAACGTCCCCACGGCCACGGGACGCCGCAGGAGCAGGTCCAGGTTCATCAGCGGGTGGGCGGCGCGCCGCACCCGCAGCACGAAGGCCAGGTAGAGGGCAACGGCGGTGGCCACCAGCGCGCCGGTGGCGGCGCTGGTCCAGCCGCGGTCGCCAGCCTGGATCAGCGCGTACAGCAGCGTCCCGGTGGCCGCCGTGACCAGCGCGGCCCCGAGCAGGTCGAGGCGGCCCGGCGACCCGCCGGCGAGGTCGGGCGGCAGGGCCCGGCGCAGGCCGAGCCCGAGCAGGAGGCCGACGGGCACGTTGACGAAGAACACCCACGGCCAGCCCGGGCCGGCGGTGAGCAATCCCCCCAGCAGCAGCCCCAGCGCGGCCCCGGCGCCTCCCAGCGCCGACCAGATGCCCAGCGCCCGGTCCCGCTCGGGGCCGTCGAACATCCGCACCACCAGCGACAGCGCGCTCGGCGACAGGACGGCGGCCGACAGGCCCTGCAGGACGCGGCCGGCCAGCAGCGCCCAACCGGTCGGGGCCAGCCCGGCCAGCAGCGACGCGCCCACGAACAGCCCCAGGCCGAGGAGCACGAGGCGGCGGGCGCCGAACAGGTCGGCGGCGCGGCCGCCGAGCAGCAGCAGCCCGCCGAAGGCGAGGGTGTAGCCGCTGACGACCCAGGTGAGCGACTGGCGCCCCAGTCCGAGGTCGGCGCTGATGCTCGGCAGGGCGACGGCGACCACGGTGACGTCCAGGATCAGCATCAGCTGCGCCACCCCGAGGAGCCCGAGGGTCCGCCAGCGGCGGGGGTGCGGGTGCGGCGCGGCAACGGTCGAGGTGGTGGCGGGATCTCTCATCGGTGCTCCCAACGTACGAAGTTGAACATCAGTGTTCGAGTTAACGGTGTAGCATAACCCGTACAGTGTTGTCTAACTTATGGGAGGGGATGG
>Ga0126306_10000332_pt1 | contig 20668 bp, 21 predicted proteins | sample Plot27_FD_92592 | JGI IMG/M metagenome (GOLD analysis project Ga0126306, IMG submission 92592) | Serpentine soil microbial communities from UC McLaughlin Reserve, CA, USA - Plot27 | ecosystem: Environmental > Terrestrial > Soil > Grasslands | place: USA: UC McLaughlin Reserve, Lake County... | reverse complement strand
CGCCCGTAACTCTTGCGATCTTTTGAGGATTCAGCTGGACACCTTTCCTTGATGAGCTCAACGACGGGCGACTACCTACCGACGCGGTGGCTTGCGCACATGGTACACGCCCCGCCCCATAGCCCCGGTCCGATGGCCTAGGACCGCCGGCGAGGCAGGACCGCTCCGACGGGGTTTATGAGGAAGATACGCCCCATCCCGGCCGGGGGATGCACGCCTCATAGGACCGGGGCTATACGCGCCCCTATCCGGGCAGGTGATTCCCAGTAGGCCCGCCCCAAAGAATTGGCGAACCGTTATGATTTCTTTAAAAAGTCTTAATCTGGGCGGTTTTTCAGTTGACCCAGCCGGCCACCTGATTAACCTGAAGAACCAATAGGGACCATAATGGGAGAAGGGAAGATGGGCAGCATACGCGTCTACAGGGTGATGATTGAGTCCTCGCATTCGGAAGGGCATTATCAAAAGGAGTATATCGGTCCTGCCACTAGCGAAGACGACGCCGCAGAACAAGCCCGGACCGTCTTCAAAGAGAGGCCGGATGACCGCTTGGTAACAGTAGAAGTGGTGGACCTAGAATCTTGGGCCGAAGATATGGCTTTGCCCCCCGACGGGGAAGACTTGATAGCTTCTTAGGATCGAAGCTTTCGCCCAGCGCTGCTCACAGCACCTCAGACAAGCGCCAACTCCACTACGGGTGCTCACAGAAGCCTACAGAGGTCCTGTCGGTGACTCCTCAAGCAAGTTGTTCATAGCCAAAGCCGCCATGCCCTGATAGTCGGGGAGCATGTGCGCATACACCTTGAGGGTGATGCCGCTGTCGGCGTGGCCTAGGAGTTGACTGACCACCGGGACAGGCACGCCCTCGCCTAGCAGCAAGGTTACTGCCGTGTGGCGCAAGTCGTGAAACCATGTCTCCTGTGGCAGACCGGATGCCTTGAGAAGAGGTTTCCAGTAGGTGATGTGGAGCGTAGCGCGGTGGATGCTCATATCGTCATTAACTGGAGACTGGAACAGCCACACGTCTCCCGCGTAGGCGTCGAGATGGTCGCCTAACGCGTCCAACGCCGGCTTGGACAGGCCTGATGGTCCGGCGTCCCGCGCTGGTTTTCGGAGCCGTTACACGGCCGTTGTGGACGCTCTTGGATATACGTAACGTGCCCGCGTCGAGGTCAACGTCGGCGCGATGCAATGCCAGCAATTCGCCAAGACGAGCACCCGTAGTAACGGCCAGCGCATAGAGGGCGTACATCTTCGGTTGCGTTCGCTTGGCCGTCCTCAAGGGGATTTGCGTCTGGTATTTGGTTAGCGGTTGCATCTCACGTTTGGTCGTCTTCGGCGGGGTGGCATGTTCTGCGACGTTCTTCCGGACTAAACTCCAGCGTACCGCCTGCTTGAGCGCTTTGTGAGCGGTGGCGTGGATTATCTGGACGCTGCGGGGTGAGAGTCCGGCTTTCACTTTCTTCCGGTAGAGTCCGTCAAGCTGCGTAGCGGTCAGCTTTTCCAGCTTGACCTTACCGAGCATCGGCGTGATGTGCAGCCGTGCGGTTTCCTCGCTGCGCTGGTACGTCCTCAAGCCCACCGTGTCGCGTGTGGACTCTAGCCAGCGCTCCAAGTACTTCTCCACGGTAAGGCTCTCCGAGTCGTGGGTAATCCCATTGTCTCTGTTCTCAAGGGCCTTACGGACGAGCGCCTTCATCTGCGTCTTGGTCTTGGTCTTGCTGGTGATGTAGCGCTTGTGCCCGTTGGCGTCCTCGTACTCACCAACCACACGCCCATCCTTGCGTCGATATACGGAACCTTCGCCTTTCGGCCTTCTCTTGGCCATCATTTCTCCTATAAACTGGCGGATAGACTGACACCGGCGGCTATACGAAAGTGCGGGGACGGTCTGCACCGATGGAAAACCACGCGTACTACCAGCAAAACGCGCTCCGCCCGGAATGCGTGGGCCTGGTGGCCCGGCCGGTCTTCAAAACCGGTTTGCGGCCTCGAAGGAGGCCGTGGCGGTTCGATTCCCCCGCATTCCGCTCCATGAGAGCAGTCAGCTTTAAGCCGTGAGCTATCAGCTTTTGTCCACTCGGGTGCCGCGTGGGCACGCTTCCGCGTCGCCGCTGGATAGGAGTGATGCAAGGTCGAGTATGCTTCGTTTTTGGAAGCGTGTTTCGCGCCGGGCTGCCTACCTAGCGGCTGATCGCTGATGGCTATCTTGCTGACCGTCGCGACCTACAACACCTTCCAGGAGCGAAAGGGTCGGGACCCGGCACTAGACGCGCTGCTGCGCGACGAGGAAACTCTTTCTTGCCTCCAGGAGGTCGGTCCGGCGCGGGCGCTCGGGCTCAAGGCGACCCTCGGCTCTCGGGCTTTCGTCTCGCCGGCGAAGTACGGACTGCAATACCTCGCGCTCGTGCTCCCCGAAGGAGCGCGGTTCCTCGAGCGCCGCGCGGTCTCGCTGAACGCGTATTACGGCGTGCTGCCGAAGTCTTGGTCGCTAGCCCGCAGCTACGCCTTGCTCAGGGCGGGTCAGCGCGCGTGGGTGGACGGCCTTGAGCCGCGGGTCGCGCAGGTGGTCCGGCTGCTGTGGCGCGGGGGGGAGTTCCGGGTTGTGCATACGCATCTCCCTTTCGAGCCCTGGCTGAGGGACCGGTGCCTAGAGATGATGCCGGATCTGGTGGGGGAGGGTGAGGCTCTGCTCGTCGGGGATCTGAACGCCACCATAGGGGATCTCTTTCTGGCTGATCTCCTGCTCGCCACAGGCCTGCGGCCGGCCGGGGCCAGTTCAGAGGAAGCCACGCACAGCAGCGGGCGTAGAATAGACTTCGTGCTCTTCCGGGTGGGCTTCCGCGAGGTAGGATACGCCACGGCGAGGAGCTTGAGCGACCACAAACTGGTCAGGGCCGAACTGGAGGTATGAGACGTGGCTGAGTTTTCGCACCTGGACCATGTGGGCGCGGCGCGGATGGTGGACGTCGGGGAGAAGGCGGTGGTCCGGCGTGAGGCGACGGCTGCGGGGCGCGTCCGCATGGCTCCCGAAACCGTTGCGCTCTTGCGGGAGAAAGCCCTGCCAAAAGGCGACGCGCTGAATACCGCCAGGATCGCCGGCGTCATGGCCGCCAAGCGGACGCCGGAACTCATCCCCCTCTGCCACGGCCTCAACCTGACCGCCGTGGACGCGGTGTTCGAGGTCGGAGAGGAGGAGGTAGGCATCGTCGTGACCGCCCGCGCCAGCGACCGCACCGGCGTCGAGATGGAGGCGCTGACGGCGGTTAGCGTAGCGGCGCTGACGATCTACGATATGTGCAAGGCCGTGGACAAGGAGATGGAGATCGGGGAGATCAAGCTTATAGAGAAGACCAAGGAATCGGACGAGGCGTGAAGGTTTACACGGTGGCTAAACCCCGTCCATGCAACACTTTGTGCGCGATGATAACAGGTGTTCGGCTGTGCTAGACTTCTGGGCCGAATCGCGGGTTTCTTGGCGGATCGGGAGAGCGTGAGAGAGGACGAAAACGCCGTTCTTTACCCCATATTCCTCGACCTCTCCGAAAGGCGCTGCGTGGTCGTCGGGGGCGGTGAGGTCGCTAGCAGGAAGGCGCGCAAGCTCTTGCAGGCGAGGGCCGAGGTCGTGGTGATCTCGCCCGAGGTCAGCCCGGAGCTGGAGAGCGTGGCCTCCGAGGTCCACCGCCGCCCCTACGAGGGCGGGGATCTCGAGGAGGCGTACCTGGCGTTCGCGGCGACCGACGTCCGGGAGGTCAACGCGGCGGTGGTGCGGGAGGCGAAGGAGCGGGGTATCCCCGTAAACGTCGCCGATAGGCCTATGGAGGGAGACTTCGCGTTGCCCTCGACGCTGCGGCGCGGCAGACTGCAGCTCGCCGTCTCTACCGGCGGCGCCTCGCCCACACTCGCGCGGACTATAAAGAGCGAGCTGGAAGAGGTTTTCGGGCCCGAGTGGGCCGGCGTCGTGGAGGAGCTGCACGCGGCCCGGCTAAAGGGCGCGCTGCCCGGCGAGGGGTTGGAGGGGAAGGTGAGCCGGTGCTTATCGCGGTTGCGGGGATGAGCCACCGGTCGGCGCCGGTGGAGGTGCGCGAGCGCGTGGCCTTCCCCCCGTGCGCGGCCCGGGGCTTTCTGAGGCGGCTCGGGGAGGAGGGCGTGACCGAGGAGGCCGTCCTGCTCTCGACCTGCAACCGGACCGAGGTCTACGCCGTCGTCGAAGACGAGGATGCCCGCGGCCTGGTCCTAGATCTCCTCGCGGAGGACCGCGGGGTGGAGCGGGCGTCGCTGGAAGCGGACACCTACTGGCTCACCGACGCGGAGGCCGTCCGCCACCTCTACCGGGTGGCGAGCTCGCTGGACTCGATGGTGGTCGGGGAGGGCCAGATCCTCGGCCAGGTCCGCGAGGCCTACCGGGCAGCGACCGAGGAGCAGCGCACGGGCGTGGTGCTCAACCGCCTGTTCCACACCTCGCTCAGAGTGGGCAAGCGGGTACGCTCGGAGACGGGGATCGGAGACAGCTCGCTCTCTGTACCTCACGTGGCGGTGAAGCTCGCCGAGGGGGTCTTCGGGACGCTGCACGGCCGGCGGGCGCTGGTGCTCGGTGCGGGCGACATGAGCGAGCTGCTCATCAAGCACCTCCATGGCAGGAGCGTAGAGGAGGTGCGGATCGCCAACCGCACGCCCGAGCGCGCCAGCAGGCTCGCCGAGCGGCTCGGCGGGCGCGCGGTCTCCTTCGACGCCCTCGCGGGCGAGCTGGCCGACGTGGACGTCGTCGTCAGCTCCACGGGCGCCGGGGAGTGGGTGGTCCGCAGCGAGACGGTCGCAGCGGCACTCGCCCGCAGGGAGGAGCCCCTTTTCTTTATAGATATCGCGGTGCCGCGCGACGTGGACCCGGTGGTGCAGACCCTCGAGCGGGCGTTCGTCTACGACATAGACGACCTGCAGGCCGTAGTGGAGCGCAACGCCGACGACCGGGGCGATGCGGCCGAAGCGGGGGAAGCCATGATCTCCCCCGCGGTGCTCGAGTTCATGAGCTGGCTCAGCTCGCTGCACGTAGTCCCGCTCATCAAAGAGCTCAGGGCCGGGGCCGAGCGGATCCGTCGCCACGAGCTCTCCCGTGCCCTGAGGAAGATGAATCTCTCCCCCGATGAAGAGGCGGCCGTCGAGCGGATGAGCCACTCGCTCATGAACAAGTTGCTGCACGGCCCCATCTCCGAACTGAAGGCGCTCGCCGAGGCCGGCCATCCTCTCGAGAGCGCCGAGGTACGGCGTCGGCTCCTGGCCTTAGAGGGCCTCGGGGTGGAGCTGCATCGCACCAAACCCAGACCTTTATGACCTCACCCGGAACCGCGGTCCTCGGCACGCGGGGCTCCAGGCTTGCCCTGACGCAGGCCGAAGCGTGCGCCGGGGAACTGCGTGCGGAGGGCCTGAGGGTGGAGGTCCGCGTCATAAGGACCACCAGCGACCACCACCCGGAGACCCCGCTATCGGTCATAGACCGGCGCGACGTCTTCACCCGCCAGCTCGACGAGGCGCTCCTAGGGGGCGAGATAGACCTCGCGATCCACTCCCTCAAGGACGTGCCGACGGAGGTTCCAGCCGGGACAACCCTCGCGGCGATCACCGAGCGGCGCGACCCCTCAGACGCCCTGGTCTCCGACGGGCGCTACGGCGTGGACGGGCTGCCGGAGGGGGCTGTCGTAGCGACCTCGAGCCTCAGACGCCGTGCCCAGCTCCTCCACCGCCGCCCGGACCTCCGGGTCGTCGAGATCCGGGGCAACGTGGACACGAGGGTGCGCAAGATGCGCGCCGGAGAAGCCGACGCGATCGTGCTCGCCCGCGCCGGGCTCGACCGGCTCGGCTTGGGGGCCGAGGCGCCGCACGCGGTGATACCCCCGGACCTCATGCTCCCGGCCGTCGGGCAGGGCGCTCTGACGGCCGCGACTCTCGAAGACCACCCGCTGCGCGGGCGTATACGGGAGACTCTGAACCACGGACCCACTGAGAAGGCGGTTCTCGCCGAGCGGGCGATGCTGCGCGCCCTCGAGGGCGGTTGCCGGGTGCCGGTCGGCGCCCTCGCGATCGCCGAGGACGGGGTCGTGCGGCTGCGGGGCGTCGTGGCATCACCTGACGGGGCGCTCGTGTACCGCGGCGAGGCCGAAGGCGAGGAGCCCGAGGAGGTCGGAGGGCGGCTGGCGCAGGATCTCCTCGGACAGGGGGCCGCGGTGGTGCTCGGGGAGATCCGGGAGGTCGGGAGCTCTTGATCCACCCTTGCTCCAAGTGCGATCCCCCCGGGGCAAGGTACGCAGATGTTTAGCGAAGCCATCGTCAGGACCGTCCCCGGGACGATCGACGCCGGGATAACGTCCGCGAACCTAGGGAGACCGAATTACGAGAAGGCCCGCGAGCAACACGACCACTACGTCGGCGTGCTCGAGAGGTGCGGCCTGGAGGTGACCGTGCTGGGCGCCGACGAGAGGTACCCCGATTTGGTCTTCGTCGAAGACACGGCGGTCGTGACAGACCGGTGCGCGATCGTCGCGAACCCTGGAGCGGAGCGCAGGAGGGGGGAAGTTCACGAGGTCGAGAAGGTATTGTCCGGGCTCTACGAGAACGTCGAACGCATCACCAGCCCTGGTACGCTCGATGGCGGGGATGTCCTACAGGTCGGGGACCATTTCTATATCGGTCTTACGCGGCGGACTAACAGGGAGGGAGCAGAGCAACTGGCCGTGATCCTACGCGCGTACGGTTTCGGCGCTTCCTTCGTTGGGCTACGCCGATTCCTGCACCTCAAAACGGGGGTGGCTTACCTGGGAGGCGGCGATCTGGTCGTGGCCGGAGAGCTGGTAGCGAACGACGAGTTCGAATGTTTCGACAAGATCATCGTGACCCCCGAAGAGGAGTACTGCGCAAACTGTATCCGGGTCAACGGTCCCGTCCTCGTAGCCGCGGGGTACGAGAGCACGAAAGAGAAGATCGCCGAGAGGGGCTACGAGGTCATCGAGCTGGAGATGTCCGAGTTCCGGAAGGTGGACGGCGGGTTGAGCTGCCTCTCTTTGCGCCTGCCCGCGCCGGGGGGATGGGAGCCGTGATCTACCTTGTCGGCTCTGGGCCCGGCGACCCCGGCCTCTTCACCCTCAAGGGCCTGCGGTGCCTGCAAGAGGCCGACGCCGTCGTCTACGACCGGCTCGCGCCCAAGAGCCTGCTGCGGCACGCGAGGCCAGACGCGGAGCTCCATTATGTCGGCAAGAGGCCAGGCGATGACCAGGCGATGAAGCAGGAGGAGATTAACGCGCTCCTCGTAGACCTCGGCCGCGCCGGCAAGACCGTCGTCCGCCTCAAAGGGGGCGACCCTTACGTCTTCGGTCGCGGCGGCGAGGAGGCGCTCGCCCTGATAGAGGCCGGGTTCCCCTTCGAGGTCGTCCCCGGCGTCACGAGCGGGATAGCGGCCCCGGCATACGCGGGCATACCCGCCACACACAGGGGCCTCTCCACCAGCGTCGCCTTCGTGACCGGCCACGAGGACCCGACCAAGGGACGCTCCGATGTGGACTGGTCCCGCGTCGCCGACGCCGCCGACACGCTGGTGCTCTACATGGGCGTCGGGCGGCTGCGCGAAGTCTCCTCCGGGCTCGTCTCCGCCGGCAGGGCTCCGGAGACCCCCGTCGCCGTGATCCGGTGGGGCACCGTCCCCGAACAGCGGACCGTCACCGGCACGCTCGAGGACATCGCCGACAGGGTGGAAGAGGCGAACCTGAAGCCGCCCGCCATAACGATCATCGGGGAGGTGGTCTCCTTGCGCGAAGCCAGCCTCGACTGGTACGAGCGGCGCCCGCTCTTCGGACGTCGCGTCGTGGTTACCCGGGCGCGGGCCCAGGCCGGGGAGCTCTCCGCGGAGCTGGAGAAGCTCGGCGCGGAGATCCTCGAGTTCCCGACCATCGAGGTCCGTCCGCCCGAGGATTTCGGGCCACTCGACGCGGCGATCCGCGACCTCGACTCCTTCGACTGGCTCGTCTTCACGAGCGTGAACGGCGTCGAGTCTTTCGTGGAGCGCCTCGCGCACCACGGGCAGGACCTGCGAGCCGTGCCTCGCGAAGCCAGGATAGCCGCCATCGGCCCCGCAACGGCGGAGAGGGTCCGGGAGGCCGGTTTGCGGGTAGACGTGGTGCCGCGGGAGTTCCGGGCGGAGGCCCTGATCGAGGAGTTGGCTGGCGAGCTCGCGGACCAGCGAGTCCTTATCCCGCGCGCCCGCGTGGCGCGTGAGATCCTGCCGGAAAGGCTCCGCGAATCGGGCGCCGAGGTCATCGTTCCGCCCGCCTACGAGTCCGTCCCGTCTTCCGAAGGGAAGAACGAGCTGGCGAAGCGGCTTAAGGGGGGCGAAGTGGACTGCGTGACCTTTACCGCCAGCTCCACGGTCGAGAACTTCGTCGGGGCGTTCGGCGAGGGGGAGGCCGGGGGGCTGCTCGCAGGTGTTCGGATCGCCTGCATCGGCCCCATAACGGCCGAGACCGCCCGCGGACACGGCATCCGGGTCGATGTCGAAGCGAGGGAGTACACTATATCCGGGCTGATAGAGGCGGTGGTCGACCTGTTCGCCGCCGACCCGGCAAAGAGAGGTGAGTAGAGATCACTTTCCCGATCCAGAGGCTCAGGAGGACACGCCGGACGGCTACTTTGCGCGGCCTGGTGCGCGAGACGCGGCTCTCCCCGAGCGAGCTCGTCTACCCGATCTTCGTGACGGTCGGGGAGGACGTGAGAAACCCGGTCTCCTCCATGCCCGGCGTCTTCCAACTATCCATAAACTACGCCGTCGCCGAAGCAAAGCGGGCTCACGACCTCGGGGTGCCCGCGGTGCTGCTTTTTGGCATCCCTGCCGAGAAGGACGAGGCGGCGAGCGGGGCGTACGACCCCGAGGGTATCGTCCAACTCGCGACCCGCGCAATAAAGGACGCGGTGCCCGAGCTCATCGTCATCACGGACACTTGCCTGGACGAGTACACGAGCCACGGCCACTGCGGGGTCGTGGACAAGAACACGGGCGAGATCCTGAACGACGTCACCCTCGAGCTTCTGGCCCGCACCGCGGCATCCCAGGCCGAGTCCGGCGCGGACATCGTCGCGCCCTCGGACATGATGGACGGGCGGGTGGCCGCCATAAGGAGCGAGCTGGACAACGAGGGCTTCCAGAACACCCTGATCCTGTCCTACGCGGCCAAGTACGCCTCCGTCTTCTACGGGCCTTTCAGGGAGGCGGCCCAGAGCGGTCCTAAGTTCGGCGACCGGCGCAGCTACCAGATGGATCCGGCCAACGCGCGCGAGGCGCTCCTGGAGGTTGAGCTCGACGTCGAAGAGGGCGCGGATATCGTGATGGTCAAGCCCGCCGTGCCGTACCTCGACGTCGTCCGCAGGGTCAAGGAGACGACGAACCTGCCCATCGCGGCGTACAGCGTGAGCGGGGAGTACGCGATGATAAAGGCTGCCGCCCAGAACGGCTGGCTTGACGAGAGAGCGGCGGTACTCGAGACGATCACCGGCATAAAGCGCGCCGGCGCCGACATCATCGTCAGCTACCACGCCCCCGACGTTGCCCGCTGGCTCTCCGCGTAGGGTTACCTAGGTTTTCCCAGGGTAACCTCTCTCACCACCCGAGCCGGACGGGCCATATAAACTTCGACCAGGCGTTTCGAAGGGGGTTTCGCGCGCTTGCAAGAGGGAGGCGGCAACCTGGACGCGAGGACGATACTCGCGATGGACCGTTCGGCCCGGCTCATGGAGCGGGCCGCGAGAAGGATGCCGGGCGGGGTCAACAGCCCGGTCCGGGCGTTCCGCTCCGTGGGCGGAGATCCGCTTTTCATGGAACGAGGCGAGGGCTCACACGTCTTCGACGTGGACGGCAACGCTTTCGTCGACTACGTGATGAGCTACGGGCCACTCGTACTCGGGCACGCTCATCCCGAGGTGGTCGAGGCCATAGAGCGAACCGCCCGCAAGGGAACGACCTTCGGCGCCCCGACCGAGCTCGAGGTCGCGCTCGCCGAGCTCGTGTGCGAAGCGCTCCCTTCGGTCGGGGTGGTGCGGATGACCAACTCCGGCACCGAGGCCACGATGAGCGCCATCCGTCTGGCGCGTGGCTTCACGGGCCGCGAGAAGATCCTCAAGTTCGACGGCAACTACCACGGCCACGGCGACGCCCTGCTCGTCTCCGCCGGCTCCGGGGTCGCTACCCTAGGCCTCCCCGACAGCCCCGGTGTCACGAAGGGCGCAGCCAGGGACACGGCCGTCCTGCCGTACAACGACCTCGGTGCGGTGCGGGAGGTGTTCGAGAGGGAGGGCGAGGCGTTCGCCGCCGTGATCCTGGAGCCTGTCGCCGGCAACATGGGGTGCGTCCCGCCCGCGGAGGGCTACCTCGAGGGCCTGCGCGAGACCACGGCCGAGTACGGCGCCATCTTGATCTTCGACGAGGTCATGACCGGCTTCCGGGTGGCCAGGGGCGGGGCGCAGGAGCGTTACGGTGTCACGCCGGACCTCACGTGTCTTGGCAAAATCATCGGCGGGGGATTGCCGGTCGGGGCGTACGGCGGGAGGCGCGAGATCATGGAGCTGGTAGCACCCTCCGGCCCGGTCTACCAGGCGGGCACGCTATCCGGCAACCCGCTCGCGATGGCCGCGGGCCTCGCCATGCTGCGGCGGAGCAGGAAGCCCGGCTTCTACGAGCGGCTGGAAGAACTAGGAGAACGCTGGCGACTAGGCATGGATGAAGCTGCCTCTTCGGGCGAGGTCCCGTTCACCATCAACCAGGTCGGTTCGATGGTGAGCCTCTTCTTCACTGCGGGCCGGGTCACCGATTTCGCCTCCGCCGCCACCTCCGACACAGAGGCGTTCAAGGCCTTCTTCTGGCACATGCTCTCCCGCGGCGTCTATCTTGCCCCGAGCCAGTACGAGGCCGGCTTTATCTCGGCCGCCCACTCGGAGGACGACCTTGATAAGACCTTCGAGGCGGCCAGCGAGTGGTTTGCGGGGACGGAGGGCGGCTGAGGTGGAGGGGACAGTCCGCCGGACGCCTGACGTCTCGCTCAAGGAGGTCTTCCTCGCGGCAGCCGCGGACCTGCCAGGGCAGGACGCCAGGGTGGAGGTCGTCGCCGAGGCGCTGGATTATCTGCAGCGGGGTTTCGAGAACCACTACGCCACTGCCCGTGGGGCGACGGACGATGAGATTCTGGTCGGGGACAACGACTACGCGTGGGCGGTCGAGACCATAGCCCTGCTAGACGAGCCCCGGTTCGTGGCAGTGGCGAGCCGCATGATCCGGGACGGCGCGGGCCGCATCGCGGCGGGCGGCGGCGTCACCCTGGAGCTCTGGACGCCGCACCTGGCGGGCCTCCTCGACATCATCTCTGGAGAGGGCCAGGACAGATCCGAGGAGCGCATCCGCGAGGTGGCCGGGGAGGCTCGTGGCCGGGATGGGTGACGCCCGAGAGAAGTCCGATGTCGCGGACGTAAGGGCGGGGTCCGAAAACCGGCTGCCTTCAGGGCGGGAGCGGACGCTCCTCGTGCGGGAGATGTTCGACCGGATCGCCGGCCGCTACGAGCTGCTCAACGCGGTGATGAGCGCCGGGCTCAACCGCCTGTGGAATAGGGAGGTGGTTCGGGCAACGGGCCTCCGGTCGGGCGACCAAGCCGTCGACCTCGCCTGCGGCACCGGGAGCCTTACCCGGGACCTCGCGAAGAGGGTGGGCGAGGACGGCTACGTGCTGGGGATAGACTTCTCTAGGGGGATGCTGCAAGTAGCGGAGGCGCGGCCCGCGCCGAACGTCGAGTATCGGCTCGGCGACGCGACGAGACTGGACGGCGTGCCTTCCGGGGCTTTCGACGCGGCCACGATCGCCTACGGTGCCAGGAACATCCCGGACCTCGACGCTCTCTTCTCAGAGATGGCCCGAACCTTGAGGCCGGGCGGCGCAGCGGTGTGCCTCGAGATCGCCCGTCCCACAAACAAAGTGTTCGGCGCGTTTTACGGGTTGTGGTTCGACAAGATCGTGCCGCGACTGGGGGCCAAGCTCTCCGGTGACGCCCGAGCTTACTCCTACCTCCCCGAATCGGTGAAAGAGTTCGTGGCGCCCGACGAGTTGTCTGACATAATGGAGCGTAATGGACTACAAGATGTTACATGGCGGCGGCTCGCGGGCGGCATCATCACACTCCACCGCGGATCGCGGCAACCCTGAGGGCGTCCGTGGCCTGCCTTCCGCGCTCCCCGAGGGCACCTTCGAGGTCGTAGACGAGGTCGAGGGGCTGCTCTCCGGGGTCGGAGAGCGCGCCCCGGCGGCACTCGTCGAACCCGCTCTCGAGGGTCTGACGTCAGAGGGCAAGCGCCTGAGGCCGCTGCTCCTGGTATTGTGCGCCCGCATAGGCGCGCCGGACCCGGAGGACCTGCTGCGGGCCGCGACCGCCATCGAGGTGCTGCACACGGCGACGCTTATCCACGACGACATCGTGGACAAGGCCGAGAGCCGTCGGGGGGAGCCGACGACCGTCGCCCGGCACGGCCGTGAGGCTGCCATCGCCACGGGCGACTTCCTCTTCGCCGAGGCCTTCTCCGGGCTGGCGGAGATAGAGGACCCGCGGCTCGTGCGCGCCTTCGCCGAGGCCTCCGAGGGGCTCGCGGCGGGCGAGCTCGAGCAGTACCGGGCGAACGGTGCGACGGTCGAGGTCGAGGCGTACCTGGAGCATATTAGGAAGAAGACGGCGGGCCTGTTCAAGGCGGCGTGCGTGGCGGGCGGCACCCTCGGCGGGCTCTCGCTCCGTCAGATAGACTCGCTCGCAACCTACGGGCAGGCGCTCGGTATCGCCTTCCAGATGTCCGACGACATTATGGATCTGGTGGGGAAGCCGGGCCTCATGGGGAAGGGCATAGGCGCGGACCTCGCCGAGGGCACGGTGACGCTGCCGGTCATCTTCGCCCTCAGGGAAGGCGACGCGCAGATCATCCGGAGGGCCCTCGCCGCGCCGAACCCCTCGCCAGATCTGCTCGAGAAGGGCATAGAGGCCGTGCTCGCCACCGACGCCGTCGCCAAGACCGAGGCGTGGGCCCGTGGCGAGATAGACGCAGCCCTCGATGGGCTCGGGCTGCTGCCAGATTGTCCCGAGCGCGAGTTCCTGGATGTCATAGCTTCCGAAGTGGTCGGAAGGGATGCCTGAGAACGGGCCCACGATCTTCTCGGCGGGGCTGCTCCTGCCCATCTCCGCGTCGCCCATAAGGGAGGGTGCGGTCCTCGTGCGAGACGGGCTCATAGAAGCCGTCGGGACGCTCGACGAAATTGGCCGGGGAAACCCGAGCGCGGAACTACGGTATTTCCCCCATTACACTGTGGTTCCCGGGGCGGTGAACGCCCACGCGCACCTGGGTTTCCGCAGGGACGACCCGCCGGAGGGTGGGTCCTTCTCAGGGTGGCTCGCCGGCCTGATCGAACGCCTCCCCGAGAAGGAGAGCTGGACCGCCGAGGCGGCCCGCGCGTCGGCCCGGGAGGCCATCGAGGCGGGGACCACGTTCATGGCCGAGTCCTCGCCCTACGGCGAGTGCCTGCCGCAGCTCGCCGAGTCGGGGCTCGCCGGGACCGTCTACGCCGAGTTCTTCCCGCACGACATCGGCACGCCCGAGGAGGCGGTCACATTCATAATCGAGAAGGTTCGCAAGCTGCGCGAAGGCTTGCCGGAGAGGGTGCGGGCCGAGGTTAGCGTACACTCCCCGTACACGGTGGACCCCGAGTCCTCGCGGCTCGCGGCGCGGCGGGCGCGGGAGCTCGGCTGGCGGCTCGCGATCCACCTCTCCGAGAGCCCCGAGGAGGTGGAGTTCGTCAGGGAGGGTTCGGGAGGGCTCGCCGACATCTTCGGGCGCAACGAGTGGGGCGGGGTCGGTCTCTCGCCGGTGGGCTACGCGCAGAGCATAGAGCTCCTTGCGCCCGAGACGATCGCGGCGCACCTCGCTACCGGAGTCTCCGAGGAGGACGTCGAGATACTGGTGCGCACCGGCGTGGCGGCGGCACACTGCCCCCGATCGAACGAGTTCTTGAACTGCGGCGTCTCGCCGGTACCCCTGCTGCTGGAGCGCGGCGTGCGAGTCGGGATGGGGACCGACGGCCTCTGGAGCAGCCCGAGCATGAACCTCTTCGAAGAGACGCTCTTCGCCGTCAAGCTGCACGGCTTCGACGGTGCGACGGGGCTGGAGCTGGCAACGCTGGGCGGGGCGCGGGCCCTCGGCATCGACGCGGAGACCGGGAGCCTCGAGGCGGGGAAGTGGGCGGACCTCGCGGTGGTCGGTGTGGATCCCGGCGGCGAGGACCCCGCGCGCGAGGTGCTCGAGGCGGCCGCCGGTGGGGCGGTGACGTCCACGGTCGTGGGCGGGACCATCATCTACGATTCGGTCACGGAGGGGAAGAACTAAGAACAGCCACGGTCGAGGGCCTGAGGCGCCTTAACACGCCAGCCGCACGTTCGCGCGTTCGCGCCACGAGGGTGTTATACAATCGTGCCGGCGCGAGACTTCGGAGGGTAAGCCTGCCATGATGATGAATCGGGACAGGATCGGCTTCTGGGTGAGGCTGGTTGCGATCCTGCTCGCCTTCGTCTTCGTCGCCTCTTTCATCTTCGTGGGTTTAGGCACCAACGTTAGCTACAACCTGTTCGACCTGATCGGAGGCCAAGATCAGCCACCCGGGGGGCAGACGACCGATCCCCAGGACCAGATCGAGGAGGCCGAGAGGGAGCTGGAGGAGAACCCGAAGGATCCGGACGCCATAAAGGAGCTCGCGGCTCGCTACTATCAGAACGGCCGCTACGATGACGCGGCCCGCGTGCTGCGGGAAGGACGCGAGGTCGCCCCGAACGACGAGGAGATACCGTTCTTGCTCGGACAGGTATACCTCCAGGAGGCCCAGGCCACCCCCGGCGAAGAGCAAGACAAACTCTACGCGCAGGCAGGCGACGCGTTTGCGGCGGCCGTCAAGATCGAGCCCGACGACGAGCAGGTGTACCTATACGCGGGCGAGTCCTACGACCGGGCTGGCGAGCCCGCCGAAGCCATAAAGTACTACAATGGGTACCTTGACCTCGAGCCGGAGGGCGAGCAGGCACAAGCGGTGGAGGAGCGCATCTCGACGCTGCTCGAAGGTGGGGAGACGACCGGCGGCGGGTAGGCCTTGAACCACGCCCGCAGCCCAGGTCGTATAATGTGGCGTGAAGTCCTGAAGAAGACTCGTTAGGAGGAAGAATGCCGGGTTTTGGTTCGCTAGGGGGGACGGAGCTGATCATAGCTCTGGTTATCATCCTCTTGCTCTTCGGCGCGAAGCGCATCCCGGAGCTCGCTAAGGGCCTCGGCAGCGGGGTGCGGGAGTTCAGAAAGGGCACCCGCGGCGAGGACGAAGTTGAGGAAGAGAAGAAAGACGCCAAGGGAGAAGAGCTCACCGCCGGCGCCGACAAGACCGAGACCCGCGCCGAGGATGCCAGCGCCGAAGACGCCTCCGTCGAAGCCGACAAGGCCGAGCAGAAGCGCACCTAGGTCCCTACAGACCCTGAGGTACTAGATGGCCGGTCGCCTCCGTCTGCCTTCGCGCCCGCGCGGATCGCGCGACGAGGCGCGGATGACCCTGATTGAGCACCTGGGCGAGCTCCGGTCCAGAATCATCAAGGTCGGCGTGGCGTTCTTTGTCGCGGCGGTCGTCGCGTGGTTCTTCCGGGTGCGGATCTTCGGGTGGCTCCTCGCCCCCGCTGGCGACACCCTGAGCGGCAAGCTCAGCGTGACGAGCGTTACGGAGCAGCTGTTTACCGATATGAAGCTGGCTCTCTACGTTGGCTTCCTGCTCACCATCCCCGTGCTCCTCTACCAGGCGTGGGCGTTCGTGGCGCCGGCGGTGGGGGACCTGGGCCGGGCCTTCACCTACACGATCATCACGCTGGCCTCGGCGCTGTTCCTGGCGGGGGTGGCGTTCGGCTACTTCATCGTCTTGCCAATAGGAACCCAGTTCCTGCTCAACTGGGCCCCCGACCGGTACAACACCATCATCACCTCCCAGTTCTACCTGCAGTTTACGACCCGGTTCCTTCTGGCCTTCGGTATCGTCTTCGAGCTGCCGGCGGCGACCTACGTGGCGGCGAAGCTGGAGCTCGTCGACGCCCCGCTCTTGAAGCGGTACCGCAGGCACGCGATCGTTCTCAACTTTATCCTCGCCGCCGCCCTAACGCCGGGTCAGGACCCGTACAGCATGGTCCTGATGGCCGCGCCGATGGTCGTTATGTACGAGCTCTCCATCATCATCGCCCGTTACGTGAACCCGGTCTCCGAGGTGACGGTGCGCGAACTGGGCTCCGAGGAGGAGGATGACGAAGAGTACGAAGAGTACGAAGAGGTCGAGCCGATCTACGACGGCGTCGAGAGGCGAGACGACGAGGACGAAACCGAGCGGGACCTATAGCCCTTCCTGATGCGCTTCTCGAAGCGGCGGACGGAACGCCGGAGACGGAACGCCGGAGACGGAACGCCGGAGCAGATAGTCTGTGATCCCCGGAAGAGCGGCCTACGCGCGAGCCTGTCGAGCTAATGTGGACTCACCTTATAATCGGTGGAGCGCGTTAGCCGCACGCCGTGCTGCCCCTCTTCTTCATCCAACCACCTCTCCTCCTGGCCTCCTCCGTGTGGCCGCCACGCCGCGGACACAGTAGCTCGCGCGGAAGGGGCACCCTCTAGATCAGCCACCCCAAGAGCACCCCGGCCGTGTAGAGCAACCCGAAGATGAGGTGGAGTCCGGCGGTGCGCTTGACGACGGGGTCGAGGCGCTCCGGCGTCGTGGTCGTCGCAATGTCCCGCCAGAGCCGGATGGCCGGGGTGACGCTCAGGAAGACGACGGCGCACTCCAGCGGGACCACGCGGAAGGCCATCAGCGCCGCGACCGCGACGTAGGCTTCAAGCAGCAGGGCGCGGTAGACTAGGACCCCGACCTCCCGGCCGAGCACGATGGGTAGTGTCCGCCGCCCACCCCGCCTGTCCGACCTCATGTCCCTGATGTTGTTCGCGAGCAGGATCGCGGCCACGGGCCCCCCGATCGGGAGCGCCGCCAGCGGGACGTAAGGGGGGAAGCTACCCGGGTCCTGTACCGCATAGGCGATGACGACGATGAGCACTCCCATAAAGACAAACACCGTGGCCTCACTCGCCGGCGTGTAGGCGATAGGCCGCGGGCCGGCCGAGTAAAGGTAGCCGCCAAGAGCCGAGAGGCACCCGAGGACGAGTATCTGCCAGCCGCCCACCGCGATCAGGTAGACGCCCAGAAAGAGCGCGAGAGTGTAGCAAAAGAGCGCCCCCAGGAGGACGGCCCGCGCATGCATGCGGCCCCCGACAATGGAGCCGGCGATCCCGACCGTCCCAGCCACGTCCAGGCCGCGCCGCTCGTCGTAGAACTCGTTGAACATGTTCGTGGCGGCCTGTATGAGGAGGCTCGCGAAGAGCATCGCCAAGAACGAACCCCAGGCGAAGGCACCGTCCCGGAGCGCGAGCGCCGTCCCGAAGAGCACCGGCACCGCCGACGCCGTTAAAGAGAAGGGTCGCGCCAGCCGGAACCACTCGGCCAAGACGGACCGCCGGGGGTTCGTCGCGCTCATCGGCCCTGCGGCGACGGACGATCCGTCCATCCGCGCCCCTCGCCTAGATCTCCGGTTCCGGACATCTACCCTTTCTAGCCTTACGACCGGGGTAATTCTGTAAGCGCTCGCGGGCTTTTGCAATAGGATTGTCAGCTTTTCAGCTGGTAACCTTGTCGACCAGGCTGGTGGCGTCGCCACGTCGCAAAGAAACGTCCTTTGCCGCAAAAATACGCAGTTCATTCTATGTAAAATTCCAGTTAGAAGACAAAAAGCTCAAGCGCCGACTAGCTGAGAGGCTAACAAGCTGATATAACCGGCTGTCGTGGAAGCAGGCGGCTCTATGGGAACAACGAGTTCTTACCTCCGGCTGGTCCGGCCCAAGCAGTGGACCAAGAACGGGTTCGTGCTGGCCGGGGTGGTGTTCGCAGGGAAGGCGCTCTCGGTGGCCTCGGTGGCGTCGGCGCTGCTCGCCTTCGTCGCCTTCTGCGCTCTCTCGGGCGCCGTGTACGCCGCCAACGACGTACTGGATGTCGACGAGGACCGCAAGCACCCTCTCAAGAGGCGTCGCCCCGTGGCGAGCGGGGAGATCTCCCCGCTCGCAGCCCTCGCTTTCGCGACAGTGCTAGGGGCGGCCGGCCTGGCCCTGGGGTTCTTCGTGAGCCCCGGCGTGGGCTTCGCGGGGCTCGCGTACCTGGCTCTGCAGGTCGTCTACACTACGACACTCAAGTACACGGCGATCCTCGACGTCATGAGCATCTCGGCGGGGTTCGTGATCCGGGCGCTCGCCGGGGTGGCGGCGGTGGGCAGCCCGATCTCGCCGTGGCTCATCGTCTGCACCGGCCTGCTAACACTCTTTCTCGGCTTCTCCAAGCGGCGCCACGAGCTGGCGTCCCTGGGCGAGGGGGCGACGATTCACCGGCGGAACCTGGCGGATTACTCCGTGCCGCTCCTAGACGAGATGATGAACATCATGATGTCCGCGACGATCATCGCCTACACCCTCTACACCTTTACCGTCTACGAGAGGGAGGACGAGATCTTTATGATGGCGAGCATCCCGTTCGTCATCTACGGGGTCTTCCGCTACATGCTGCTGGTCCACCGCAACGGAGGCGGCAACCCGGACACCCTGCTCCTGGCGGATCGCCCGCTCCAGATCGCGCTTCTTCTCTGGCTCCTCGTGGTCGGGGCGGTCATCTACGCCACCCCTCTGTGGAACCTCTGAAGCGCAACCTGATCCTGGCGCTCGCCCTCGGCGTCGCCGTCTACCTCGTCCTCGCGGTTTTCTCTGGGTTCGGAGATCTCAGCGCGGCCCTCGACGACTTCGACCTCGCGCTCGTGCCTGCTATCCTCGGCCTCGTGCTCCTCTCGTACGCGGGACGTTTTCTCCGCTGGCTGTACTACCTGAGGATCCTCAAGGTCTCCGTCCCGCTGCTCACCAACGCGGCGATCTTCGCGGCGGGGCTCTCCATGACGATCTCGCCGGGCAAGCTCGGCGAGGTCCTAAAGTGTGTCTTTGTCCGCCAGACCTCGGGCGCGCCCGTCGCGCGCACCGCCCCTGCGGTCGTCGCGGAGCGCACGACGGACGGCACCGGCATGGTCGCCTGGGGTTTCCTCGGTGCCTTCGCCCTCGGCCTGAGTCCGGAGATCATGGTGGTGTTCCTGGCCGTGGCGGCTCTCGGCATCGCCGTGCTCCGCTCTAAACGCCTCTCGCTCCTAGCCGAGCGCATACTACTCAAGCTGCCGCTCTTCGACCGCCTAGCCCCACACCTCGAGGGCTTCCACGCCTCTTCGAACGAGCTGCTGGCCGCGCGGCCGCTCCTGGTCGGCACGGTCATCTCGTTTCTCAGTTGGGGGCTGGAGTGCCTGGCCGTGTACCTGTGCGCCGTAGGGCTCGGCGCGGATGTGTCCTTTCTCCTCGTCGTCTTCGTCTTCGCGACCAGTTCGCTGATCGGGGTCCTGAGCATGCTCCCCGGCGGCATCGGGGCGGTCGAGGCCGGGCTCGCCGTGCAGTTCCGCGTGCTGGCCGGGCTCTCCGACGGGCTCGCGGGCGCGCTCACCCTCGTTATCCGGCTCGCCACCCTCTGGTTCGCTACCCTTGTCGGGATAGTCGGGCTCTTCGCCGTCAGAACCCTCCTCGGCAACGCCTCCATCACCCCCGATCCGTAGCTTTGACCGGCATCGCGAGGCCGACCTACAGGGGGCTCTTGAGCATGATGCTCCCGCGCTGTTAGACTCCCGACCCGTGACGGTACGGGAAACTAACGTGCTTTACCGACGAGCCCTCCGTCCCCGAACGATCCCGACCGCGGGTACGCCTCCGGCGGACGCCCGAGCATGAACTCACCCGAGAAAGGTCGTCGCATTGTGTTATAAACAGGATCAAGATGCGATTAATAATCTCTGAGAAAGCCAACGCGGCCAAGAAGATCGCCCAGTTCCTGGCGGAGGGGCCCGTCAAGGAGGGCAAGCACCGCAGCGTGCCGCACCACACGTTCAGGTGGAAGGGCGAGGAGTGCGTCTCTGTGGGCCTCAAGGGCCACGTGCTCAACCCCGAGTACCCCGAGGAGTACTCCAACTGGCAGAAGGTCGAGCCCTCCGAGCTCATAGACGCCGAGATCCTCAAGTCCGTCTCCGAGAAGGGCGTGGCGAACGCCGTCAAGTCGCTGGCGAAGAAGGCTGATCGGGTCGTCATCGCCACGGACTTCGACCGGGAGGGCGAGCTCATCGGGGTCGAGGCCCTGAGCCTCGTCTTCGAGGCGAATCCCAAGCTCGTCGACCACGTCGAGCGCTCGCGCTTCTCCGCGCTCACCAAGGGCGAGGTCACCCGAGCCTTCGACGACCTCGTCGAGGTCTCCAGGGAGCTGGCGGACGCTGGGGAGGCGCGGCAGGATATAGACCTGATCTGGGGCGCCACCTTAACCCGGTGGGTCTCGCGGGCGACCAAGCGCTACGGGAGCGCCTTCCTCTCGGTCGGGCGCGTCCAGTCCCCGACCCTCGTCCTCATTGCCGAGCGCGAGCGCGAGCGGCGCGCCTTCGT
>Ga0126306_10000330_pt1 | contig 20689 bp, 23 predicted proteins | sample Plot27_FD_92592 | JGI IMG/M metagenome (GOLD analysis project Ga0126306, IMG submission 92592) | Serpentine soil microbial communities from UC McLaughlin Reserve, CA, USA - Plot27 | ecosystem: Environmental > Terrestrial > Soil > Grasslands | place: USA: UC McLaughlin Reserve, Lake County... | reverse complement strand
TCACGACGAAGTCGCATCGCTCCGGCGTCTCGTGGACCTCGACCTTGCGGCCCGGGCCGCCGAGCGCCAGCCGCTCGCCGCGCAACGAAAGCGCCCCGCTCGCGACCCATGGGGTCGTCAGGCGTCCCAGCTTCACCTTCCCGAGCGCCGCGCCCCGCCACTCGCCCTCCTCGGTCAGGCCGTGCAGCCAGATCCAGCGCTCGGCGTGCTGGGCACCCCAGTTGTGCCCGACCATTCCGCGCCAGCCGTCGACGGTGACGGTCCGCCCGCCGATCGAGAGGACGCCGTCGAAGCGCGCGCCCGGCAGCGGGCTCAGGACCTTGGTGCGTGGCAGCAGCGTGCGGTACATCCAGCTCAGCGGCAGGTGGAAGAGCGGCGGCTCCGAGCCCTCGAAGCGCAGCTCCCACACGTCGCTGTCGAGCGCGCCGCGGGCAACGCCCGCGCGCAGGGAGGCATCCCCCACCTCGATCCACGAACCGCCCCCCGCCGTTGGCTCCGGGAACGTGACCTTCCGGGCGCGCGGAGCGTCCGCCGCCCCGTCGAAGAGCGTGAACCAGAGCGAGCCAGTGGGAGCTGCCCCCGGCCGCTTGTGGACCGTGTAGCGGATCCAGACGCCGAGCGGCTCGGCCGGGTGGCAGGCCTTGATGTAGAAGCTCTCGTAGTGCCCGGCCGCGATGGGCACCGCTGGAAACCTGGCCTCGGTGGGATCGGGCGCGGCCACGGGCCGCGGAGCCTACGCGGCTTCGGCTGCTAGAACCCCCCGCATGGCAGACGAACCCGTCCTCGTGATCACCGGCGCCAGCAGCGGCATCGGCGCCGCCACGGCCCGCCGCGGCGCGGAGTTCGGCTACCGGCTCGCCCTCGCCGCCCGCTCGGAGGAGAAGCTCGATGCGCTCGTGGAGGAGCTCGGCGCCGACAGGGCGATCGCGGTGAAGTGCGACGTCACGAGCTGGGAGGAGCAGCAGGCCCTCGTGGCCACCACGCTCGAGCGCCTGGGGCGCATGGACGTCTTCTTCGCGAACGCCGGCTTCGGCGGCGCGCGGAGCTTCCTGGGGGACTCAGTCGAGCACTGGAAGGCGATGATCGACACGAACGTGCTCGGCGCGGCGTTGTCGATCCGCGCGTCGCTTCCCCACTTCAAGGAGCAGAACCGCGGGCACATCCTGCTCACCGGCTCCGTGGCGGGCCGGCGCAACTTCCCCGGCTCGCTCTACGGGGCCACCAAATGGGCGGTGAGCGCAATCGGCGAGAACCTGCGTCAGGAGGTCGCGGAGACCGACGTGAAGGTCACGCTGATCGAGCCGGGCATGACGGACACCCCGTTCTTCGACAACCGCCCCCAGGGCGCGCTCGAGGCGGACGACATCGCCCGCGCGGTCATGTTCGCCCTCACGCAGCCGCCGCACGTGGATGTGAACGAGGTGCTCATCCGGCCGGTCCACCAGCCGCACTAGCGAGCAGTGGCGAAAGGGCGAAAGCCGGGTTACGTTGGGTCATGTACCGATCCAGTCGGGGTTCGGCCCACGCCCTGGCGAACAACGAAAGGAGAGCTTCATGCTCCTCCGCAGGATTTCCGCCCTGTGCGCGGTTTCGGCACTGGCCCTCGGCGTCAGTCTCCCGACCGTCGCCTGGGCCACCGACTACTGCCCACCGCCGCCCCCGACAGAGAAGCAGAAGTGCAACGCGGGCCGCGGTAACGGCAGCGAGGGCTGCGACCCCGGTAACTCGTCCACCAGCGCGGACGGCAGCACCGGTCAGAACCAAGGGGGCGACGAGGGCGGCCCGATCCAGGGCGGCACCGGCGCGCCCTAGGCACGCACGCGTCCAGAACACGCAGGGACAGGCCCGCGCAGGATGTGCGGGCCTGTTTCGCCTCGGTTCAGTCGTGTGCTGCTCGTAGGCTGGGGTGGTGAGCCCGGCTCATAGCCCCCACGTCTACGCACACATGGACATCGACGCCTTCTACGTGAGCGTTGAGCTCCAGCGCCGGCCGGAGCTGCGCGGCGAGCCGGTGGTCGTCGCGGGCAGCGGCCCCCGCGCGGTCGTGACCACGGCAAGCTACGAGGCGCGCCGCTTCGGCATCTTCTCGGCCACCCCCGCGGAGCGCGCCAGGCGGCTCTGCCCGGAGGCCGTCTTCATCGCTCCCGACTTCGACGCCTACCGGGACCACTCGCGCCGGGTCATGGAGGTGCTGCGCGGCCATGTCGAGCGGGTGGAGGTAGTGGGCCTCGACGAGGCGTATCTCGACCTGAGCGACTTCGAGCGCCCCCGTGCCGCCGCCCGGCGGGTCAAGGCGGCCGTGGTGGAGGAGACGGGCCTCGTCTGCTCGATCGGGCTCGGTCCAAGCAAGCTCGTGGCCAAGGTCGCCTCGGATGCGGAGAAGCCCGACGGCTTCGTCGTGCTCTCGGCCGGGGAGGCCCGCGAGCGCTTCGCAGGATCGCACCCGGGCCTCGTGCCGGGGATCGGGCCGAAGACAGCCGAGCGCCTCGAGCGCCAGGGGATCGCCACGCTCGGCGCCCTCGGCGCGACGTCGGACGACCTGCTCACCGAGTGGTTCGGCCCGCGCCTCGGGCCCTGGCTCGGTGGCCTGGCCCGCTTCGAGGACGACCGCGGCCTCGAGACGGTGCGCGTGGCGAAATCGGAGTCGCGCGAGACCACGTTCGACCACGACCTGCGTGGCCTCGCCGAGCTCGAGCCGCAGCTGTGGCGCCTCACCGAGGAGCTCTGCTCCACGCTTGCCGAGCAGGACCGGCGCGGACGGACGATCGGTATCAAGGTCCGCTACGACGACTTCTCGACCCTCACCAGGGCCCGGTCGCTGGCGACGCCGATCAACGACCTGGAGAGCGTCTGGCAGGTTGCGGCGGAGCTGCTGCGCCGCCTCGACCCGCCGCGCCCCGTGCGCCTGATCGGCGTGCGTGTGGCGGGCCTCGACGAGGAGGCCTCCGCCAGCCCGCCAGAGGACCAACTGACGCTCTCGCTGTAACCTGGCTGTCTGGCATGTCAGGCGACCGGCTGACTGGGCTCGACGCGTCGTTCCTCCACCTGGAGGACGCCGCCGCGCACATGCATGTGGCGTCCGTGATGCTGTTCGAGGGACCCCCTCCCCCCTACGGCGAGCTGCTCGAGGCGTTCGAGCGCCGCCTGCCGCTGGTGCCGCGCTACCGGCAGCGGCTCGCGTTCGTGCCGCTCGGCCAGGGGCGGCCCAAGTGGGTCGACGATCCGCATCTCAACCTGCGCTACCACGTCCGGTCCACGGCACTCCCCTCCCCCGGCTCCGAGGAGCAGCTTCAGGAGCTCGCCGGCAGGGTCTTCTCGCAGCAGCTCGACCGCGACAAGCCGCTCTGGGAGGTGTGGCTCGTCGAGGGGCTCGAGGACGACCGCTTCGCGCTGCTTGCGAAGACCCACCACGCGCTCGTGGACGGGATCTCCGGGATGGACATCGTCTCGGTTCTGTTCGACACCTCGCCCGAGCCGGTGACCCCCACGGCCCCGGGAGATCGCTGGCTGCCGCGCCCGCTTCCAACGGGCACACAGCTGCTCGCCGAGGCCCTCCTCGAACGGGCCACGATCCCAACCGAGGTCACGCGCTCGATCAGGGCCGTCCTGCGCGGGCCGCGCCGCATCCTCGAGAGCGCGCGCGACGCCGCGGTCGGCGTCGGCGCGATGGCATGGGCGGGGCTCAACCCAGCGCCCTCGTCCCTATACAACGAGAGCATCGGCCCACACCGGCGCTTCACGTGGGTGCGTGCCGACCTGCGCGACATCAAGGCGATGAAGGACGAGCTTGGCGGCACCGTGAACGACGTGGTGCTCGCAACCGTGGCCGGGGCGCTCGGACGCCACCTTCGCCGGCGCGGCCGGGACACCGACGGGCTCGAGCTGAAGGCGATGGTGCCGGTGAGCATCCGCAGCGACATCGAGCGCGGCGCGCTCGGCAACCGCGTCGCCGCGATGATGGCGCCGCTGCCGATCTGGTGCCAGGAGCCCGTGGCGCGGCTCGACATCGTCAGCGAGGAGCTCAAGGAGCTCAAGTCCGGCGGCCAGGCGGTCGGCGCGCAGGTGCTCACGGACCTCACCGGCTTCGCGCCCCCCACGATCATGGGGCAGGCGTCGCGACTGATGGCGCGCCAGCGCTTCTTCAACCTCGTGGTCACCAACGTGCCGGGCCCGCAGTTCCCTCTTTACCTGCTCGGCCGGCGCATGCTCGACCCGTTCCCGATGGTGCCGCTGGCCAAGAACCAGGCCCTCGGGATCGCGCTGCTCTCGTACGACGGGCGCATCAACTTCGGGCTCGTGGGCGACTACGACGTGCTCTGGGACCTCGACGAGCTCGCCGGCGACGTCGAGGACTCGCTCGCCGAGCTGGCGGCCGAGGCCGGCGTGGAGCTCGGCGCGCGCCAGCGCGTGGAGGCATGAGGGACCGACTCGCCGAGTGTGCCCGCGACCTCGGGCTGCAGGTACAGGTCCAGCGCCTGGGCGCGTCCACCCGCACGGTCAAGGACGCCGCGGTGGCGGTCGGCTGCCAGGAGGCCGAGATCGCGAAGTCGATCGTATTCGTGGCGGATGGGGACCCCGTGGTGTGCGTGGCCTCCGGTCGCCATCGGATCGACACCGACAAGCTGGCCGACGCACTCGACGTGGCCGAGGTGCGCCAGGCCGCCGCCGACGAGGTGCGCGCGGCCACCGGGTTCGCCATCGGGGGAGTGCCCCCGTTCGGGCATGATCTGCCGGTTCTCTTCGACGAATCGCTGCTCGAGCACGAGCGCGTATGGGCGGCGGCGGGCGACCCGCACAGCCTCTTCGAGGTGAACCCACGCGAGCTGGCCCGCTGCGTGCGGGCCCGCGTGGTCGCGGTCGGTCGTGAGACCGGCTAGCACGCGTGTCCTAGGACGCCTCGTCGAACAGCCGGTCGTGGAGGGAGTAGGGGCGCGGCAGCGCCTTCAGGCCGAGCGCGATCGCTGAGCCGAGCATCACCCAGGCCGGCCAGAAGTAGCCCGCGCCCGCCGCCACCCAGATGCCGATCAGAAAGACGTTGACGATCGCGAGGTTGCCGGCGCTGCTGCGCAGGCCGCGGCGGCGACGCAGCGCCCTGGTGTTCTCCTCGCCGGTCATGTCGGCCACGCTGAGCGGCGGGTTGCCGAGCACCCGCCAGGCGCTCAGTCCCGCCAACAGGCCCAGGCCGAGCAGCGGCCAGGCCACCCAAGCGCTCCCGGCGCTCGTCAGGGCCCAGACGACGACGACCGTGGCGGCGATGCCGCTCAGCACCGCAAGAACCACGCGCAGGCTCCCGAGTCTGTGCGCCTGAACGGTGCGGGCGTCGGCGTCGCTCAGCACGCCCCTGACGGCGGCCACGTCCAGACCTGTGCCGAGAGCGGCCGGCGTGGCGAGGGGAATGGTGGCGGTCACCCGCGTGCCCCCGCCCCGCGGGCTCTCGAGCCCGAGCCGGCCGTCGAGCGCGCCCACGCGGTCCTCGAGCCCCTGGAGGCCGGACCCGTCGCCGAGCTCGGCGCCGCCGGCGCCGTCGTCGCCCACCACCACGATGACGTTGTCGTTCTCCGCCCTGACCTCGACGGTCGCGCTCGAGGCGCCGGCGTGCTTGTCCACGTTGGCGAGGCATTCGGAGACCACGAAGTAGGCGGCGGCCTCCACCTGGTCCGGCAGGCGGGTCTTGGGGGCCTCCACGACCTGGACCGGCACCGACGCCCTGCCGGCGAGGTCGTCGAGCGCGGCGGCCAATCCCCGGTTCGTGAGGATCGCCGGATGGATCCCGCGGGCCAGGTCGCGCAGCTCCTTCAGCGCGAGGCCTGCCTCTTCGCTCGCCTTGCGCACCAGCTCGGTCGATTCCGGGTCGCCGTCCTCGGCCCGCTTCTCGGCCATGCGCAGCGTGAGCGCCAGCGCGACGAGGCGCTGCTGAGCGCCATCGTGCAGGTCGCGCTCGATCCGCCGGCGCTCGGCGTCGGCAGCCTCGATGATGCGCGAGCGGGCGTCGCGGAGGTCGGACACCTCGGCCGTCAGCGCCGGATCGACGTTCGACCCGAGCAGCACCTCGGCATAGGCCGTGTAGAAGCGGCCGAGCGCGCTGAGCGCCGGGATGCCGAGCACGAGGACGAGGGCGCCGACCGGCACGCACAGGAGTGCCTCGGGCAACGTGTCCACCGTCATGACGCCAAGCTCGTAGCCGTCGTTCAGCGCCCAGTACCAGAGCGGAAGCGTGAGGCCGGTGAGACCGACCGAGAGCACCACGAGTGTGACGATGAACGCGACCAGGCCGAGCGGGAACTGCAGCAGCAGGAAGACGAGGTCCTTCCAGGTGGCCGGATCGCCGAGCCGCGCGCGCAGGTGCTCCCACCTTCCACCCTCCGGCAGCGGGCGGTAGGGGTTGGCGATCCGGGTGCCCGTGAGCGCCCCGATGATGCGCCGCTCGAGCTCCGCCAGCCAGCCCCAGGCATAGACGCAGCCGACCAGGATCGGGATGCCCACGAGCGTTATCGCGAGTCCCAGCCCGATCGAGATCGCCGTGACGAGGAAGATGAACTCGGCGAGGCCGAGGCAGCCGGCTACGAGCAGATACGCGATCCGCCCGTAGGTGCGCGGATCGACCAGCTCCTGGTGCAGGCGTGCGGGCACGGCACGCACAAATCTAGGGCGCGCCGGCCCAAGGGTCGGTACGGACAGCCGTACAGCGGTCACGGCGGTACTTTGCGGCAGGCGATGCGTCTCGTATCCGCACTCCTCGTGGTGTCGACGGTGGCTCTCGCCATGGCCGTCGAGGCGGATGCTGCCGGCCCGCGGGGCACGCTCCGGATCGACCAGCGCTTCGATCTCTCGGGCGGCCGCTCGTACGAGGAGGGTTCCATCTCGGTTCTCCGGGTGCGCGCGGGCCGGCGGGTGGTGGTCCGGCGCCGGCGGCTCGGTCCCCTGGGCGTCAGCCTCCATCCGCGCGCCGGGCTCTTCCGCGTGGTCAGCTTCCAGCGCCCCTGCGACGGCAACTGCTCGATGCTCGACCCGCCCGTGGATCGCTGCTCGCACCGGGTGCGGGTGTTCGCGGGCGAGATCACAGGGGTGCGCGTGGTGACCCGGCCGGGGCGAGGCTGCCGGATGCGGGTGACGGAGCCCGCGGCGTTCCCGTCCACGCGGCGGGTCCAGGCCGCCCGCCGCTTCGTGCGCGGCCGGGCGCTCAGCGCGTTCGCGCTCGTCGACACGCACGGTCGCCTGCGCGGCTTCGCTCCGCGGCGCCGCTATATCAGCGCCAGCGTCTCGAAGGCGATGCTGCTCGTGGCCTACCTCCGCCAGATCGGCAACAGGCAGCCGAGCGCCGCCGATCGGGCCGTTCTCGGACCGATGATCACGGCCTCCGACAACGACCGGGCCGACTCGATCTACGCCCGCGTGGGCGATGCGGGCCTGCTCGACGTGGCCGGGCGCGCCGGGATGCGCGATCTGACCGTCGCCGGGTACTGGGGCAGCGTCTTCTTCAGCGCGGCGGACCAGGCTCGATTCTTCCTGCGCTTCGAGTCGCTCGTTCCGCGCCGCTCGCGCGCCTACGCCCGCCGGCTCCTGTCGTCGATCGTGCCGTACCAGCGCTGGGGGTTCTCGCGCTTCTCGCTGCGCCACGGCTGGAGCACCTACTTCAAGGGCGGCTGGCGCCAGACCGGGCTCGGCTCGCTGGTGCACGAGGCGGCGCTGTTCGAACGCGGCGGCCGGCGCTTCTCGCTCACGGTGCTCACGGACGGCAACCCTTCGCACGAGTACGGCGCGGCGACGCTGCGGGAGGTGGCGAAGCGGCTCTTCGGCGCCGCTGCCCGGCCGGCGCAGACCGGCTCACCCGAGACGCGCAGGGCCGGCCTCGTCGACGTCCGTCGATTCGCACCGGGCATCCGCGTCGAGCTCGCCTATCGCGGGCGCCGCAACCTCACCGGCCGGCGGCTGCCGGGCTACTGCCGCGACTGGGCGCTGATGCTCCGGCCCTCCGCCCGCGACCTCGGCCGCGTGCAGCGCCGGCTGCATCGGCACGGCCTCGGGCTGCTCGTACTCGACGCCTACCGGCCGGCGCGTGCCTCCCGCGCGCTCGTGCGGTGGGCGGAGCGAACGGGGCGCGGCGAACTGGTCGGCACCTACATCGCCCGGCGCAGCCGCCACAACACTGGCAGCGCCGTTGACCTCACGCTGGTGCGCGCCTCCGACGGCAAGCCGCTGCTCATGGGCTCCGGCTTCGACGATCTGAGCACGCGCGCCCACACCCGCAACGCGAGCGGCCACGCGCTTCGCAACCGCCTGACGCTCGAGCGCGCGATGGAGCGCTTCGGCTTCACGAACTACTGGCGCGAGTGGTGGCACTTCGAGCACCGCGTGGCGGGCACGCGCTACCTGGACATCCCGCTGGGCTGCGAGAAGCCGCGATAATGGAGGCATGCCCGCCGCGCAGGATCTGCTGAGGGTCGCGCTCGCTCAGATCAACCCCACCGTCGGGGACATCGCGGGCAACGCCCGCAAGATCGCCGAGTACACCGGCACGGCCCGCGAGCAGGGCGCGGCGCTGGTGGTGTTTCCGGAGCTGTCGCTGAGCGGGTACCCGCCGGAGGACCTGCTGCTGAAGACCTCCTTCCTCGACCTGGCCGAGGCCGCGCTCGGCGAGCTTGCCGCCCAGACCCACGGCATCGTGGCCCTGGTCGGCTTCCCCGAGCGCGCCGACGACGTCTACAACTCCGCGGCCGTGCTCGCCGACGGGGAGGTCGTGGCCGTCTACCGCAAGATGTACCTGCCCAACTACGGCGTGTTCGACGAGCAGCGCTACTTCCAGTCCGGCTCAGAGGCGGGCATCTTCGAGCTGAACGGCGTCCCGATCGGGGTCACGATCTGCGAGGACATCTGGGAGCCCGGTCCGCCGGCGATGACGGAGGCGCTGGCCGGGGCACAGCTGATCGTGAATCTGTCCGCCTCGCCCTACCGCGCCGGCTATGGCCGCGGCCGGGAGCGCATGCTGGTGCAGCGCGCGGTGGACAACCTGGCCTCCGTCGTGTTCGTGAACACCGTGGGCGGCCAGGACGAGCTGGTGTTCGACGGCCACAGCCTGGCGGTGGACCAGGACGGGCGCATCCTCGCTCGCTGCCCGCAGTTCGACGAGGCGCTCACGCTCTGCACGATCGACCCGCGCGAGGTCTCGTCGGCGCGGCTGCGCGACACGCGCCACCGGGCCAACGTGCGCCGGCAGCGCCGTGCCGCGCCGATCGCGGAGCCGCCGGTCGTCCATCTTGCGAGCCTCGCTGTCGCTGGCGACGGCGACACGGTCGGCGGCTCAACCGCTCCCCTGCTCGACCCCGAGGCTGAGGTCTACGCCGCGCTCCGCACGGGCCTGCGCGACTACGTGGACAAGAACGGCTTCGAGCGTGTGGTCCTGGCCCTCTCGGGCGGGATCGATTCGGCGCTCGTGGCCCTCGTGGCCGCCGACGCCCTCGGTCCGCAGCGGGTCACGTGCGTCTCGATGCCCTCGCCCTTCTCGAGCGAGGGCACGCGCAGCGACGCCCGGGCGACCGCGGAGCGGCTCGGCGTCGACTTCATGGAGATCCCGATCGAGGACGCCATGAAGGCCTACGACGCCATGCTCGCCGACGCCTTCGCCGGCCGCGAGCCCGACATCGCGGAGGAGAACGTGCAGGCGCGCATCCGCGGGAACGTGGTCATGGCGCTGTCCAACAAGTTCGGGTGGCTCGTGCTCACCACCGGCAACAAGTCGGAGCTTTCGGTCGGCTACGCCACGCTCTACGGCGACATGGCGGGCGGCTTCGCCGTGATCAAGGACGTCTTCAAGGGGTGGGTCTATCGGCTCGTGCGCTGGCGCAACGAGCAGGCACAGACGGAGCTGGTGCCCTCCAGCGTGCTGGAGCGCCCGCCCTCGGCCGAGCTCCGCTACGAGCAGCGCGACCAGGACTCCCTTCCGCCCTACGACGTGCTCGACGCCATCCTCGCGGGGTACGTCGAGGAGGACCTCGACGCCGTCGAGCTGGTGCGACGCGGCCTGCCGCGTGAGGACGTGGAGCGCGTGATCCGCATGGTCGACCGCGCCGAGTACAAGCGCCGCCAGGCGCCGCCGGGAATCAAGATCTCGACGAAGGCGTTCGGGCGGGATCGGCGACTGCCGATCACCAACCGCCACGAGGTCCGCACCGAGCCCTCCGAACGGCGGCTACGAGCGCTCCGCTGATGGGCGCGGGAGCGGGCCTGCTGGCCCCGCATGCCGACGGGCGTGCGCGACTGGCCGCCTGGGCTTCGCTCGTGGTGCTGCCGGCCGCCGGGCTCGTGCTCCTGCTCGCGGCCCCGGGCACGGACGTGCACTGGGAGCACCACCCCTCCCACTTCTGGCTGGTCCTCGCCACCGCTCTCACGAGCGCGGCGCTCGCGCTGGCCACGAGCGGCATCGCGCTGCGACGCGCCGATGCGCGGCTGTTCCTCGTCTCGCTCGGCTTCCTGGCCGCGGCCGGCTTTCTCGCGGCACGCGATCGCCACTCCCGGCGTGCTGCTCGACCAGCCCAACCAGGGGTTCGTGGTCGCGACCCCGGTCGGTCTGCTGTTCGTGGCCCTGTCCGCCCTGCCGCTCCCGCCCGAGCGCGCCCAGGCGGTCATCCGCCGTGCCCAGGTCCTGCGGGCCGCCCTGCTCGCCCTGATGGTGATCTGGGGCGTCGCCTCGCTCGCCTCCGTTCCGCCGCTCGACGACTCCACGCCGGTCGAACGCGCCTCCGGCGTGCTGGTCGTCACCGCCATCGCGGGGCTCGTGCTCTACGCCCTCGCCGGGTGGCGCTACGTGTCGATGGCGCTGCGGTCCGGCTCGGCGATCCTGCTGCCCGTGGCGAGCGCATGCGTGCTGCTCGCGGAGGCGATGGCGGCGGTGGCGTTCGCCCGCAGCTGGCACGCCAGCTGGTGGGAGTGGCACCTGCTGATGCTGGCGGCATTCGGGGCGATCGCCTACAGCGCGCGGCGCGAGGAGTCGGAGGAGCGCTTCCGCGACCTCTACCTCGACGAGACCGCTGCGGGCAAGCGCGACGTGAGCGTGCTGTTCGCCGACCTCGAGGGCTTCACCCGCTTCGCCGAGGGACGTGATCCACGCGAGGTCTCGGAGATGCTCAACACCTACCTCCAGGTGGCCATTCCGCCGATCGTGCGGGAGCACGGCGGCGAGATCGACCGCCTGATCGGCGACGCGATCATGGCCACCTGGGGCACCCGCGGCGACCAGCCGGACCATGCTCAGCGAGCCGTCCGCGCGGCGGCGGAGCTGCAGCGAGAGACGAGTCGCATCGCGGACGCCCATCCGGGCTGGCCACGCTTCAGGGCGGCGGTGAACACCGGCGAGGCCCTGGTCGGCGTGCTCGGGGCCGAGAGCGGGCGCAGCTGCACGGTCATCGGGGACACCGTCAACGTCGCGGCGCGGCTCGAGGGGCGAGCGCCCGCGGGCGGCGTGGTGATCGGCGGCGAGACGCTGCGAGCGGTGCCGGGCCTGCGCGTGACGGGGCTCGGCGAGCTGTCGATCAAGGGAAAGGAGGAGCCGGTGGACGCCTACAGGCTCGAGATCGGGCTGGGCGCACCGCCCTGAGGTCCCGCCGGCTTGTCTGGGAGGGCTGCGGCAACGTCCGCGATCTGGGCGGGCTGATGACGCGCGAGGGTCGCGAGACGCGCTGGGGCGCGGTCGTGCGGGCCGACGCCGTGGACCGCCTCACCGGATCGGGTTGGGCGGCGCTCGAGGCCCACGGAGTGCGCACCGTCCTCGACCTCCGCAACGACGACGAGGTGACGCCGGACCGGGCTCCCCGGCCCGCCAGCCTCCGCACCGTGCGACTCCCGCTCGACGGGGTCGCGCACACGGATTTCTGGGAGCACTGGGCGAGCGGGCCGCAGTTCGCAACGCCGCTCTACTACGGGCCCCACCTCGAGCGCTTTCCGGAGCGGAGCGCGCGCGTGATCGCCGCCATCGCCCACGCGCAGTCCGGCGGGGTGCTCGTGCACTGCGTCGGAGGAAACGACCGCACCGGGCAGATCGCGATGCTGCTGCTGGCGCTCGCCGGAGTCGCGCCGGAGGACATCGCCGCCGACTACGCGCTGAGCGCCGAGCGCATACGTCACGCCGAGCTCGTCCTCTCCACGCTCCGTGCCCTCGACGTCGAGGCCCGGCTCCGCGCCGGCGGGCTGACCGACGCCGACCTGGCCGCGCTTCGCGACCGCTTGCTCAGGCCGCCCGCGGCGGCCGCACCGCCAGCACGACCCGCGAGATAGCGCAGAGGTTGCCCTCGTCGTCCGTGAAGTCCACGTCCCACACCCACGACGTCCGCCCCCGGTGGCGCGGTGTGCCCTCGGCGTGGACGTGGCCGTTCGTCACGGGCCGCAGGAAGGTGCTGTGGTTCGACTGGCCCATCGCCAGGTCGCCGCTCTCACTCACGGCCAGCGCGGTGGTCCACGAGACCAGCGTCTCCGCCAGGGCGGCATAGGCGCCGCCGTGCACCAGGCCCATCGGCTGCTGCACCCGCCCCTCGACCGCGAAGCGAGCCCGGCAGCGCTCCGGGGTGGTCTCGAGCAGCTCGAAGCCGAGCACCTCGTCGAGCGTTCCGGGGGCTGGAAAATTACGGAACCTCGGGTCCGTCACGGCGGGCACACTACAGTTCGGCTGGCCTGGGGCAGCCGGCCCTGCCGGCGGCTCGGGGCAACGAATAGATATGGCCACGTTCGATCAGCTCACTGACGAGCAGCGGGCGATCGTCGAGCTCGTGCTGCGACAGGGCAAGAGCTACGACGAGCTCTCCGACATGCTCGGCATGCCCGAAGCACGGGTGCGCGAGCTCGCGCGCGACGCCCTCGTGGACCTTACGCCGGTCAGCGCACGCGGCGTCGAGGAGGACTGGCGCGGGCAGCTCGCCGACTACGTGCTCGGCCAGCAGGCGGGCCCCGAGGCCACAGCCACCCGAGGCCACCTGCGCCGCTCCGAGGGGGCGCGCAGCTGGACGCGATCGCTGCTCGACTCGCTCGAGCAGCTCTACCCGAACGGCGACATGCCCGCCATACCCGAGGGCGAGCGCGGGTCGCGCAGGGCGACGGCCGCGCGCGCCGACGGGCGGTCCGAGTTCGGTCGGCGCCGGCTGCTGGCCGCCGCTGGTGCGGCTCTCGTGCTGGTCCTCGTGGCCGTGCTGCTCTGGCCGGTCGGCGTGCTCACGGGCGACGACGGCGACGGTGGCGGCAGCGCCGACGCCGAGTCCCCGCAGGCCGAGGACGGCGCGCCGATCGACACCGAGACCCAGGGCACGGCGGTCATCGGCCGTCAGCAGGGCAGGACGCAGATGCTGGTCACCGTGGCGGGCCTGGAGCCGACCACGCAGAACAGGGCGTACCAGGTGTGGCTCTACAACTCGAACAAGGACCGCCGGTCGCTCGGCGCGGCCGCCACCGACCAGCAGGGCAACCTTCAGGCCGGAGCCCAGCTGCCGGCCAACTACAAGCGCTACCGCTTCATCGACCTCACGTCGGTGGCCGTGAAGGGAAGCGGTGACAACCAGTCGTTCGAGGACGGCCCCTCCGTCCTGCGCGGCCTGATCGAGCTGGCGGACGACCCCGTCAGCCAGGGCAAGGGGAAGAACCGCATCACGGTGCTGGCGCAGATCCCGCTGTCCCCGCTGCCCGAGTCCGGCGGCTAGCCACCGCCGCAGGTAGGCATGCGAGAGGTCACTCCGCGAGCTTCCCTGCCCCGGTCGGAGGCCGCGACCTTCGCGGCCTGTCTGGGCACGATCCTCGAGCTCCCGCTCGACGAGGTGCCCCTGCCCGAGGCCGGCGAGGATGTGGCCGGCTGGCGTATCTCGCGCTGGCTCGGCGGGCTTGGCCTCGGCCTCGTTCCCCTGGCCGACGCGGCCTCGTTCTCATGGGCGGGTCCCTGGATCGGTTGGGTCCGCCCCGCCGCCGGCGACGGACGGCGCGCGGTCGTGATGTACGGGGTGCCCTCGGGGGTCGCCTGGGACCCGTCGTCAGCGACGGAGGTCGACGGCTGGCAGCTCGAGGGCGGATTCGTGCTCGCCGCCCTCGACATCGCTCTCGCCCGCCCGCCGCGGCCGGAGGCGCCAGTATCCGCCGGCGCCGTGGAGGCGATCTTCGTGGCTCCCGACGCCGGCGCACCGGCGCGCGCGCTCGCGGAGGCACGCGCGCTCGCCGGCGGGGGCCTCGACGGCGATCGCCACGCGACGGGCAAGGGCACGTTTCCCTCAGGGCTGCCCGGCAGCGCCCTGACGCTGATCGAGGCCGAGGTGTGCGAGTCGTTCGTGCCGCCGCTCGAGGCGGACGAGCACCGCCGCAACCTCGTCACCCGCGGCATCGACCTCAACGCGCTCGTGGGCCACGACTTCGTGATCGGGGCGGTTCGCTGTCGCGGGATGCGCCTCTGCGAGCCGTGCACGGTGGTGGACCGCTACGCATCGCGGCCGATCCTGCGGGAGCTGGTGCACCGAGGCGGCCTGCGCGCCGACATCCTCGAGGGCGGCGTGGTGTGCGTGGGAGACCCGATCCAGGCGGCCTGATCCCGATGCGCTCTTTCGACCCGCGGGCGGTGGGCACCCTCGAGTGCCGCGCCTGGGAGACCTACTACCGCCGCAAGTGGGTGGCCTTCCTGATCGCTTCGCTCCGCCTGGTCAGGGCGTCCTTCAGGATGAACAGGGTGCGAACGCTGGTCGGCGCATGGCTCGTGCTGAGGGCGAACCAGAAGTGGGCGCCGCCCGAGGACAACGACCCCCACGCTGCGCGTGTGCTGATGGCGCGCTTCTACCAGCTGGTCCGGGCGAGCGAGTCGGCGCGCTTCGACCCGATGCGAGCTGCCCAGCTCGAGGTCGAGTGGTGGCGCGTGCACCGCGAGCACCAGCGCGACGGGCGCCGCGGCTCGGCCGAGGACCTGGTGGTGGCGCTCCGCGACCTCTACGCCTACATCTACGGCGCGGATCCCGCGCAGGTACGCCAGGCGGCGGAGCTCCGGGCCGAGGCGATGGACGTGTCGGACCGCTGGGTGGCGGCGGGCCGCGATCCACAGGACCCGCTGCTCGCCGAGGAGCGTTCGCTCCTGGTCCGCTCCCACGCAGCGCTGCTGGCCGCGGTCTACCGCTGAGCGCCGGTCACCACGATCTCCAGCTCGGTCTCGATGTCGATCGAGCCGCCGATGCTGCGGGCCACGGGGCAGCCGCGCTGGTGGGCGGCATGCGCCCGCTCGGCCACCTCGCGCCTGTCGGCGGGGACGGGCAGGCGGTACCGCACCCGGATCCGCTTGATCACGAGCACGCCGTCCTCGTCCTTGATCTCGCCCCAGGCGTCGACCTCGTAGCTGTCCCGCCGAACCTCGATGTGACGCGCCTCCAGCGCGCCCGCGAGCGTGCCCGCCAGTCAGCCGGCAGCGGCCGCCACGACGTAGTCGAGCGTGGTTGGCTGGGGTGGAAATTGATCGGGTGCGACGCCGTAGTGGTCGGCCACCTCGGAGTGCACGCCGAAGCGGACCGGTTCGTCGGCCGCGGGAAGGTAGGCGAGCCGCTCCGGCCCACCGATGCGCTCGATGCGGACGTGCGAGATGTATGCGGATTCAGCCATCGCCGCAGGCGTACCCGGGGCGGCCGCCGCCTATAGCGACGCTACGGGAGCAGCTTCCCGGGGTTCATGATGCCCGCGGGGTCGAGGCGCGCCTTGGCCGCCCGGATCAGCTCCAGGCCGAGCTCCCCCACCTCGGCGCGCATCCAGGGGACGTGGTCGCGCCCCACGGCGTGGTGGTGCGTGATCGTGCCGCCGCTGGTCACGATGGCCTCGCTGGCCGCCGTCTTCGCCGCCCGCCACTGCTCGAGCGCCGGGCCGGGCTCGCCGTCGCCCTCCTGACGGGCCAGGAACGTGAAGTACAGCGACGCCCCGGACGGATACAGGTGCGACACGTGACACATCACGAGCGGCGGCGTGCCGCGGCTCGACAGGGAGTCGCGCAGGGCGCCGGCCACCGCCCCGTAGAGGGCCGGCAGGCCGGCCCACGTGCCGGCCGTCTCGAGCGTCTCCGCAAGCACGCCGCGGTCGAGCAGCTCGTCGCGCAGGTAGGGGCCCGCGTAGCGCGCGCGTAGCCAGGCCTCCCCGGGCCGGCGGCCGAGGCGCAGGCCGCCGCCGGCGCGAAGCTGCGCGCCCGTGCGCAGGCGCCGACGCTCCACCTCCTCCTCGTCACCCTCGAAGCCGACGATCACGAGGCAGCCACCCTCGTGCCCGCGCATGCGCAGGTAGGCCCGGCCCGCGCGCTCCAGGGCGCTTCCACTGGACGCCAGGGCGAGGCTGAGGCGCGTCTCCTCCTCGTCCGAAAGGCGGGCAACGTCGGGTGAGGCGCCGGCCTGCTCCATCACGCGGAACGCCTCGCAGCCCTCAGCGAACGAACGGAACGACCAGCCCTCGTAGCGGCGCACGCGCGGCCGCGGGCGGACCCGCAGGGTGGCCTCGCAGATCACGCCGAGCACGCCCTCGGAGCCCACGATCAGCTCGCGCAGGTCGGGCCCTGCGGCGCTGGCGGGCAGCGGGCGGGCGGTCACATCCCCGGCCGGCGCCACGAGGCGCAACCCCTCGACCAGCTCGTCGACCCGCCCGTAGCCCGTGGACGCCTGGCCCGCCGAGCGGGTTGCCACCCAGCCGCCCACGGTCGAGTATTCGAACGATTGCGGGAAGTGGCCGAGCGTCAGGCCACGCTCGGCGAGCTGACGCTCCGCCTCGGGCCCGAACAGGCCGGCCTCGAAGGTGGCGGTGAGCGACGCGTCGTCCAGCTCGACGATCCGGTCGAGCCGGCGCAGGTCGAGCGAGACCGCGGCGGCGAACCCGTCCGCGACGGGCTCCACGCCGCCCACGACGCTGGTGCCGCCACCGAAGGGGACCACCGCGATGCGAGCCTCCGCGCAGGCCGCGAGCAGAGCGCGCACCTCGGCTGCGGACCCCGGCAGAACCACGGCGTCCGGCGCGCTGGAGGCGTCGCCGGACCGCAGCCGCACGAGGTCGGCGTAGCCGCGCCCGGCGGCGTGCCCCACGCGCGTCTCCCGGTCGTCGCGGACCCAGTCGGCGCCCACGATCCCCGCCATCCGGTCGTGGGGGGAGCCGGCCAGGCGCGGCGAGGGCAGGCGCACCTCCTCCAGTGCGACGGGCGCGCGCCGCGCCCCGGGGTCGGCGCCGAGCTCGTCGCGCAGCATCCCGAGCGCCGGCTCCGGAAGCGGTACCTCGTGACCGTCCTCGCCCCAGCCCCACCAGCGCATCGTCACGAGCTCGCTTCGTACTGGTCGCGCAGGCCCTCGAGCGCTCCCTCCACCTGCCTGAGGCCCGCCCGGCGCAGCTGGAGCGGCGCCAGGCGAGCCCAGCCGCGCGGCTTCTGGTCGAGCGCGATGGCCACGCGCGTGCCGCCCTCCTCCGGCGCGAGCTCCACCGTGGTCACCGCCTCGGCCAGGATCCGCTCGAAGGGCGACTCGTCCACCTCCTGGCGCCACACCAGGCGGCTGAAGGGCTCGGCCGCGACCCGGGTGTAGTCCGCCCGCACGGCCTTGCCCCGCGGCGAGCCAAGGACCGTGGTCCATGCCTCGCTCGTGGCCTCCTCCACGCGCGTGACCCCGGGCCACCAGGCCGGGAGGCGGCCCGGGTCGCTGACCAGCCTCCAGACATCCTCCGGCGCTGCGGGGACCACCGTCTCCCGTCGCACGATCACTCGGACTCGGAGTCGTACACGACGAGCGCGTGGACGTCGTAGTCCGCGAGCCGCTCACGCCCGTGCAGGAAAGCCAGCTCGATCACGAACGCGCATCCTGCCACGACGCCGCCCGCCTGCTCCACCAGACCGCACAGCGCCGCCGCCGTGCCGCCCGTGGCGAGCAGGTCGTCGTGCACGAGCACGCGCGCGCCGCCCCGGACCGCGTCGGCGTGCACCTCGAGTGCATCGACCCCGTACTCGAGCTGGTACTCGACGGAGGCGGTCTCGCGCGGCAGCTTGCCGGGCTTGCGGGCCAGGATGAACCCCGCTCCCACCGTCGCCGCGACGGCCCCGCCGAGCACGAACCCGCGTGCCTCGGCGGAGACCACGTAGTCGATCTCACGTGCCCTGGCGTAGTCCGCGAGCCCGTCGATCGCCCCGCGCAGCGCGACGGGCTCGAGGAACAGCGTCGTGATGTCGTAGAAGAGGATGCCGGGCTTCGGGAAATCCGGCACGCGGCCGATGTGGCGATCGAGGTCCAGCGTCAGCGCGCGAGCTTGCGCAGGTCGCGGATCAGCAGCAGGTGCTTGAGGTGAGAGGCGATCGCGGCCAGGTTCTCGAGGGCCTCCACCGCCTCCTTGCGCCGCTCGGGGTTGCGTGAGCGCAGGGCCGGGGCCAGGATCTGCTCGAGCAGGGCGGCCTCGCGGTCGGCCGAGGTGCGGAACACGCGGAGGTTGCGGCCGCCGACCCCGAAGCGCTTGAGCTCCGTGACGGCGCGGATGATCTCGCGCTCGGTGTCGTCGTACAGCTGCTCGCCGTCCCGCCGCTCGCCCTTGATCACGCCGTAGTCCTCGAGCTCCTTGACGAGCGCCTGGTCGGCTCCGGTGTCCTCCAGCACGTCCTCGAGCCGGTAGAGCGAGCCAGGGCCGCGCAGCGCCACGGTGGAGCGACGGACGGCGCGCGGCTCGGGGGCCGCCTGCGGAGTGTCGGTGTCCGCGCGGCCGGCTGCCAGCTCCTGGCGGATCACGCGCAGCGGCAGGAACTCGTCGCGCTGCAGGCGGAGGATCGTGCGCAGGCGATCCACGTCCGCCGGCGAGTACAGGCGATAGCCGCCGGGCGTGCGCCGCGGCGAGAGCAGCTTCTGATCCTCCAGGTAGCGCACCTTGGAGATCGAGATGTCGGGGAACTCGCGCTCCAGCTGCTTCACGACCGCGCCGATCGTGAGCGCCTTCTCCTTGCGCGGTGGTGGGCCCCCGGCGACTTCCGTGCTCATCGTTCGTCCAGGTAGGTCAGCTTGTACTTCCCGACCTGCAGCTCGTCGCCGTTCTGCAGCCGGTGCGACTCGATCCGGCGCCGGTTCACATACGTGCCGTTGAGCGAGCCCAGGTCGTCGATGTAGAGGCCGTCGCGCCGGCTCACGAGCAGGGCGTGGTTGCGCGAGACGGTCACGTCGTCGAGGAAGATCTCCGCCTCGGGGCTGCGGCCGATCGTCATGCGCTCGCCCGCGATCGTGAACGCCTCGCCTGAGCGCCCGCCGCCCGAGCGGATCACGAGCGTGGCACCCTCGTGGGTCACCTCCTCGAGGTCGACGGGACGGAGCTCCCCGCTCTCGTCCACCTGGTAGACCTCCGTGGTGTCGCCGGGCTTGCCGGCGTCGGCCTCGCCGAGAAAGGCGCCGCACTTCTGGCAGTAGTTCGCGCCCTCCGCGTTGATGAATCCGCACTCCGGGCAGTGCACGGAGCCGGCCCTACTCGATGTCGTCGTCGGAGGGGATGCCCTTGCCGGCGAGGATGTCGGTCAGCTGCTGCACGTCCGCGCCGCTGATCACGGTCTCCCCTTCCTCGTGCTTCTTGCGGAGCCGGTTGACCAGCTCCGCTCGCAGGATGTCGATCTTTCCGTGCAGGATCCGGCGGCGGTACGAGACCTCCTGCTCCTCCTCCGTGAGCTGCCGGATGAGGTCCTTCAGCTCCTGGTCGGACAGCGCGCCAAGGTCGGGAAACGAGTCCATGCGCCGACTATAGCCCATGCTCAAGTAGAGGTTGAGCCTTCACGCAGGGCACGAAGGCCATCTTGCAGGTACAGGGCGGTTGCCGCGAGGGTCAAGCCGAGCCCGAGATACAGGAGGGCGTCGGCGATCCATGTCTCCCAGATCATCGCCACCCCGAACGCCGCCATCACGGGCCACACGGCCCAGCGGCCGAGCATGTTGAGGTTGAGATCCAGCCCGCGGCGCAGCGCGACCTGGGTGAGCAGGAGCATGAAGGCCTCGCGGGCGGCGAGCACGAGCAGCGCCCAGCGGGGAAGCAGCTCGAACTCCCAGGCCACGATCGCGCCCGAGATCACGAGCAGGCGGTCGGTCAGAGGGTCGAGCAGGGCGCCGAGACGGCTGTACTGGCCGGTCACGCGCGCCGCCATGCCATCCAGGTAGTCGCTCGCCGCGATGAAGGCGAACAGGACCGTGGCCGTGGTGTCACGTCCGTCGTCCGACTCAAGCGCGAGCACGAGGAACACCGGCACGAGCGCGATCCGAGCGAACCCGATGGCGTTCGGGATCGTCCACGGATGCAGCGCCTCACCGCGTCGCGTGCCGGGAGGCGGGCCGCCCGACCGGTCGAGGCCGACGAGCCGGCGGAAGGTGAGCCGTCCGCGCGCACCCGGCCGAGCGGGGTGCTTACGGCAAGGTGATCCGCGCGCACCCGGCCGAGCCGGGCGCTTGCGGCCTAAGGGAGGCTTGCCCAAAGGTCCGCCGCCGCCTCGGCCGCGCCCTCGAGCGGAAGCGAGCGCTGCTCCTGGCCGCGGCGGACCTGCACGTCCACCTCGCCGGCCTCGAGGCCGCGCCTCCCGATCGTCAGGCGCAGCGGGCAGCCCAAGAGCTCGGCGTCGGCGAACTTCTCCCCGGCGCTGCCGTCGCGGTCGTCGTAGAGCACGTCGAGGCCCAGCTCGCGCAGTGAGTCGTAGAGCCCGTCCGCGACCGCCCGGGCCTCCTCGCCCTCC
>Ga0126306_10000329_pt1 | contig 20692 bp, 14 predicted proteins | sample Plot27_FD_92592 | JGI IMG/M metagenome (GOLD analysis project Ga0126306, IMG submission 92592) | Serpentine soil microbial communities from UC McLaughlin Reserve, CA, USA - Plot27 | ecosystem: Environmental > Terrestrial > Soil > Grasslands | place: USA: UC McLaughlin Reserve, Lake County... | reverse complement strand
GGGCGTTCTGCTCGGTCAGCGCGAACCGCGGACTGGCCGCCTGGGCCCGCTCGGCGAACAGCCGCACCGCCTCGACCTCGGTGAGCGCGGCCAGGTCCCGGGGGAGCCGCCCGGGGTCGGGGACCTGGAGCGGCGGGACCGGATACTCCTGCTCGCCACGGAGCGACAGCACGACCCGGGAGGTGACCAGCGTCCGCAGCTTCGGCGCGGCCGTGAGGAGCTCCTCGATCACCGGGCCCGCCTCGGCGACCTGCTCGAAGTTGTCGACCACCTGGAGGAGCTCACGGTGGCGGAGATGGTCCTTGACCCCGTCGAGGATCGGGCGCTCGGGCGACTCCGGGACCCCCAGCGCGTTGGCCACCGCCGCCAGGACCAGCGCCGGGTCGGTCACCGGGGACAGGTCGACGAAGCAGGAGCCGTCCCGGTACTGGGGGAGCAGGTCGGTGGCCACCCGGAGGGCCAGCCGGGACTTCCCTGACCCCCCGGGCCCGGTCAGGGTGAGCAGGCGGGTACGGCCGAGCAGCCGCTCCACCTCGGCGATCTCCTCCTCCCGGCCCACGAACGAGGTGAGCTGCGGCGGCAGGTTGCTCGGCCTGGCGTCCGGCGTCCTGGGAGCCGGGAAGTCCGCGGGGAGCCCCTCGACGACCAGCTGGTGGAGCCGCTCCGGGCCCGCGATCCCGCGCAGGTGGTGCGCGCCCAGGTCGCGGAGGGAGGTGCTGGCCGGGAGGGCGTGCTGGACCAGCCCCCGGGTGGCGTCGGACAGGAGCACCTGCCCACCGTGGGCGGCGTCGGCGATCCGGGCCGCCCGGTGCACGTCGATGCCGGCGTAGTCGTCCCCGCCCAGGGCCCCCTCCCCGGTGTGGGCCCCCATCCGGACCCGCACCGGCGGGCCGGGCGACCAGTCGTGCGCGGCCAGGCCCCGCTGGGCCGCGGCGGCCGCTCCGACCGCCCCGGCCGGGCTGCGGAACACGGCGAAGAAGGCGTCCCCGTGGGTGCTGACCTCGATCCCGCCGCCGTCGGAGACGGCCCGCCGGATGATCGCCGCGTGCTCGTCCAGGACCGCCGGGTACCGGTCGCCAAGCTCCTGGAGGAGGCTGGTCGAGCCCTCGATGTCGGTGAACAGGAAGGTCACGGTCCCGGTCGGCAGGTCGGTCATCCGATGACTCTATGCTGCGGGTGCCCGATCGCGTACTCGACCTCGGGGAGGGTGACGTTGCTGCTGGAGCGCAAGAACGCCGTGATCTACGGAGGGGCCGGGTCGGTCGGTGCCGCCGTGGCCCGTGCCTTCGCCCGCGAGGGCGCGCGGGTCTTCCTCGCCGGCCGCACCCGCGCCACGCTCGACCTGGTGGCCGAGGAAATCTCCGGCTCCGGAGGGTCGGTCGAGACGGCGGAGGTCGACGCGCTCGACCAGCGGGCCGTGGACGAGCACGCCGACGCCGTGGCCGCCAGGGCCGGCGGCATCGACGTGTCCTTCAACGCCATCAGCCACGGCGACGTCCACGGCGTCCCCCTGCTCGAGCTGTCCCTGGAGGACTTCGCCCGCCCGATCACCGTCGCCATGCGGGCGCAGTTCCTGACCAGCAGGGCGGCCGCGCGCCACATGACCAGGCAGGGGTCGGGCGTGATCATGGCCATCACGGCCACCACCGCCCGCCCGGCCCTCCCCGAGATCGGCGGCACCGGCGTCACCTTCGACGCCATCGAGAGCCAGTGCCGCCAGTGGGCCCGCGAGCTGGGCCCCCACGGCGTCCGCGTCGTCTGGCTCCAGACGACCGGCCTCCCCGAGGCCCTCGCCGACGGGATCCATCCCGCCTACGGCGCCGGACCGGCCGACGGCATGACCCGCGCCGAGCTGATCGCCTGGATGCGGCGGAGCACCCAGCTGAACCGCCTGACGTCCCTGGCCGAGCTCGGCGACGTGGCCGCCTTCGTGGCCTCCGACCACGCCGCCGCCATGACCGCCACCGGCGTGAACCTCACCTGCGGCCACGTCCCGGCGAGGTAGCGTCAGGGAATGAGCTGGATCCAGCTGGCGGTGGAGGGCACGCCGTCCTGGTCGACCAGGAACAGCATGTACCAGCCGGGTGGGGCGAGGTTGGGGTTGGCCGGCACCGTCGCCTGCAGGGTGTCGCCGGCCCGCGAGGTGATGGGGAGGTCGACCAGCCGCTGGCCGCTGTCGAAGGAGTGGGTGGTGACGCCGTTCTTGACCAGCGACACCCAGCGGATGGCGCCGGCCTGCGGGGTGGTGATCGTCACCGTCTCGCCGTAGCCGGCGGTCGCCGGCGCGGCGGCGAGCTGGGGCCGTGGCCCGCGGAACAGGTAGGGCGGGCTGAACACCTCGAGCCGCATCTCCTCCTGCGGGTCGGGGGGTTCCCAGGCCACCTGGGAGCCACCCTCGGGGTTGCCGCCGGCGGCCACCACCCGGCCGTCAGCCAGCAGCAGGGCGGTGGAGTGGTACAGCCGCGGCACGGTCGCGGCGGCCATCAGGCTCCAGGTGTCGCTGGCCGGGTCGTAGATCTCGGCTTCGAGCCTGGCCAGCGGCTGGTCCTCCTGCTTGAGGGAGCCGCCACCCACGAACACGGTGCGGTCGGGCAGCAGGACCGCGTTGAGGTGCAGCCGCGGCAGCCCCATGGGCGCGGCGGCGAGGTAGCGGGGGTCGTCCGCGGTCAGGTCGACGACGCTGACCGCGTCGGTGGCGTCGGTCTGATCGGCCATGCCGACGGGGCCGCCGCCGCAGATCAGGACCTGCTGGGCCTGGGCCGGCGGCAGGAGCACGCTGGCCGACTGGTTGCGGGTGTCCGGGGCCAGCAGGTCGGGGACCGGTTTGGTGGGAACGGGATTTTTGGTCAGGTCGAAGATGCACGGCTGGACATCCAGCGGGTCGTCCATCCGCCCGCCGGAGAAGAACACCCGTCCGTCGGCCAGCAGGAACAGGTGGGCGTACAGCGGCAGGCCGGGGAAGCCGGCCGCGAATTGCTGGACCTGCCAGGTGTTGGTGGCGGCCGAGTAGGTCTCCAGCGCCTTGTTGAGGCCGGTTCCGAACTCATTCAGGCCGGTGGTGGCGAGAATCCTTCCGTCGCCGAGCGGGATCAGGGTCGGGTACCACCGCCCATGCTCCATCGGGGCCGCGAAGGACCACTGCTGGGTGGTGAAGTCGAACACCGCGACGTCCTTGCGGCCCTTGAACGGGCCGTAGTCCAGGGTGCCCCCGGCCGACAGCATGCGGCCGTCGGGCAGGAACCCGTCGCCGCCGCAGAACAAGTCGAAGGGACGCCCATCGGCGGTCCGCAGCGTCGGCGGGTGAGTGAAGTCGTTGCCGGGGGGATCCCAGACCACGCTGGTGAAGATGCCCTGGTCCTCGTCGCCGAACAGCGGGCTGTCGAACCGCACCCCGCTGCTCCCCGAGCCGGCGAAGAACAGCACCTTGCCATCAGGCAGCAACGCGGCATGCACCGCCAGGACCCCGGAGTGGAACGCCAGCAGCTCCCAGGCGCCGTCGCGGGCGGGATCGGGGTCGAGCTCCAGGAGCTGATACAGGCCGGCGTTCTTCTGCGCCGGGTTGTCGATCATGAAGGCGACCAGTTTGCGGGCGCCGCCGAGCTCGGTGGCGGCGAGGCCGCCGCCCTGGTTCTCGTGGGAGAACCAGTTCGGCACCCCCATCCACCGTCCCCAGCCGCCCTGCGGGTTCCCACCGGCATCAAGGTTCGTCCCGATCCGGTAGAAGGCCTGGTTCTGGCCGACGGCGTTGTCGACCTGGAAGACGGCCAGGTCGCGGCCGGCGCCGTCGCCGGAGGTGCTGACGGCGACCCCGCAGCCCTGGTTCTCCCAGGAGAACCAGTCCGGCACGCCAATCCATGGCGTCCAGCCGGTGACGGTTCCGTCGGCGGCCAGGCCATGGCCGATCCGGTACAGGCCGGCGTTCTTCTGCGCAGGGTTGTCGACCATGAGGACGATCAGGTCGCGCTGGCCCTGGCCGTCGGGCGGCGTCACCGTGACGGCGACACCCTGGTTCTGGTGGGAGAACCAGTCCGGGACCGGGATCCATGGTGTCCAACCGCCGGTGACGAGGCCGGCGGTGTCCAGGCCGCGGCCGATCCGGTACAGGCCCTGGTTCTTGCCCGCGGGGGCGTCGACCATCGCCACCACCAGATCCTGGCCGCCGTTGCCGCCCAGGTCGGCGAGGGCGATGCCGGCCCCCTGGTTCTGGTGGGAGAACCAGTCGGGGACCGGGATCCATGGTGTCCAACCGCCGGTGACGAGGCCGGCGGTGTCCAGGCCGCGGCCCACTCGGTACAGGCCCTGGTTCTTGCCGGCGGGGGCGTCGACCATCGCCACCACCAGATCCTGGCCGCCATCGCCGGCCAGACTTGCCACGGCGACCCCGCCGCCCTCGTTCTCCCATGAGAACCAGTCGGGCACGCCGATGAACTGGTTCGGCACCTTCACCTGCTTTCGCTGCGGTCGTTGTATCAGGTGAGAACGGTGGCGAACCGCAGGAAGTCACCGATGGTGACGATCGGGTCGCCGTTGGGAAGCCGGATGCCGAGCTCAGGGCTCCAGCCGCCCTCCTGGTTGAGGTAGGAGTCGGGGTCGGCGCGGAACTGGCCGATGAGCGTCTCGCACACCAGGCGGCTGCCCAGCTCGCCCAGCGAGTTGCCGTTGGCGCGGACCTCCGCCTCCTTCAGCAGGTAGTACCAGAGGGGCGTGCGGTCCAGGAACCCGCCATCGCGCAGGGCGTCGTTGACCACCGGGTTGTTGTCCTGCTGGAGCTCCCTGGAGCTCAGCACGGGCACGCCCATCGCCTCGGCCACGGCCTGGCCGGTCGGCATGGCCAGCAGGTAGCCGCGCAGCAGGTTGCTGGTGGCCAGGCGCTTGAGGATCTGCCTGACCTCCGGGGGCAGGCTCGGGTCGTTGCCCCGGTTGGTCAGGTCCCGCAGCGGCGGGGTCAGGCGGGTCTCGATCTTGCGGGCGAACTGGTCGGGGAAGCGGGCTCCCTTGTCGACCATCCGGTTCCACTCGATGATCCAGTTGAACGGCAGGACGTCGGTGTCGCCCCCGAACGGCCGGGCGGCGTTGCCGGTGAACAGGAACAGCAGGAAGAACGAGGCGTTGGGGGCGACGTTGGCGCCACGGCCGAAGTTGCGGTTGTAGTCGTACACCGCCCTGACCATGCTGTGGCCGAACCGGTAGCCGGCGACCGAGAACTCCAGGGGCATGTACACCTCGCCGTCGCGGGGCTCGTAGTGCTTGTTGCCGCCCAGCAGGACCTTGTCGGCCACCCCGGACAGGGTCACGGTCTTGAGGTAGTCGTGGACCACCAGCCACTGGTACTGCCAGCGGACCAGCTGCCGGGCCCGGTCGAACACCCCGGCGTCGCCGCCGTAGGTGTCGGGCTCGTTGGCCTGGACCCAGTCGACGGTGGCGTTGTGGAAGCGCAGGAAGGCCAGGTGGAACTGGGCGATGATGAGGTTCTCGTCGTTGCGGTCGTCGCCGATCAGGGCCTTCTTGTCGACCCGCGGCAGGTCACGCTCCAGGTCGTCGTCGGGTGGGATCCGGACGCCGCCGATGGGCCGGTCGGGGTCGTTGCTCTCGGCGGCGGCGGTGCCCACCTTGAGCTTGATCCCGTCGTAGAGGTGGGCCGCCTCGGTGGGGGACTGGCTGTCGAAGGTCGGGCCGTCGCCGTACACCGAGTCCAGGTTCAGCGCCGGGTGGCGCAGGTTGCGCAGCTGCTCGGCGACCACGGCCGGCTGCAGTGGGGTCAGGTTGGGACGGGTGATGTCGCTGAGCTCGGAGTCGCGGTCGGTGTTGGCGGTGATGTCATGGTCGATGAACTGGCCCCAGTAGGTGTACACGGGCGGGATGGTGGAGTTGGCCAGTGGCTGCAGCGGGTCGGCCGCCGGCGGGGGATCCTCGACCATGGCCGACCCCAGCGCCTTCAGGGCCGCCACCACCGCCGCCGGGTTGTCGTTGGGCAGGTGCTTGCCGGGGAACTGGGCGGCCAGCTCGGGGAACAGGTAGTCGAACGGGGTGGTGTTGTCGACGACCTCGGCCTCCGACACCTCCAGGGTGGTGATGCCTTCGTGGGTCGCGGCCAGTCGGGCCGCCTCCGGCGAGTCGTCGGCAAGGACATGCCCGCCATGGCTGATCCCGGTCAGGACACGTCCGGCAGCTGGCTTGCGATCAAGCCGCATCTGATCCTCCCCTGTCTGGCGCCGCCGTTACCTGGCGGACGCGTTGGCACCTATGAAGGTCGGGGCTGGCACGAGCGATCTACCGTCGGGATAGGCACGAGCGGGCTCGCAACGATGTGCCGGATTGCTTCCTCAAACCCGAACGTAACATGACGCTGCCCGCAACTCTAGATGCAATCCGCATACCGACCGTATCGGTCAGCGGCTCGCCGGTCACCGACGGGTGGCGCCGAGGGCGGCACCGACGGCGGCGGCCACGCGGCCGTCGGCCAGGTACTCCTCGATCGAGTGGGCCCGGTCCTTCGGGTTGTTGGTGATCACCTCGGACAGGCGGTCGCCCCAGTCGTCGCGCAGCGGGCAGCCGATGGCCACCGCGTCCGCCGGGCACCAGGCGTTCAGCCAGTCCCTGACCCGGTCGGGCCGCTGCGGTCCACCGGTCAGCAGGCGCTTGGACACGGTGTCCATGCCGAGCGGGCTGCCGGCGGTCACCAGCTGCACCATCTCGACCTGGGCGGGGAGGCGGGTTAATAGATCTATCGCGACCACGGTGCCGAGGCTGTGGCTGACCAGCACCACCCTCCCCGAGGTGGGGACGCTCTGGAGGACGGTGTCCAGGACCAGCCGGCGGATGTCATCGCGGTCGAGGTAGGCGGCCACGTCCCGGAACACGGCCGCGATCAGCACCTCGTCCAGGCCGCTCCGGTTGGCCAGCCAGCTCAGCTGCTTCTGCAGCTTGCCGACCAGGCCGCCGAGGAACTCGTCCTCGGTCCCCGTCCCGGGCGGCAGGCCGGCCTGCTCGGCCGCCTCCTCGAGCAGCGACGCGTACACCGACCGGGTGGAGGCATCCCGGGGGGCCAGGGCCTCGGCCGGATCGAGCTCGGCGTCCAGCGGGTCCAGGGCAAGGGCTTCGCGGGCGGCCAGGGAGTCGGCGAAGGCGTCGCCGTAGAACGGGAACCAGACGTCGGCGGCGTCGACCGCGGGCAGCCCGGCCAAGGCCAGTCCCTTGGCCAGCCCGGCCGTCCACTTGCCCCGGAGCAGCTGTGGGTCCTTGCCCTGCTGGCTGCGCCCGTGCAGGAACACCAGCTGGGTGTCGCCGTCGAACGGGGCCCGTCGGCCGGCCAGACCGGCGCGGCCGGCGGCGGCGGCGGGCGCGGCTTCCGGCCGGGTCGGCGTCTCGACCAGGACCCCGTCCGCCGGTGCCCCGGGCGCCGCGGCGGCCACCGGTTCGGCCGACAGGGCATGCGGGCCGAGCTCGGCCAACATCGCTCGTTCAGGGTCGCTCAGCTGGCGACCGGCCAGGTGCCGCAGGAGCACGCTCACCCGAGCGCCCTCGTTGGCGATCCAGTCGATGGCGTCGTCGCCGTCCTGGGGCCGCCAGCGGGTCCCGTCGCGCTTGAGCCAGTTCCCCTGCTCGTCGGTGCGCGGCACGCCCGAGTGGTGCAGGGCGACGATCTCCCACTGGTCGTTGAACACCGGCGACCCCGAGTTGCCCGGCTCGGTGTCGGTCTCGTAGTGGAGGAACTCCTCCTGGACGGTCTGGAGGGAGTTGTTGCGGATCGCGATCTCCTTCAGCCGCCCCATCGGGTGGCCGACCACGTTGACCGGCTCGCCCATCGCGATCTTGCCCTGCTGGGCGATCAGCCGGTTCCAGCCGAACTCCTGGCCAGGGGCCCTGCCGTCCGGCCCGGCCTGGACCGCGACCAGCGTGTAGTCGAGATGCTCGTCGGTCAGGAACAGCGCCTGGGGGTCCAGCCGGTAGGTGGCGGCCGTCCCGGTGACGTCGTCCAGGTCGATCTCCCAGTTGAACTCGGCCGCCGCCTGCTCGGCCGTGACCACGTCGGGCAGGACGTGGTTGTTGGTCAGCAGCAGCCGCTGGCCGACCAGCGACCCCGTCCCCGCCGGCACCAGCCGCCCCCGCCGGTCATAGGAGATCCGCGCCACCGTCCGGGCCGCCCGGGCCCCCCTGGTCAGGAAGTTGACCGCCTGCAGGTCGTTGGTGGCGTCGATGATCCGCTCCAGCAGCACGTGCGGCTCCAGCGGTTCGCCGGGGCTGATCGCCGCCACCAGCGCCTCGGGCTGCAGCTGTCCGGCCTGGGCCAGGCGGGCGGCCCGGGCCCGGACCCGCTCGGGCGTGTCGACGACCTGGCTCCCCTCGGCCTTCTGCCGCCGCTTCAGCTCCTTGCGGTCCCTCGCCATCTGGCGATACCGCTCAGCCGCCGCCGCTGTCTGCTGCCGCCGGTCCATCGCCGACCCCCTCAGGACGTGGTCACTGACCCCCGACAATGACCGTCCCGTGTACGCGGGGCTGTGCCACCGGTCACCGCGACCCTGTGATAGCGATCACCGAAGGCAGGATCGGTTGTTCCGCGGAACGCCGAGGGCCGCCCATTGAGCACTGAGGGCTGGGCGGGCGGTGTGGCGGGGGATCCCTCGATGGCATGCAGGCGCTGCTCAACGCAGCTGTCGTGGGCAGGGAAGGGTAGTCATCCGGGCGACAAATTCGACCGGAGTTACTCGTCGCGTACGCGCGGGTCGAGCACGGCGTAAAGGAGGTCGGCGACCAGATTGAACAGCACGGACGAAGCAGCTACTCACCATCAGGCAGGCCAGCACGATATTCATGTCCGATGTCTGGACCCCTTGAACGAACAGTTCCCCCATGCCGTGCCAGGAGAACACCTGCTCGACCACGATGACACCGCCAAGGATTCCAGCGGCGTCGATGGCCATGACCGTCACCAGTGGCGCCAGCGAGGTCCGGAGGGCATGCAGCACAGTCACTCGCCGTCGCGCTAGCCCCTTGGCCTTCGCCATCCGCAGGTAGTCGCTGCCCAGGACCTCCAGCATGGCGGCCCGCTGGAAGCGCGACCAGCTGGCATAGTAGGTCAGCGCAATCGCCAACGTCGGCAGGAACAGATGGCCGGCATAGTCGGCCAGCCGATGACCGAGCGGTCCAGTCAGGTTCGGCGATTCGGCCCCGACAACGAACACCCACTGGCGGCCAAGGAGCTGGTTCAGCCGGATGGCCCCGAACTCCTTCAGAACTGCCGCTAGCCAGAAGGTTGGCACGGACAAGAACAGGAAGCCGGCGAACGTGAGCAGGTAGTCGCTGGGCGTGTACTGGCGTACGGCCGACAGCACGCCAGATCCGACGGCCAACAGGGCCGCCAGGACAATGGCCAGCAGCACCATCCGCAAGGTGGTGGCCATCCGCCGGACGAGCAGCGGTTGAACCTCCAGCCCGGTGATCGATTGGCCCATGTCACCCCGGACGAAATGGCGCATCCACTGCCAGTAGCGTTCGGGGAGCGAACGGTCCAGCTGCAGCTGATGTCGGCGCGCCTCGATGACGTGAGCCGGTACCGGTGGGGTGCGGCTCCTCAGTTCGCCTAGCGGATCCCCCGGAGTTCGCGACCATTGCGAAGACCAGCATCGACGACAGCCAGCAGGACCGGGATCGATGCCAGGAGGCGACGGATAGTGAAGCTCGCCATGTCAACTCCCAGCGCGGGCCTCTCAGAAGGTACGACCACGTCACCCAGCATTACGAAGACAAACTAGCCCTATAGGCCAGTTGCGTCAGTGACGTTGGTCACATCTCGATAGTCCCTTGCTACGGCGTCCTGTCCTTCGGCCCAGCGGCGATTCGGAGGCAGATGCCTACAACGGTCCGCCGGGCTGTCTCGAGGTTGCATTGCCCCGTACTGCGGCGACGCCAACTCCACGTCGCCACAGCCACGATTCGGCTCAGCTGGCCTATTCCCCGTCGCCAATCTCTTCCAGCACCCCGATCGAGGTTGGCGCGAACGACAGTCACATCTGGCTGATCGGGCCCGTAGGTTGCCTCGTAGATGGCCAGCGCCTGCTCAGGGTGCGCCTTGGCCCCGATCAGGTCCCCCGCGGTCCCAGAGCACGTTCGCGATCTCGGTGCGGACGCCACCGACGTCGGGGTGGTGGGCCCGTGGGCAGCCTCCAGGATGCTGAGAGACCGCTCGAGCTCCCTCCGCGCCCCGGCCTGGTCGCCAGTCGGAACCACCAGCTCCCGAACCACCCGCCCCGAAACCGGTCGGCCGGGCCATGCCCACCACCGACCCGCCCATGGATTGACCCTCGGCGAGAGGAGGCACACCCATGCCGCTGGCGAGGTACGGGGTTCTGGCCGGGCGGGTGGTCGACCGGCGGGCCGAGGGCGGAACCGACACGCCCCACTACCAGATCCAGGTCGATGGTGGCGGTGTCGACTTCCGGGTCGCGGTCAACGTCCTGTCCAAGCAGCATCCCTCGGAGCTGCTGTACCTGGCCGGTGAGTCCTTCCAGCATCCCGTCGTGCAGGAGCTGGCCACCCGGCCGGACGGGTTCACCCCGCTGCCGAGCACGCCGGGCGGGCTGGCCCTGGACTTCATCCGGGCCAACCTGTTCGACCGGACGAAGCTGCGAGCCGTCCCGGCGACGGCCCCCGGGCCCGACAACGACCTGGCCGACAAGCTCGACCACTTCGTGGCGCGGGCCGCGGCCGACCCGGCGGCGAGGGTCTACGCCTTCGGCCAGCGGTGGGGGCCCGAACAGGGCACACGCGACAAGGTGTTCGGGTTCGCACCCGGCAACGGGATCCACGACATCCACATGAACCAGGGCAACAGCCAGCAGTTCCGCCGTGACGACGGGGTCTGGCAGGACGGCGGCCTGTTGCTCCACTACCCGGCCCAGCAGCCGAAGCCGAGACCGTCACCGTCGTCAACGCCAGCTCCGGGGACATCGACCCGGCTGGCTGGTCGATCCTCGACCGCGAGAAGCGGCGGCTGATCCTCGGCGCCGGGACCTTGCCGGCGGGAGACGCCCTCCGGATCCGCCTCGGCCCGCCGGTCGCACTCGGCAACAGCGGCGGGCTGATCACCTCCTCAGCCCGGACGGCTTGAAGGTCGACGGCGTCGCCTACACCAAGGCCCAGGCCGCCACCCAAGGACGAAGCCTGATCTTCTAGCGCGCCTTGTGCTCCACCCCCGTCTCCCGCTCGACCCGGTCGATCGCGGCCAGGTCAGCCTGGCAGCCGAGGGTCTCGAAGGTGGACCGGGCGCGCTCCAGGTGCCCGGCTCGGTCGAGCCCGAGCGGGGCGCGCTCCCCGACGGCGAGATGACGGCCGAGCTCGTCGTGGGCACGCGCCAGCTCATACGGCATGGCGAGCCGCTCGGCCTCCCTGATGGCCCGCGCCCAGGCCCGACGGGCGGCGCCGTGCCGGCCGTCGAGCCACCGCGACCAGCCGAGGCAGGTGAGCGCTCTGGGGTGGGCCACCGGCACGGTCCGGGCGTAGCGGCGCAGCCGGCGCAGCCCCGTTGCCATGGTCGCGCGCAGCTCGGCCATGGCGAGGCCGGGGACGCCCTGCTCGGCCAGGGCGAGGCAGACCTCGGGGATGCCGGCGTGGGCCTCCAGGGTGTACACGGCGAACGAGGACTGCCTGCCGGCAAGGTCGGCGGCGGCGCGGGTCGCCCGCCAGGCGTCGGCCGGCCGGCCGGCCGCGAGGTGGAAGCGGGCCTCGAGGATGCGGGCGCGGACCACGTCGATCCTGGACACGCCCGCCGCCTGGAGCGGCCTGGCCTCCTCGAGCCAGCCGGCGATCGCCGGGTCGGCCGGGTCGGTGCGGAGCCGCGACTCGGTCAGCACGAGCAGCCCCCAGAGGTGCACCATCGGGTCGCGGCGCTCGCGGCCCGCCGCCCTGGCGTCGGCGCCCATTGCCGCCGCCTCGTCGAACCGGCCGGTCAGGTAGCGCGCGATCCCACCGAGCAGCACCGCCTGGTCGGCCAGGCGCTGCAGCCCGGCGTCGGCGCCGGCCGCCAAGGCCCTGCCCAGCCCCGCATCGAGTGGCGCCCAGTGGCCGACCGCGAGCCAGACCAGCGAGCCGACGACCTGGGTCCAGAGGACCGTGACCGGGTCGCCGGTCCGCTCCGCGGCGATGACCGCGGCCCGGACGTGACGGTCGGCGAGCCGGTGCAACCCGGCGGTGCCGACCGTCATCCCGAGGCCCGCCTGGCTTCTCGCCACGAGGTCGAGCCGTCCGGAGCGCTCGGCCTGGTTGAGCCCCCAGAGGGCGATCGGGACCATCGGCAGCGGCTCCTCGAGCATGTAGTACGTCTCGTCGAGCTGCCAGCAGACCGCGGCCCGCTCCTGGGCCCGGGCGCGCCGGTCCTCCTGTCGCTCGACGGGGGCGCCCGGTCCCAGGCGCCGGAGCCGCCGCTGCAGCCACTGGCTCGCCAGCACCTCCAGCCAGCCGGGCGTTGAGGCCGGCACCGGGCTGTCGAGCAGCGACAGCGTGCGCTCGAGGTGCTCGCGGGCGGGACCCATCTCGCCGAGCTGGATGCAGGCCTCACCGAGCAGGCGGTGCCAGCGGGCCCGCTCCAGGACCGGGAGCGGCTCGCGGGCGAGCGCGGCGGTCAGGACCGCCCGGGCCTCGCGGAACCAGCCCTTGCGGCGGTACAGCGGGCACAGCCGGCCGAGGTGGGCGTCGAGCCGGGCCGGGTCGGCGTGCGCCACCAGCCAGTCGGTGGCGGCGCGGAGGTTCTCGACCTCGGCATCGAGGTCGAGCCCGCCACCGGCCGGCCCCTCGGCGGGGCCGGGCAGGAGCGCGGCGTAGTGCGCGGCGTGGCGCGCACGCGTGGCCCGCTCGTCGGCGGGGTCGTCGGCCAGGCGCTCGGCGGCGTACTGGCGCAGCAGCTCGTGCATGCCGTAGCGGCCGGCCTCACCGACCTCGACCAGCGAGTGGTCGACCAGCGCGGCCAGCAGGGGCAGGCTCGCGCCGGCCACGGCGGCGGCCGCCTCCAGGTCGAAGCCTCCCCGCTGCACCGACAGGCGGGCCAGCACCCGCCGTTCGTCCTCGGTGAGCAGCCGCCAGGACCAGTCGATCACCGAGCGCAGGCTCTGGTGGCGCCGCTCGACGTCGGGCGCGGTGGTGCTTAACAGATCCAGGCCGCCGGCGAGCCGGTCGGCGATCGCCGCGGGCGTCGCCGAGCGCACCCAGCGCGCGGCCAGCTCGACGGCGAGCGGCACGCCGGCCAGCAGGCGGCAGACGCGCCACCTCCCGGCGGTCCGCGCCCTCCCGGAAGCCGGGCCGGACCAGCCGGGCGCGCTCCTGGAAGAGCTGGACCGCCTCGTGGCGGTCCGGGTCGGGGTCGCCCTCGGGCGGGTAGGGCAGCCCGGGCACCTCGACCAGCCACTCCGCTCCGAGGCCGAGGCGCCGCCTGGAGGTGGCCAGCACCTGCACGCCCGGCCCCCGTCGCAGCACCTCGGCGAGCACCTCCACCGCGTCCCTGAGCTGCTCCAGGTTGTCGAGCACGAGCAGCAGCTGGCTGCCGGCGAGGTGGTCGGCGAGCAGCTCGAGTGGGTCGCGGGGGACCGCCAGCGACACCCCGAGCGCACCGGCCAGCTTGGCGATCATCAGGTCGGCGGCCTCCTCCGGCCTGCCCGGGACGGTCCCGACGAACGACACGAACACACCGCCGTCGTGGTGGCGGCCTCGCCGGGTCGCCGCGATCTCCACCGCCAGGCGGGTCTTGCCGATGCCCCCCGGGCCGACCAGGGTCACCAGGCGGCAGGCGGGGTCGTCGAGCAGCTCGTGCAGCCGGGCCAGCTCCGGCCCGCGGCCGAGGAGCGCGCCGAGCGGCCGCGGCATCCCCCCATCCGGCTCGGCCGCCGGGCGCCCCCCGCCGGCTCGCGGCTGGTCGAGCCCGGCGAACCCGCCCGCCAGGGCGACCTCGTCGCGCAGGGCGAGCGTGGCCGGTGACGGCTCGACCCCGACCTCCTCGCGCAGCACGTAGCGGCAGGTCTCGAACTGGGCGAGCGCCGCCCCGCGCTGGCCGCCCGTTGCCAGGAACCACATGAGCGCCCGGTGGGCCTCCTCGTGCAGCGGCTCGAGCTCGAGCAGGCGCCGCGCCACATCGATCCCGGTCGCGGGGTCCGCCCGGTCCCGCGCGCGCTGGATCGCCCGGTCCATCAGGCGAGCATGGCCGTCCGGCTGGTGGCGCGCCGCGCGAGCACCCACTCCTCGAACAGGGGGGCGCCGGGAACCTCCCAGCCCTGGAGGAACTCCCCCCGGCAGAGGCGGACCGCCTCCAGCAGCTCGTCGTCGGCTCCGCCCGCGCCGGCCAGGCGCGCCACCTCGAGCGCGTCCACCCACACCGGCCGGGTCGGGTCGAGCGCCACCTTCTCGCGCGTCACCTCGAGCTGCTCGGGCAGCGCGCGGCGCACCTTGGTGAGGACCAGGCGGAGGTTGGCTCGAGCGGCCTGCTCGGGCAGGTCGCTCCAGAGCAGACCGGCCAGGGCCGATCGCGAGTGCGCGGCGCCGGTCACCGCGAGGTAGACGAGCAGCGCCGTCGCCTTGGCCGAAGCCAGCTCGACCGGTTGACGCGCATCCAGGGTCAGCTCGGTCCCACCGAGCACACGGACGCGAAGCTCCTGCTCCATGGTCGCCTCCGCCGTCGCCCGAACGACCTTAGCGCGAAACACGTCCCGAACACGATGGGGAAATGGTCGGTACACGGTGGCTGGCTACGGTCTGCGGTGAAGAGCCTGGATCGACGAGAGGAGCCACCATGACCGGCACACACACGTGGCGCAGCGACCTTCCCGCGGTGGAGGTCGGCGGCGGCACCACCGTCCCCGCGTTCGCGCTGGAGCGGGCGGCCGAGCTCGACGAGAAGCCGGCGCTGGTCGACGGGGCCACCGGCCGGACGCTCGGCTACCGGCAGCTCGCGGCCGGGGTGGAGCGGGTCGCGGCCGGCCTGGCCGCTCGCGGCTTCGACAAGGGCGAGGTGCTCGCCCTGGCCAGCCCCAACCTGCCCGAGTACGCGCTGGCCGCGTACGGCGCCATGGCCGCCGGCGGCGTCGTCACCGGCGCCAACCCGCTGCTCACGACCGGGGAGCTCGCCGACCAGCTGGCCGACGCCGGCGCCCGCCTGCTCGTCACCGTCCCGCCCTTCGCCGAGCGGGCGCTCGCGGCGGCCGGGAAGGCGGGCGTCGAGGAGGTGCTCGTCTTCGGCGAGGCCGACGGCGCGACCCCGTTCCGTGAGCTGGTCGCCCACGGGCACCCGCCGGTGAACGTGGCCGTCGACCCGGCCCGCGACCTCGCCGCCCTGCCGTACTCGAGCGGCACCACCGGCCTGCCCAAGGGGGTGGAGCTGACGCACGCCAGCCTGGTCACCAGCGCGCGCCAGAGCCAGGCGGCCATGGGCGTGCGCGAGGACGACGTGGTGCTCGCGGTCCTGCCGTTCTTCCACGTCATGGGACTCAACCTGATCCTGCCCTGCGGTCTGCGGGCCGGGGCCAGCGTGGTCACCCTGGCGCGCTTCGACCTGGAGGGCTTCCTCGAGACCATCCAGGAGCGCCGGGTGACCTTCACCATCGTGGTCCCGCCGATCGCGCTCGCCCTGGCCAACCACCCGCTGGTCGACCGCTACGACCTGTCGTCGCTCCGGCTGGTCGGCTGCGGGGGAGCCCCGCTGGGCGCCGACGTCGAGCGGCGCTGCGCCGAGCGGCTCGGCTGCGAGGTCGTCCAGGGGTTCGGCATGAGCGAGGCCAGCGCGACCATCACGATCAGCCCGCTGGAGGCGCCGCGGCCCGGGTCGGTCGGCCGCCTGCTGCCGAACACCGAGGCGCGCATCGTCGACCCGGAGACCGGCGGCGACCTCGGCGCCGGCCGGGCGGGGGAGTTGTGGGTGCGCGGTCCGCAGACCATGCGCGGCTACCGCGACCGGCCGGAGGCCACCGCCCGGACCCTTGACGCCGAAGGCTGGCTGCGCAGCGGTGACCTCTGCCACTTCGACGAGGACGGCTACCTGTACGTGGTCGACCGGCTCAAGGAGCTGATCAAGGACAAGGGCCATCAGGTGGCCCCGGCCGAGCTGGAGCACCTGCTGCTCGCCCACCCCGCCGTCGCCGATGCGGCCGTGGTCCCGCGCCCCGACCCCGAGGCCGGCGAGATCCCGGTCGCCCACGTGGTGCTGGGTGGCGAGGCAACCGCCGCCGAGCTGCTGTCCTGGGTGGCCGAGCGGGTGGCGCCCTACAAGCGGGTTCGCGCCGTCCAGCTGACCGACCAGATCCCCCGGGCACCGTCGGGCAAGCTGCTCCGGCGCGTGCTCGTCGAGGCCGAGCGCGCCCGGCGCGGCCGGGAGGGGTGAGCCGCCATGCCAGCCGCGAACCGCCAGACGGTCGAGCTGTCCGGCTACCCCGACCTGGTCGTCATCTACCTGGGCATGCGGGTCAACCGGCCCCGCGGCCTGCGCACCCTGGCCTGGATCGGCCCACGGATCAGGCGGTCCGTCCTCGAGCGGCCGGACGGGCTGCTGCTGCACGAGGACCTCATCTTCTCGGTGTTCCCGCCGCATCTCGGGATGCGCCAGTACTGGCGCGACTTCGACGCGATGGAGCGCTGGGCGCGCTCGTTGCCGCACAAGCAGTGGTAGCAGCGCTTCGTGCGCGACACCGGCGGCACCGGCTTCTGGCACGAGACCTACCTCATGCGCGGCGCCATGGAGGCCATCTACGACGACGTCGACCGGCCGCTGGGCCTCATGCGGGTGGCGCCCCTGCAGCCGGCCCGAGGCCGGAGCCACGCGGCGCGGACCCGCGCCGGCCTGGGAGGCGACACCGCGGGCGTGTCACCAGGGTGACGTCCGGCTCGCCGAGCCCATCGGACCGTAGCCGAGTACCTCCAGCACGCTGTGGACCTCGGTCGCCACGACCTCCCGGGCCTCGCCGAGGTAGGCGCGGGTGTCGACGACCGACGGGTTGTCGTCGAGGCAGGTGCGCACGGCGGCGGTGAACGCCCTGCTGAGGCGCGTCGCCATGTTCACCTTGGTGATCCCCGCGGCGACCGCTCGCGTCAGGTCCGCGTCGGACACGCCGGAGGAGCCGTGCAGGACGAGCGGCACGTCGACGTGGGTGCCGAGCTGCCGGATGAGCTCGAAGTCCAGCGCGGCGTCCTGGGTGAGCATGGCGTGCGAGGTGCCGACGGCAACGGCGAGGGCATCGACCCTGGTCGCCCCGACGAAGCTCGCCGCCTCCTCCGGATCGGTGCGTGCCCCCGGCGCATGCACGCCGTCCTTGCCGCCGACCTCTCCCAGTTCCGCTTCCACCCAGACGCCGCGGGCGTGGCATCGGGCGGCAACCTCGGCCGTGGCGGCGACGTTCTCCGCATAGGGAAGGCTCGACCCATCGAACATCACCGAGGTGAAGCCGAGCCGCACCGCCTCCTGCACCAGCTCCGGCGACCCGGCATGGTCGAGCTGGACCGCCACGGGCACGGCCGCCTGCCGGGCGATCGACAGGGTCGCCAGGGCGACCGGCTCGAGCCCGCCGTGGTAGCGAACCGTGTTCTCGCTGACCTGGAGGATCACCGGGGCGTCGGCCCGTTCGGCACCGGCCACGATGGCCTGCCCGAGCTCGAGCTGGACCACGTTGAAGGCGCCGACACCGCGACGGTCGCGTGCCGCCGGGGTGAGGATGTCAGCGGTCGGGGCCAGGGTCATGCCGCTCCTCCACGAGTATCTGGGGGACGAGCCTGAGGTAGTCGCGCAGGTCGACGCTCCCGGCCGTCGCCTGGAGCACGGCCGCCGCCGACAGCGCGACGGCGTCGCGCAGCCGATCGGGCCATGGCGCGCCGGCGACGGCTCCGGCGACGAGTGCCGCCGCGGCGGCGTCGCCGGAGCCGGTGGGGTTGCCGACGATGCGGGTCGGCGGCGCCGCCCGCCAGGATCCCTCCGGGGTGAACGCGGTCATCCCGGCCGCGCCGAGCGACACCACGACGGCCTTCGCGCCGCGGCGTCTGAGCGCGGTGGCGGCCGATGCGACGTCGGAGCAGTCGGTCGTCTGGAGGAGCTCGCTCGAGTTCGGCTTCACGATGTCGGCCCCGGCGGCGGCCGCCTGGAGGAGGGCCTCACCGACGGTGTCGACCAGGACCGTGACCCGGTGTGCCGCGGCCAGACGCACGAGCCGGGCGCAGGCGTCGTCGCGAGCGCCGGGCGGCAGGCTTCCGGAGACGACCAGCGCCGCCGCCTCCGGAAGCCTCGCGGCCAGCCTCGCTTCGAGGTCGTTCCAGCTGGATGCGGGAACGGGAGGGCCCGCCTCGTTGAACAGGGTCGCCTCTCCGTTGCTGGCGTCCACCACCGCGATGGATCGTCTCGTCGGTCCCTGGACCGCGACGAGCTCGTGGGCAAGCCCCCCGCGGGCGAGATCGGCCATGACGGCGCCGGCGGCCGCGCCGCCGACGAACCCGAAGACGATGGTGTCGTGGCCCAGCGCGTGGAGGGCTCTCGCGACGTTGACGCCCTTGCCACCTGCCCGTTCCTCGACCCTCCGCACGCGATGGCTCGAACCCGGGGTGAGCCGGCCGACCCGGTAGGTGATGTCGAGCGCGACGTTGGGCGTGACGGTGAGGATCATGCCGTGCCCGCCTGCTCGAGCGTCTCCCAGGCCAGCAGGGCGGCGCCGAGCAGGCCGGCCTCGTCCTGGAGGGCGGCGGGCACCAGCCGCGGCCGCCGGACCATGCCGAGGTGGCCATCCAGGGCCTGGCGGATCGGCTCGAACAGCACGCTGCCCGATCGGGCCAGTCCGCCGCCCAGGAGGATCGCCTGTGGCGCGAGGACCACGGAGGTCCAGGCCAGCGCCAGCGCCAGCGCCTCGGTGGCATCGGTCCAGACCCGCCGTGCGGCCGCGTCGCCGGCGGCCAGCCGCTCGGCGACGTCCCGGGCACCGGACACCGGTCGCCCGGAGACGGCCGCGTAGCGGCGGGCGATCGCGGCGGCCGACGCGACCGCCTCCACGCATCCGCGCCCCCCGCAGGTGCACGGCTCCCCGTGACCCACGTCGACGTGCCCGATCTCACCGGCATGGCCGCCGCCTGTGAGCGGCCTTCCCTGCACGATGATCCCGGCGGAGACGCCCGTGCCGATTGGGACGAAGACCAGGTCCTCGAGGCCTCGGCCGGCGCCCAGGCGCCACTCCGCGAGCGTGCCGGCCCGGACGTCGTGGCCGAAGCCGACCGGCAACCCGGTCGCCTCCTCGATCCGGGAGCGGACGGGCACGTTCCGCCAGCCGACGTTCTCCGAATGGACCGCCACCCCACGCCGCTCGTCGACGATGCCGGTGACCGCCAGCCCGACCGCGCGGACGCCGCCGTCCCGTGGCGCCGCTGCCGTGAGCTCCTCGACCGAGGCCAGGATCGCGGTCAGGATCTCCTCGGGCCCGCGGTCGCGGGCCGGCGTGGGCCGGCGAAGCCGGGACCTGACCGTGCTGTCGCGGTCGACCACCGCCCCCTTGATCGTCGTTCCACCGACGTCGAGGGCCGCGACGTAGGCGGTCGGGGACAGGGTGACCGCCTAGCCTGGTCGGGAGGGGAGGATCACCGATCGGCTGAGGTTGCGGGGCCGGTCCGGGTCGAGCCCCTTGGCCGTGGCCAGGGCGACGGCCAGCCGCTGCACCTTCACGAGCTCCGTCATCGGGTCGCCCGTCGGGGTCAGCACGAGCGCCCCCGTCGCCGCGACCTCCTCCGGGAGCGTCGCCGGCGGAGGGGCGAGGAACCACACCGCGCTCCGGGCGTCGGTGACGCTGATCGGGCCGTGCCGGTACTCCATGGCCGGATAGGCCTCGGCCCAGGCCGAGCAGGCCTCTCGCAGCTTGAGCGCCGCCTCGTTCGCGAGCCCAACGGTCCAGCCGGTGCCAAGGAACGTGAACTGTGTCCGCTCGAGCAGGCCGGGAGGCAGCTCGGCCACCACCGCTTCGTCGGCCTGGGCGATGACGGGCCCGAGGTCCTGACCCAGGGCCGCCCGGAGCAGGGCGAGGGTGGTGGTGGCGAACCGGGTCTGCACCACCGACCGCTCGTCGGCGAAGTCGAGCACGATCGTCTGGTCGGCGGCACCGACGACGGCGGACCCGGGGTCGCCGGTGACCACCAGCGTCGGCTGCCGTCCCCGCATCGCATCGAGCAGGGTGAGGACCTCGGTCGTGGTCCCCGACCGGGTGATGGCGAGGAGCCGGTCGTAGCGGCGGCCACGAGGGAACTCGGAGGCGGCGAAGGCGTCGGTCTCGCCCTGGCCCGCGGACTCCCGGAGCGACGCGTAGGCCTGGGCCATGAACCAGGACGTCCCGCAGCCCGCGACCGCGACCCGTTCACCTTCCCGGGGAAGCAGGCCCTTGGACTCCGCGGCCACCTCGACGGCACGCCTCCAGCAGTCCGGTTGCGAGCTGAGCTCGGCATGGATGAACGGCTCCGGAGCCATGGCTACTTGAGGGTGCCGCTGGTCAGGCCGGCCTGGACCTGCCGGTAGAACAGCAGGTAGACGACCACGACGGGAACCATCGCGATGGTCAGGGCGGCGAACAGGGCGCCCCAGTCACCCTCGTAGCGCTGGCTGGCCAGCAGGGTGGCGATGCCCTGGGCGAGCACCGGCTTCTCGGGGGACAGGAACTGCGGGAGGACGAACTGGTTGAACTGGCCGATCACGTTGAAGATGCCGATG
>Ga0126306_10000328_pt1 | contig 20716 bp, 19 predicted proteins | sample Plot27_FD_92592 | JGI IMG/M metagenome (GOLD analysis project Ga0126306, IMG submission 92592) | Serpentine soil microbial communities from UC McLaughlin Reserve, CA, USA - Plot27 | ecosystem: Environmental > Terrestrial > Soil > Grasslands | place: USA: UC McLaughlin Reserve, Lake County... | reverse complement strand
CCGTCGAAGAGCAGCTCGAAGCGCCGCCGATCGAGGACACGGGCGTGGCTGGCCAGGAAGCTGCGCGCGGCAGTCAGATGATTGCCGATCGCCCGATCTTTGCAGAGCTCGGGGTCGAGTCTTGGCGATTCCGGCCATGGCGACGTGGTTCCGTCCGGCCGGAGGCGGGCGAACCGTCGCGTTAAGTTAGGGAACATGGGTGACGGTCGGCATTCACCGCTGAACTTGAATTCGCTGCTGGCGGCGGCCGAAGCGGCCCCACCGGTCGCGGCGATCGATGTGCTTGCCGCCGAGCTGGCGGATGCGATCGGTGCGCGCGAGGTCAGCTTCCTGATCGCCGACTTCAGTGGGCGGGCGCTGATCCGGCTGGGCCACTCAGGCGGAAAGGGGGCGCTGCGGTTGAAGGAGGAGACTGCGGAGCGGGTGCCGTTGGTTGGGACGCCGCACGGGCGGGCGTTGGCCGCCCAGGCCGTTGAGGTGATCGTCGAGGATGGCGGCGCTCGGCTGTTCGCGCCGGTGACCAGCCGCGGCGAGGCGGTCGGTGTTCTGGAGTTGGGGCTGGACGACTTCCCGGCTGAGCAGACGGTGGCCGATGTTGCTCTGGCGGCGCACTTCTTGGCTTACGTGGTCATTGCGAACCGTCGATATACCGATCTCTTCGAGTGGGGACAGCGCTCCGTCCCCTTGTCGTTGGCGGCGGAGATCCAGCATCGACTGCTGCCCGGTGCCTTTACGTGCGAGGCCGGGCAGTTCACTCTCGCCGCCTGGCTACAACCGGCGGGTGAGATCGGTGGTGACACGTTCGACTTTTCGCTGGAGCGAGACGCGTTGCATTTGTCGATGACCGACGCGATGGGTCACACGATGGATGCCGCTCTGTTGGCCACCGTGTTGGTCGGGGGTCTACGAAACGCCCGCCGGCGCGGGGTGGAGCTGGCCGAGCAGGCGCGGCTGGCGAATGATGCGTTGGCCGAGCAGGCGGGCGACGGCCAGTTCGTTACCGGCCTGCTCGTGCGGATTGACCTGGCGAGTGCGACGGCGAGCATCGTCAACGCCGGCCATCCCCCGCCGCTTCGGCTTCGGGGCGGCCAGTGCGAACAGGTTCGCTTGGAGGCCGATCGCCCGTTCGGACTGGTGCCCGGCCCCGCCTATCGGGTGCAAGCGCTGCCATTGGAGGTGGGCGACCGGCTGATGTTCGTCACCGACGGGATGCTGGAACGCGACGCCGCGCGGATGAACATCGCCGCCATCTTGATCGCGAGCATGAATATGCACGCCCGCGAGGCGGTGCAGCACCTCACCCAGGTGGTCCTCGAGGCAAGCGGCGGCCAGCTGCGCGACGACGCCACGGCGCTGTGTCTCGATTGGCATGGCGGCCCGCCCCGCGACCGCGACGCCACCTCGGGAGCAGACCGTGAAGGGCGGCTCCATCAAGCAGCGTCGGGCTGAACACGCAGGAGACGCCAATGCTTGCGCCTACGTCGAGTGGCGCCCCCGGAGCGGGCCGAAGGCGCAGGAAAGCCGGCCCAAAAAGGCGGCTACCATCGGTAGCTCACCGAGCGCTCGCTCGGGGGATGGGGGTTGGGAATGGCAGAGGTTGTGAAGTGCCCCGCCTGCCGTGAGGCGACCGAGGTTCCGAGTTGTGCGTCCTGCGGCGCCGAACTCCCGATTGGTGCGATTGATCCGATGCGTGACCCCGGCGCGACGGATCGCGAACAGGGCGCGAGTGATCGCGACCAGACAGCGAGTGATCAGGATCAGACGTGGTCGGATCACGACCAGACTGCGAGTGAGCGCGATCAACGAAGCGCGGATGAGGATCAGCACGCTGCCGACGATGACTTCGCAGCCGGTGGCGACGCGATCACCTACCACCGAAGCGCTCTGGCGCGGGAGCGGGCCGGTCGGGACCGTGACGCCGTGTCGGTGGTGCGCTCCGAGAGTGCCGCGGCAAGGCTGGGAACGGCGGCGGATCGTGATCGGGCTGCGGAGCTTCGTGATCGTGGCGCCGCGGGTCGTGACGCGCTAGCTCGTCTGCACGATCTGCAGGACGACGAGGACGCGACTCGGGAGGACATTCTTCTGCGGGCCGAGCGCGACCGGGCACGGGCGGCCGCCGATCGCGCCAAGGCAGCCGACGACCGGGAACGGGCGGCCGCCGACCGGGATGACGCAGCCCGTGAACGCGCCGAGGCGCTCCGTGAGCGCACCAAATCTGCAGACAACTTGAAGCTCGCGACAACGGACGAGCTGACGGGCGCGCGGACGCGCAGGCTCGGTCTTGAGGAAATGTCGCGTGAGCTCGAGCGTGCGCACCGCACGGGCGCCAGCCTCGTGCTTGCATTCGTCGACGTCGACGGCCTCAAAGCGGTCAACGACAGTCAGGGTCATCTGGCAGGCGACACGCTGCTGCGGCTCCTCGGCCAGACCCTTCGTACGCATGTCCGTCCCTACGACGTGATTGTGCGCTACGGAGGCGACGAGCTGCTCTGCGCAATGCCGAACCTCAACTCGCGCGAGGCCAGGGCACGGTTCGAGAAGATCGCGGCAGCACTGGCAGCGGCCGACTCGAACTACTCCGTCACATTCGGTCTTGCCGAGGCCGAGCCCGACGACAGTCTTCAAGGACTGATCGCCCGCGCCGACGCCGACTTTCTCCAAGCGCGACACTCACGCTCGAACAACTGACCCGATCCCAGGAGGTCGACTCCCGCCTTCTGACCGCACGTTCCTAGACTTCCGGCGTAGCCATCTGCGCCCAGTGCGGGTACGAGGGCAAAGTCGTGACCAACGCCGTTCTCCGTGAAGCGATAGGCGAAGAAGAAGTCCTCGGGCTCAGCGACCAGGGTCGTGGTAGCGCGACTCTGATCTCCTTGGAGACGCTGAAGGTGATCTCGATGAAGTCACTCAGATCCGCTTTGCGATCGGCGCTACAGACCTGGCAGAAGAAGAAGAGAGACGATATGAGGTCGGCGCCCCCCAGCGAGTCAGGCTGACCAGCGCGGCACAAGCCCGGACTACGGGCTACTCGTTAGGCGAAGGCGCCGGCGCCCGATTCGAGCGCGGAACTCGCGTAATCACCCAAGCGGTTGACGTTGAAACGCCGACCAAGGGACGTTAGAACACGCGTCATGGACAGCTATGAGTTCTTCCTCGTCCTCCACGTTATTGCCGTCATCGTCTGGCTCGGCGCAGGCTTCACGATGGACCTGCTCTTCCTGCGCGCCGCGTCGATGAGGAATCCGGCTGAGCTAGGGAAGACCGGCGAGCTGCAGGAGTGGCTCGTGCCGCGGGTGTTCATCCCCGCGAGTGTCTTGGTGTTCGTCCTCGGCGTGCTTCTCCTCTGGGACGGCCCGTGGTCGTTCGGCGACCTCTGGATCCTGATCGGGCTCGCCGGCTGGATCGTCTCGTTCGGGGTTGGATTTCTCTTCGTGAGACCCGAAGGGGAGAAGATGAAGGAGGTCGTCGCGCAGTACGGGCCCACGAGCGCCGAGGTGGAGCGTCGCGCGCGCCGCCTCGGTGTCGTCTCGCGCGTGCAGCTCCTCGCGCTCTTCCTCGTTGTCGTGGACATGGTGCTGAAGCCGACGAGCGACGACCCGTGGACGCTCGTCGTCCTGGCCGCGATTCTCTTCGCGGCCGCGCTGGTCGGCGGCGCGTCGCTGCGAAGGCCGCTCGCCGGGACAGTCCCCGTCGCCGAGCCGTAGCCGAACACTCACGTCCCAATCGTCAAACGCTTCCTCCCGGGCTCCACACGAGCATTCGGCGAAGCTCACCAGCACGGGCGCGCGCTGATCGAGGAGGCGGTCACGTCGAGAGGGCGGGGAGGCGTCGCCCCTCCGACGAGCATTCGATCAGCGTCGCGAGCCGCCGGGCGCGCGTCTCCGGGCGTTTGGCGCTGAGCACCCAGAACGTCGCCAGGCCGCGATACGAACGGGATTGGGCCGCGAACCACTCCCACCCGAGGCATTCGCACGAAACGCCGCCTCCTGCTCGGCGTCGAACGCCGCCTCGTGTCTCCGCTCGTACGAAAGCGTCCCCGATGGGTCTTCGCGGCGCGCGGCGAATGCGGCCTCTCCGGCCGGAGTCATGCGCCCGTGCGCCCGCAGCTCGGCGACCTTGGCGACGTTGAGAGCGCTCCAGTTGCTGTTCCGCCGGCGAGGACTGAGCCGCTGCCGGAAACGATGCTCGTCGATTCGCTGGCGCTTGCCGTCGATCCAGCCGAAGCAGAGCGCTTCGTCGACCACTTCCGACCAGGTCAGCGACCGTCGGCCGGATCCCTTCTTGTAGTGCCCAATCCACTGCTCCGACGCCGTCGCGTGGTGCTCCTCCAGCCAGGCGCGAAGCTCGCCGGGCGTCTCGAAGAAGATCGCCTCCTCGCCCACTCCCCCGATCATGCATCAGGACGAAAGTGACCTGCCGAAGTCTGACCGGCTGCGCGATCGGCACGATGTCGAGGACCGGCCACCAGCTTCGACATACCCGTGAATGCACCGACTTGGGTGCCGAAGCAAGGAGGGTTAGACGATGAAGTACATGCTGCTGATGAACTATGCACCGGGAGGCCCGCGCATAAGCGAGTGGGCGCCCGAGGACATCAAGGCGTCGGGCGCGCACATGGGCGCGATCCACGAGGAGCTCGCCGCGAGCGGCGAATTCGTCGGCGCGGAAGGGCTGTCCGGCCCGGAGGCAGCGAAGATCGTGACGCACGACGGCGTCGGCGCACCGGTGGTGACGGACGGGCCGTTCCCGGAGTCGAAGGAGTTTCTCGCCGGCTATTGGCTCGTCGACGTCGAGTCGGAGGAGCGGGCGATCGAGATCGCGGCAAAAACCTCGGCGGCACCCGGTCCCGGCGGCAAGCCCACGGCGCGGGAGATCCAGGTGCGGCCGGTGATGGGCGCGTCCGACACGGAGCTGTGACGGCGACGTCGAGCATCGAGGGCCTGCTGCGCGAACTGGCGCCGCAGGTCGTCGGGGCCGTCGCCCGTCGGTACGGCGACATCGCCGACTCGGAGGACGCCGTCCAGGAGGCGCTGCTGGCAGCCGCGAGGCAGTGGCCGGCCGAAGGTGTGCCCGACAACCCGCCGGGGTGGCTGATCGCGGTCGCGGCGCGGCGGATGATCGACCGGGTGCGCTACGAGGAGGCCCGCCGGCGGCGGGAGGTCGTCGCGGCGTCGCGCGAGCCGGCCGACGCACCGCCGCCGGTGCCGGATCGCGACGACTCGCTGACGCTGCTCATCCTCTGCTGCCATCCCGCGCTGACGCCCGCATCGGCGATCCCGCTGACGCTGCGCGCGGTCGGCGGCCTGACGACGGCGGAGGTCGCTCGCGCGTTTCTCGTGCCGGAGGCGACGATGGCGCAACGGATCAGCCGTGCGAAGCAGCGCATCAAGGCGTCGGGCGCGCCGTTCGCCATGCCGACCGCCGCCGAGTGGGCGGAGCGCCTGCGGTTGGTGCTGCACGTGCTCTACCTGATCTTCACCGAGGGGTACGCCGCGAGCAGCGGCGAGTGCGTCGCGCGCAGCGATCTGTCGGCGGAGGCGATCCGCCTGACGCGGCTGGTGCACGCGTCGCTGCCGGACGATCCGGAGGTGGCGGGGCTACTCGCGTTGATGCTGCTCAACGAGGCGCGCCGCCCCGCGCGGACGGGGCCGAATGGTGAGCTCGTGCCGCTCGCAGAGCAGGACCGCTCGCGGTGGGACCGGGTGCTGATCGCAGAGGGCGTGGCGCTGGTGTCTGCAGCGCTGCCGAAGGGGGCGGTCGGCGAATACCAATTGCAGGCGGCGATCGCCGCCGTGCACGACGAGGCGGAAACCGCCGACCAGACCGACTGGCCGCAGATCCTCGCCCTCTACGGGCTGCTGGAGCAGATGACCGGTAACCCGATGGTGACGCTCAACCGCGCCGTCGCGGCGGCGATGGTCGACGGGCCGGGGGCCGGCCTCGCACTGCTCGACGGCCTCGACGAGCAGCTGCCCGGCCACCACCGCCTCGACGCCGTGCGCGCGCACCTGCTGGAGATGGACAATGACCGGGAGGCGGCGATCGTGCACTACCAGACGGCGGCCGGGCGAACGACGAGCGTGGCCGAACGGCAGTACCTGCTGACGCGTGCGGCCCGTTTGACGGCCGCGAACCGCTGAATCACGCTGGAGGGCTGAACGGTCCCGGTCTCGGACAAAGCGCTACGGGCACGGAGTACAGTCCGGCCTCCGTCCTTCTCCTCGAGAGGGAGATCATGAGTGTCCCACGTGAGGGTGGTTGTGCCTGCGGAGCGGTTCGCTACCGGCTTACGTCCGATCCACTCTTCACACACTGCTGTCACTGCCTGAACTGCCAGCGGCAGACCGGAAGCGCCTTCGTCATCAACCTGCTGATCGAGGCCGACCGCCTGGAGCTGCTCGCACGGGCTCCGGAGCCGGTCGACGTGCCTCGCGACGACGGCAGCGCACAGCGGATCTTCCGCTGCCCGACCTGCCAGGTGGCGGTCTTCAGCGAGTACGGACACCCAGGCGTGCGGTTCGTCCGCGGCGGCACGCTCGACCAGCCCTCGAGCGTTGAGCCCGATGTCCACATCTTCACCAGGTCCAAGCTGCCCTGGATCACGCTCCCGGACACAGCGCCTGCGTTCGACGTGTACTACGACTCGAAAGCGCTGTGGCCTGCCGCCAGTCTCGAGCGGCTCGCGGCGGTCATGGCTCCGGCGAGGCGGAGTACCCAGTCTGGCCTAGAGCGTCACTGATCGGTGAGCCGAGCAGCGTAGGCGCAATGATGGTGTCGTGTCCCCACTCGACGAGGTCGCCCCCGGAGTCTGGCGGTTCACGGTCACCCGGAACGGCATCCCTCCGACGATGACGGCCTACACGCTATCCCGAGAGGTCGACGGGGAGCTGCGCGTATGGCCGAGGCACCGCGAGATCGATCGGCGCCGCACCTGGTACAAGCAGCGCTTCCTGCCGACGCTGGCCGCGCTGACGGGGCTCGGCGTCGAACGGCTGCTCGTAACGCACGGCGAGCCAGTGCTGCGTGACGGCGCCCGCGAGTTAGCGGCGAGCCTGGCACGGCCGCCGTGGAGCAGGTCGTCGCTGTATTGATTCCAGCTCGGCCCGCCTAGAAGTCGATGCGCACCTGACGCTCGCCGCGTAACGGCGGTGTGATTCCTCGACGGTCGCTCGACGGCGACCGCGCCTCCTGTCAGGCCGCGAGCTCGGGGTGTCGGACCTGGACTCGCGCCTCGCGATAGCGCAGCACCTCGTACGCCACGACCAGCGAGCACACGGCGCTCACGAGGGCGAGCGCCGCCAGCGCCGGGATCGCGACTGCAGCCGGGACCAGGGCGAGCAACGCGATCGCTCCGACCGTCCGTCGCCGGAAGACTCGGCCGGTTGTTCGGAAGAGGAATGCGATGTGCCCGAGCAGGTAGAGGGCGGCGCCGCCGGCGAGCGCCACTGCGGGCACCGTGTCGAGTGCCTCACCGACGTGGCCGATCGTCGTCTTGAGGCCAAGGGCGAAGAGGACGATGCCGGCGACCATCGGCAGGTGGAGGTAGCTGTAGGAGTGCAGCGCAAGCCGGTGCAGCTCGAGGCCCTTCGCTTGCATCAGCCGCCTCCGCGCGAAGATCGCGGCCACGTCGAAGTACAGCCACCAGAGCGCCGAGACGACAACGATTCCGAGCGCCGCCGCCACGATCACTCCCGTAACCAGCTCGAAGCCGGCGCCGACGCCGATGGCGATGATCGACTCGCCGAGCGCGATCAGGATGATCAGCCCGTGCCGTTCGGCGAAGTGCTCGGGCGCTATCCGCCAGCCACGTCCGACGCCGATCACGACCGGGCCGAGGTAGTCGACCGCAAGCGCGACCACCCACACCGCGATGCGCCAGTCGCCCTCGAAGAAGCCGGCCAGCACGAGCAGCAAGGGTCCGAAGATCGCGGTCGGCGCGAACCGGAGAAACGCGCCCCGGCGATCGGGATCGTCGCGAACGACGATGGCGGAGAGGACGACGTGGAGGAGGCGGACGAGGAGGTACGCGACACCGAAGAGCACGGCGTCGCCTCCGAAGGCGCCCGGTACCGCCAAGGCGACGACGAGCATCGCGCCCATCGAGGCGAGCATCGTCAGCCGGACGCCACCCTCGTCGACATCCATCGCGCTCGTCAACCATGCGTAGACGGCCCACGCCCACCAAAGCGCCGCCAGGACCAGCATCCCGCGGAGCACGCCGCCCCACGTCGGGTCGTCCGCCAGGAGGCTTGTGACCTGGGTGATCCCGAACACGAAGGCAAGGTCGAAGAAGAGCTCTAGCGGCGTGACCTGGTGCTCGTGGTCCCGTCCATTCCCGTCCTCGGACACCGGCCGACAGTAGCCCAGGGCGGCTCACACTTCGTCCGTCACGCTGCCGGCTCTGCTGGTCGAGCGACAAGGATGTCCGGCGCGCATCTGTGGAGACGCTGGTCGATGCGCGTGAAGAGCCACGTGCTCCGATGACTTCGGTGGGCCGCCACGGTCTGATGGGATGACGCACCAACCAATCCGTGGAGGAGAAACCATGAGGAAGATCACCGCAGGCCTGTTCATCTCGCTCGACGGCGTCGTGGAGGCGCCCGATCAATGGCACTTCCCGTACTTCAACGAGGAGATGGGCGCGGCCGTCGACGCGACCCTCGGCGCGGCCGATACCGTCCTCTTCGGCCGCAAGACCTACGACAGCTTCGCCGGGGCGTGGCCGGAGCGCGAGGCAGCCGGTGAGGAGGACGCCGGCCTGGCCAAGGCGCTCGGCGACGCGCGCAAGATCGTCGTGTCGAACCAGAAGCTCGAGTTCACTTGGCGGAACTCCGAACAGCTCGAGGGCGACCTCGTCGAGGCCGTGACCGCACTGAAGAACGAGCGCGGCGCCAACATCGGGTTGAGCGGCTCCGTCTCGGTCGTCCGCCAGCTGCTGGGGGCGGGTCTTCTGGACGAGCTGCACCTGTTGGTGCACCCAATCGCGGTTCGCAAGGGCATGCGGCTATTCGACGAGGGCGAGACCCCGGTCCCGCTGAGGCTGATCTCGTCCGAGACTTTCAAGACCGGGGTCTTGAGCCTCGTCTACGGGCCGGCCGAGTCGACCGGCGAGGCCGCCGACGAGGACGCCATGGTCCACCTAGCCCAGCCAGAGCAGTAGGCCGCCGACCGCCGGGGCGCCGTCCACCCCGTGCGGCGCCCGGTCAGGACGAGCCGCCCTGATGCGACGTGCTCGGGGTTCCGACGGCGCGTGCGCTCGATCGAGGGCCGGGCTCAGTCAGCTCGCGTAACAGCTTCGACCGCATTTTCGCGCCCGGCGCCGGTCTCCAAGAGCTCGAGGATCTCCCACGCATCGACCGGCCGACTCGACCCTTTGACGCTCAGCGGCTCACGGGGCGTCGCGCGTACGCGATCCTCGACGAGAGCGAAAGTCCGGAATCCACACAAGATCGAGCCGGGATCGGCCGCTGCCTGGAGACGCGCCGCGATGTTTACCGGGAACCCCACCGCCTTGTATGCACGCATGACATCGCTGCCGAACACCCCGAGTGTGCAGTGACCCGTGTTCATCCCGACCCTGATCTGTAGCTCCGCCGGAATGCCACGCCGCCGAAGTCCGGCTGCGAGCTCGCGAACGCGGGCTCGCATCGCGAGGCCAGTGCGGATTGCCTGCAGCGCTTGAGCCTCTTCGTCGATCGCGCTGGGCGCGCCGTAAATCGCGAGCACACCATCTCCTGCAAAGTCGATGAGCGTGCCCCCATGGGAGACCGTGAGCGCAGTCATCTCCCGCAGGTACTCATTCAGCACGTGTGCGAGTTCCTCCGGCTCAAGGGTGTCCGATAAATCGGTGAAGCCGACCATGTCCGTGACGAGCACCGTGATCTTCCGCCGCTGAAAGGCCTTGTCGGGCTCGAGTTCTCCCGCAAGCAGACTCTCTGCGACCTGCTGAGGCAGGAACCGCCTGAGTTCTCCTGTGCGGACGAGCTCCGCCACTTGCTCTTCGATTCTCGCCTCGAGCCGTCGGTTGAGGCGCGCGAGCTCGGCAAGATGCTCCGCCTCGAGGTCGTGGAGGCGCTTCTTCACTAGGCCGGCCTTCATTCGTGCACGCAGGACCACGGGGTCGAACGGCTTCGCCAGGTAGTCCTCGGCCCCGGTTTCGATGCACCGTACCGCCCTCTCGATGTCGTCGAGGCCGGTGATCATGATCACCGGCACATGCCGCAGGGCGTCGTCTTGCTGCATCTGCGCGAGCACTTCGTCGCCGGTCATCTCGGGCATGAGCACATCGAGCAGCACGACGTCGAAAGGCTCCGATTGAAGCCGCTCCAGCGCCTGCCGGCCGTCGGCGGCCGTATCGACTCGGTACCCATCTTGCTCCAGGAAGCGAGTCAGCATCGCCCGGTTGACGGGGTCGTCGTCGACGACGAGAACCCAGGCGTGCGTCTCGCTCACTTCCTCCGCCCGCTTGCGCGCAGTCCCTCGAGCGCCGAACGCACCTGCGCATACTCGACCTCGGCCCGCTCGGCAAGCCGCTCCGCCTCGGAGAGGGTTTGCGCCTCGCCCATCGCCTCCAGCCGGCGGCATAGCTCCGCGAGCTGCTCGGCACCAAAGGTGGCTGCATTGGCCTTCAGCGTGTGCGCTGCCCGCTGGAGCTCGCCGGCATTGCCTGCTCGCGCCGCATCATGAAGCGTCGCGACGAGTTTCGGCGCCTCTGCGAAGAACGTATCGATCAGCTCGGCAACCGCGGATCCTCCACCCAGCGTCTTCGTCAGCCGTGCGAGGGCGGAGGTGTCGAGCACGTCCTGCGGGGGCGGAGCGATGTCGCCTAGGGCCGCGGACAGCTCTTCCATCCGGATCGGCTTGCTCAAGTAGTGGTCCATTCCGGCGGCCAGGCACCGGTCGCGCTCATCGCTCATTGCCCCTGCCGTCACGGCGACGATGCGCGGCCGCTCCGAGGCCCAGCGCTCGTGGATTCGCCGCGTCGCCTCGAGCCCGTCCATCTCGGGCATCTGCACGTCCATCAGGACCAGGTCGTACCGCCGGCGCTCGAGAGCCTCGAGTGCCTCCACGCCGTTGTCGACAACGTCGGCCCGGTGGCCCAGCTTCTCGAGCAGCAGCATGGCGAGCCGCTGATTGACCGTGTTGTCCTCCGCGATGAGGACACGCAAGGGGGCACGCGCGGGAGTTTCTTCGGCTCTCTCGGGCTCCGCTTCCCGCTCGAGCGGCGCGACTGACGCCTCCTCGCCGAGCACGTCGAGCAGGACGTCGTAGAGCTGTGACGGCCTGATCGGTTTCGTCAGGCTCGCGGCAAACTGGTGCTCCGCCTGCGGTTCCCTGTGGCCGAGCGACGTGAGCAGGATCAGCGGCAACCTGTCGGCATCACGGTGCCGCCGGATCTCTCGCGCGACCGCGAGGCCGTCCAACTCGGGCATTTGCATGTCGAGGATGGCGACGTCGAACGGGTCGCCGCGGCGGATCAACTCCAGTGCCTCAGTAGGCGATTCCGTGTCGCGGGCGACCATTCCCCACGACTCGGCGTAGGCCCGGGCAATGTGCCGGTTCGTCGCATTGTCGTCGACGATCAGCACACGTCTTCCACTGAGCGGAGCGCTTGCTCCCGCCGCGTAGCGGCGGAGCGGCTTCGGCCCTGCCTCCGCCTCGATGGTGAAGTGAAACGTCGAGCCCTCGCCGCTGCGGCTCTCGGCCCAAATCGTGCCGCCCATCGCCTCGATCAGGCGCCGGCTGATCGCGAGCCCGAGGCCCGTGCCGCCGTAGCGGCGAGTCGTCGACGCGTCCAGCTGGCTGAACGACTCGAACAGGTTCTCCAGCTGGTCCTCTGGGATTCCGATTCCCGTGTCACTGACCTGGAAGTGAACTTGATACGTGCTCGTCTCGCGTGCCACCGGCTCGGCATCCACCCTGAGGACGACCTCACCGTGCTCTGTGAACTTCACCGCGTTGTTCAGCAGATTGAGCAGAACCTGCCGCAAACGGGTCGCGTCGCCGATCACGGCCTCCGGCGTGCGCGGATCCAGCACGTAGGCAAGGTCGAGTCCCTTCTCGGCTGCGATCGGCGCGACGAGGTCCATCGCCGACTCGACCGACTCGCGCAGATCGACGGGCTGCTGCTCGAGGTCGAGCCTTCCCGCTTCGATCTTGGAGAAGTCGAGGATGTCATTGATCACCGACAGCAGCGCCTCCCCACTCGTCCGAATGACCTCTCCAAAGCTCTGCTGTTGGGCGTCGAGGTCCGTACCGAGGAGCAGCTCGGTCATGCCGATGACGGCGTTCATCGGCGTCCGGATCTCGTGGCTCATCGTGGCGAGGAACGCGCTCTTGGCCTGCGTCGCGGCCTCCGCCTCCCGGCGCGCGTGGACGAGCTCGCTGATGTCGTGGTAAAGCGCGACGAGGCCGTGCTCCTCGCCGGCGACGAAGATTCGTGCCACGCGCACCTCGACGTCGACGAGCGAGCCATCTTTGCGGGTGCGGCGCGTGATCAGGCGGACCGGGCCCGCAACCGCGCGATGGCGAACGTCATTCGCTTCTACTTGAATCTCGTCGTTGTTCGCGACCAGCTCGTCAATGTTTCGTCCGATCGCCTCCTCGCGCGTATACCCGAAGAGCTGCTCCGCGGCCGCGTTCCACGAGGTCACGTTGTCGTCACGATCGACGGTGGCGATGGCCGTGGGGCTCATCTCCACCAGCGACTCGAAGTAGCGCCGCTGCCGCTGAAGCTCGCCCACGTCGCTGTAGATCGCATAGAGACCGACCTCCTCGCCCGCGACGACGATCGGGGCGCCGACGATGTCCACGTCGACGAGCGAGCCGTCCTTCCGCGTTCGTGTCGTCACGAGATGGACCCCGCCGCGGAGGCGGCCCTCCCGGTTGAGCTCTTCAGCCTCCGCGCGCAGGTCGCTGCGGCCGGCTACGAGCTCGTCGAGGTTCTGTCCGATCGCCTCCTCGCGCGCATACCCGAAGAGCTGTTCGGCCGCCGAATTCCACGACCTCACTGTCGCGTCCGGGTCGATGGTGACGATCGCCGACGGGCTCGACTCGAGTAGCGACTCGTAGTACTGCTTCTGCTGTTGGAGTTCACTGACGTCGCTGTAGATCGCATACAGCCCGACCTGCTCGCCGGCGACGAAGATCGGCGCGGCGACGACATCGACATCGATCAGCGAGCCGTCCTTGCGCGTTCGCCTCGTAACGAGGTGCATCGGTTCTCCGCGGCCGGCCTTCGTACTGACTTCCTCGGCCTCGGCGCGAACGTCGCTGCGGTTTGCCACGAGGTCGTCGATGTTCCGGCCGGTCGCTTCCTCACGCGTGTAGCCGAGGAGCCGCTCCGCAGCCGGGTTCCACGACGTGACTATCGCATCCATGTCAACCGTCACGATCGCCGCCGGACTCGTCTCGAGGAGCGACTCGTAGTACTGCTTTTGCCGCTGAAGCTCACTGATGTCGTGATAGATCGCGTAGTAGCCCGACGGCTCGCCGTCGAATACCACTGGGACGGCCAGCACCTCCACGTCGACGAGCGACCCATCTTTACGGGTACGCCGGGTTATCCCCTGAAACCGGCCGGTACGTGCAGCCTCGCTCTTGAAGGCGCCAGCCTCACCCCGCAGGTCCTCGCGATTTGCGATCAGATCGTCGATCGGCAGTCCGAGCGCCTCCTCTTCGCTGTACCCGAAGAGTCCGCTGGCGGCGGGATTCCAGGCCGTCACGCGGGCAGCGACGTCCGTCATCACGATCGCCACCGGACTCATCGCAAACAGCGACTCGAAGTACTGCTTCTGGCGCTCGAGTTCCTCGGCGACCTTCTCGTGATCACGCGCGGCTACATCTCGTGTGTCCATGACTCGCCACGACTGTATGTCGAGTGCGGCAAGACGGTCAACGCCTTCCTCGAAGGTGACCGGCAAGCAAATCGGGAGCGTTCTGGATCTGAAAGCTCCCTCAACGGCTCGTAGCTACCGCACATTGGAGCTCGTGCAAGTTCGTCAGACTGAGAAAGCCGCGATTTGCGCGGCTTTTGCAGGGCCCTTGACGGACTCGAACCGTCGACCTCCTGCTCACCATGCGCTTCGACCGGCATTGGTCGCAACTCGCGGCACAGTTTTTTCGCTTGTTTCCGCGAGTTCGAGGCGGGAGCATGTGCCGCCGGTTGCCACCGTTGGGCCGCGTCCACAAACGCTCAAGCGACGTCTCCGCGCGCGGCGCCTGGGCGGAATGGGCTCAGAAGGAGCCGGCGTAGGCGTTCAGCGCCGGCTGCCCGCCGAGATGTGCATACAGGACGTTTGAGCCGGACTCGATCCTCCCGTCCCGGACGAGGTCGATCATCGCCGCCATCGATTTCCCCTCGTACACCGGATCAGTCAGCATTCCCTCGAGCCGGGCACAGAGGCGGATCGCCTCGATTGTCTTCTCGTCGGGGATTCCGTAGGTGCCGGCGTTCCACTCGTCGAGGAGGACAATCTCGTCGTCTGTAAGGACGCGCCCGAGCCCGACCCACTCCGCCGTCCGTCGCGCGATCCGCGCGACCTGCTCCCACGTCTGCTCCACGGTCGCCGACCCGTCGATCCCGAGGACGCGTCGGGGCCGTTCCTGACCGGCGAAGCCGGCGATCATTCCCGCCTGGGTCGAGCCGGTGACGGAGCAGACGACGATCGTGTCGAAGAAGACCCCCAACTCGGACTCCTGCTCGGCCACCTCGTCCGCCCAGCGGGCGAAACCGTGCCCGCCGAGCGGGTGGTCCGAGGCACCTGCCGGGATCGCATAGGGCTTGCCACCGGACGCCTCGACCGACGCCAGCGCGTCTTCCCAGCTCGGTCGGAGGCCGATGTCGAAGCCCGCGTCCGAGAGCCGGACGTCGGCGCCCATGATCCGCGAGAGGAGGATGTTCCCTACGTGCTCGTAGCCGGGGTCATCCCAGTCGACCCAGTGCTCCTGGACGAGCACGCACCCGAGACCGAGCCGCGCCGCAGCGGCTGCGACCTGCCTCGTGTGGTTCGACTGAACACCGCCGATCGAGACGAGCGTGTCGCAACCTTGCGCGAGCGCGTCGGCCACGAGGTACTCGAGCTTCCGGGTCTTGTTGCCGCCGTAGGCGAGCCCGGAGTTGCAGTCCTCGCGCTTCGCCCACAGGGAGACCCTCCCTCCGAGGTGCTCGGTCAGTCGCTCGAGACGGTGGACCGGGGAAGGGCCGAAGAGGAGCGCGACCCGCGGGTAGTCGGCCAGGGTCGGCATCCGCCCCGGAGCCTATCGCCGCCGGTACTGAGGCCGAGCTGTGTTCTCGCCCGAGTCCTGATCTCGCTTCTGAGCGCGCGTCTGGCACGCATGCCCTAGGGCTTGGGGAGACGGTAGAGGCGTCGGCGCCCCGGTAGACCACGCAGATCGTGCTCCCCGGCATCCCGGAGCTCGAGGCTCGAGCCTTCGAGGAGCGCGACCGATGCGTCAGAGACGAGGACCTCACCGGGCCGGGCGAGCGCAGCGATCCGAGTCGCCGCGTGCACCGCCACGCCGCGCAGCGTCCGCGCTTCCCGTTCAACCTCGCCGGAATGGATGCCGGCGCGTATCTGGAGACCGTCGCCGTCGGCGGCCGCGGCGATCGCCGCGGCGCAGCGGACAGCACGGGACGCGCCGTCGAACATCACCAGAAACCCGTCACCCGTGGTATCGATCTCGAGGCCGCGGAAGCGGTCCAATTCGAGGCGGACGCGGTCGCCGTGCCGCCCGAGTAGCGCCTTCCACTGTGCATCGCCCAGGCGAACGGCGGCGCCCGTAGAGTCGACGATGTCGGTCACGAGCAACGTCGCCACGACGCGCTCTCCGAACTCCGGCGGCTTACCCCAGCCGCGGACGCCGACGAAATCGATCGTCACGCAGGGCTCGTCGCCCACGACGCGGGCGTTATGGCCCGGTTGCACGTCGAAGGCATCCCCGGGGCCGAGGATCCGGACGGCACCGTCATCGGTCTCGATCTGCATGCGGCCCGAGACGACGAAGCCCTGATGGTGGAAGAGGCAACTCGGTGTACCGGCGACAGGTTTCACGTGCTCCGCCCAGCTCCATCCTGGCTCGTGGGTGGTCCGGCCCAGGTGGACCTCGCCGAGGATCACGACCTCCTCGCGCGCCAACGGCAGCGTCACGACCTCGTCGGGCTCGTCGAAGCGCTTGGAGATCACGCCTGCCATGGACTCACCGGGGCTTCATGCTCCGTCGCGAACAGCTCTTCCTGTGGCGCTCGACGCGCCACGAGCGTCGCGACCCGCCGCAACGCGGTCTGCTCCTCGGCCAGCACACGCGACTCCTCACCGTTCAATGACGCTCCCTGTCCCCTCAGCCCTCAAGGACTTGCGCGCATGAGGTCACGCTAGCCGATAAGCGAAGGCCCGACTACGCGCCGGACGCGAGTCGGCCGGTCACGCGATCACGGGCCGGGCGATGGCGAGCGGCTCGCGGCCGGCGAGGATCCAGCTGGCAGCGGTGGCTATCAGCGGGACGTCGAGGACGATGAAGACCAGGGAAAGCACCGGGATCCGACTGAGATAGGCGAGGTCGTCGTGGTACGTCGCTGCCAGCGCGAGATAGGCGCCGGCGACGACGAATGCACCGAGGAGGGCGAGGGCGCTGGCTGTGGCGGCTGTCAGCGTGTGGCGGATTGTGCTCGTGGCTCCGGTCGCGGTCAGGGTGCAGAGGTCGCCCGCGCTCTCGCTGCGGATCAGCCCGACCGTCATGGCGAGGATCGCGAGTGCCAAAGAGCGCCCGCCGCGGTTGCGATCGCCATCGGCGTCGCGACGGAAGGCCCCCTCGCTGGACTTCGATCGTGAGGCCGGCCTCGGCCGCGAGCGCGCGGGCGTCCGCGATCTGTTCGCTCGTCAGAGGGCTGTTTCGACTCGACGAGCCAGCCGGCCGGGACCTGCGTCCAGCCGAGGCGGCGAAGACCCTCGAGGGTGACGAACGAGGACGGCATGCGGCCGGTGTCCTCCCCTCCAGAGCCGAGGACTTCCCGGCTGTCAATCCGCTGGACGTTCGGGACGGCGAATCTCTTCCTCGTCCGCATGCTCAGGATGACGAGCTCGCCGGTGGGGACAGTGGGGTCGGCCAGGAAGTCCGCACTTGGATCGACCGTGGCGGGATGATGACTGACCTAATTGCCGGGTTTCGCCCCTTAGTACAGGCGGCGGGCGCGAACGGATTTAGGAGACCAGGATTTCGCCGAAGTCGAAGGTTAGAGTCGAGCTCGCGTCGGAATCGGCTCCTGGTGCGTCACCACAGGTCGGAGTCGGCTTCGTCGGTTGCCGAGCTTCCCGCTGACGAGCGCAGGACGATGACCCCGGAAGCGGCCAGAACGGCGGCCAGCAGCCAGAAGGCCGCCGCCGAGCCTCCGGCACCCGCGACGAGGCCCGCCGCGGCCGGCAGCGTGATCTGACCGACTCGGTTGCCGCTGATCCTGACCGCCAGCGCCGAAGCACGCGCGTGGTGTGGGACGAGCTGCGCGACGAGCGTCATCGAGAGCGGCTGACCGAACCCGAGACCGAAGCCGGCGACCAGACTGAGCGCTGCGAGCAGCACGAGATCGCTCGACGACGCGATCCCTGCGAAGGCGAGGCCGGAGACGAGGGCGCTGATCGTGATCAGGCGCAGCCGGCCGATCCGAGCGACGATGCCGTCAATCCCGATCCGTCCCACGAGCGACGAGGCGGCGCGCAGCGCCAGGAGCACGCCGACGGCACCGGGCGAGATCCCGCGCTCTTCGCCCAACACCGGCATGTAGGCGGTGAAGATGTCGGCGGCGGCGAGCACGGCGATGCTGGCGAAGATCCCGGCCGGAACACCCGGGGTCCCGAGTATCGTTCGGATGCTGCCGCTTCTTCCGTCGGGCGCGCGCGCGACGTCGTCAGAGGGCCTCAGCCGCTGCGACAGAACGCCGAACGCGAGCGCCACGAGGGCGAGCCCGCCGCCGACGAGCATCGCGCGGCTCGTCGCCGATGTCAGCGCACTACCGCTTCGGTCGCCGAGCACGGCGCCGGCGATGAGCGGGCCGACGAGCTGTCCCAGCGAGACGCCGGCGGTGAGCAGGCCGAAGTGACGGTCGTGCTGGTCGGGATGCGACTCGCGGGCGATTACGTCCTGGACGCCGAGGGCTACGGCGAGGTGACCAAGGCCGAGCACCGTGCTCGCGGCGGCGAGAGTCGCCGCGGTGTCCGCCACGGCGAGCAGACCGCACGCGGCCACCTCGAAGCCGCAGCCGAGCGCGATCATCGAGCCCGGGTGCCGGCGGTCCGAGTACCGGCCGAGCGGGATCGCCGCGAGCAGCGGCAGGAGCGCATAAGCAGCCGCTACGAGGCCGACGTCGCCCGCGTCGTAGCCGAGGCTGAGCAGCCGGTAGGAGGTGGTGGGGCGGGCGACGTAGACGACCGCCTGCCCGACCGCCATCGCGAGCAGCGCGTACGCGAGCCGGCGGCTCACCTAACTTTGAAGGAGTCGTTTGGCCTGCTCGTAGAACGGGACGTCGACGAACTCGCCGTCGACCAGGACGGCGCCTTCCCCCGCCGCAAGCGCCTGCTCGTACTTCTCGACGACGCGGCGTGCGCGCTCGACCTCGTCGTCCGTCGGCGCGAAGACCTCGTTCAGGATCGGCACCTGGCTGGGATGGACGCACGGCGCCCCGCGCAGCCCCAGTGCACGCGAGCGCTCGGCGACGCGGCGGAACACATCGAGGTCGCGGAAGTCCGTGATCGAGCCGACGAGGCCGAGGGGGAGGCGCCCCGCCGCGACGGCGGCGACAACGACCTGGAAGCTCGCGATCGCGTTCCCCTCGCCGCCGGCCTCCATTCCCGTGGCGATCGTGAAGTCGCTCGACCCGAGGCCGATGGCGACGACGCGCGGGTGCGCGTCTGCGATCGCCCCCGCGTTCAGGAGGGCCTTCGGCCCCTCGATGCGCGGGAAGAAGAGCGTGTGCCCGACGGGCAGGCCGCGCTCCTTCTCCACCGCGGCGGTTACCTCGGCGAGCGCGAGCACGTGCTCGGCGGAATCGACCTTTGGGAGGACGAACGCCTGGACGCTATCGTCCACGGAGGCCTCGATGTCGCGCACCGCCAGCCGCCACGGCCGGTTGATCCGCACCAGCACGTCGACGCCGCCCTGCGCGACCGTCGCGGCCGCCGCGCGAACGAGCGTGCGCGCCCGATCCTTCTCCGAGGGCGCGACGGCGTCCTCGAGCTCGAGGATCACAGCGTCGGCGCCGCGTTCGTGCGCCTTAGCCACGAAGCGCTCGGCGACGACGGGGACGTAGAGGAGCGAGCGCCACCGCGGAGTCATACGACTCCCTCCGCACCGAGCTCTTCGAGCTCCGACTCCGAGATCCCGAGCTCGCCGTAGACCTCGGCATTGTGCTCGCCGAGGCTGGGTGCCGGGCGGCGGATCGCGCCGGGCGTCCCCGACAGGCGCGGCACGACGTTGTGGAGGACGACGCCGTCCTCGGTCTCCACGATCGCCTCGCGGGCTCGGTAGTGGGCGTCGTCGAGGATGTCGAGCGCGTCGTAGACGGGTCCGATCGTGAGCCGGTTCTCGGCGGCGAGCGTGAGCAGCTCGTCGCGGGTGAAGCGCGCGAACTCTGCCGTCAAGAGGTCATGGAGCTCCAGCCGGTTCGCCAGGCGCGCCTCGTAGGTCGCGAAGCGGGGGTCGAGCAGGACGTCGTCCCGACCCAGAGCCGCGAAGAGGCGGGCGGCGGTGTCGTCGGTGGCCGCCGAGACGGCGATCCAGAGGCCGTCACTCGTCTGGAAGGCGCCGCGGACCGACGAGACGCCCGCGCCCTCGCCGCGCCGCCTCAGCTTCCCGCGCGCGGCGTAGGCGGTCGGGTCGGCGCCCATGATCGAGAACAGCGGCTCGAAGAGGGAGACGTCCACCACCTGCCCGCCGCCGCCGTTGACGCGCACCTCCCAGAGCGCCGCCAGCGCGGCGGCAGCCGCGTAGGTCCCGGCGACGGTGTCCGCCAGCGACGTCGGAGCCGAGGTCGGGGGCCCGTCGAGGGCGCCGTTCAGGTAGGTGAAGCCGGAGTACGCCTCGGCGAGCGTCCCGAAGCCCGGATTCGACGCCTTCGGGCCTGTCTGGCCCCAGCCCGTGATCCGCACGACCACGAGCTTCGGGTTGCGGTCGTGGAGGGCCTCGGGGCCGCCAACCAGCCGCTCGAGTACACCGGGCGTGAAGTTCTCGGCAAGCATGTTGCAGGTCTCCGCGAGCCGTAACAGCAGCTCGCGGCCCCGCGCCGCCGAGAGATCGAGCGTGATGCTGCGCTTGTTGCGGCCATACGCGCGCCAGTTCGCGTCGTAGCCGTCGACGGTCGTGAGGCGCAACCCGTCCCCGGATCCCGGGCGCTCCACCTTGATCACGTCGGCGCCGAGGTCGCCGAGGACGAGCCCGAGCTGCGCGCCGGAGATCAGTCGGGTCAGGTCGAGCACGCGAACACCCGCGAGCGGGCCGCGCGCCTCCGGCTGGAACCGCGCCTTCGGGAGCTCGAGGACCGCCGGCTGCGCCGTCGTCACTCCACCACGGAGCACGCGTCGCCCGGGATGTGCACCCTGACCTGCGTGCCGTCCACCGGCCGCGACGTCTGCGCGATCAGCCGCACCGACCCCGCCTGCAGCTCGTATTCGTAGTGGTCGCCGAGGAACGCGGTCGAGTGGACGTCGGCGTTCCAGGTGTTCGTCCCGTT